>JAAUYG010015890.1_pt1 | contig 21925 bp, 13 predicted proteins | sample 7278091 | NCBI WGS metagenome assembly JAAUYG01 (sample SAMN14350201, study PRJNA611818) | marine sediment metagenome | isolation source: surface marine sediment (0.6m) | place: French Polynesia: Moorea | collected 2018-08 | reverse complement strand
CTGCATTACTACATGTTCATGAGCTCCTGAAGGCTAGCAAACTTGCACTTCTGGGCTAATTCGAAACTTGAAGGCCCCTAGTGAATTAGACCCTACATGCATGCATAATGATTAAATTAGACCCTACATGCATGCATGTAGGGTCTAATTCACTAGGGGCCTTCAAGTTTCGAATTAGCCCAGAAGTGCAAGTTTGCTAGCCTTCAGGAGCTCATGAACATGTAGTAATGCAGGCCGATATGGATATAGGTGAACAACATACTCCTCATTGAATCATGATCTAATAGTATGTCTGGCACTAGCCAGTTGTCATGTGGAATTTGCAATCTTTTTGCCATAAGGAAGAGAGATTCCACTGAAAATTCGGGGACAAATCCTTGGCGACCACGAATCTGTCTGTTTGTAATTATCTTCTCGTACAGAGGAAGGCGCTTTACAAGCGATATATTATAAATCACAGTACCCGTTTTGTGCTAGCTTTTCCTAGCTCAGAATTATTCTTGTGTTCGGGGGAATAAAATGTCCCTTTCTTTTTATACAAGCAGATATTGCTTCATCAGTGCAATAAATGTAAATGATCTTCAAACATTACCAGCAGCTACGATACTTACCGTATATTCGTAGCTCACTGCACCAGAGGTAGCATCACCAAGGATGTAGAAATCTTCGGTGGTATTAGAGCGATCCAACACCGTAATTTTGACATCACGGGTTATTTCGGATTGAGATTGGCCAGTTCGGCAGACAACCCTGCATGGAGAGAAAGCCAAGAAAGACTTGAAGCTTCATGGGTTTAAGGCACAAAGCTTCGAACCAAATTATCATTTCTCCTCAATACTATCTTAGCAGGTTTTAAATGCCACGGCTGGTAATGAAGCTGTTATATTACGAGGCAAAGCAATGGGAATGCAGCATATTCAGACAGTTCATTTATTTCCGGTAACCCATTTACTAACCAATAATAACCCAAGTATTTCAGAAAGATATATATCAAACTCATACATACATGGTGGTGTTCCTGAAAAGTATCGGGCAATTGACAAGGGCAACTTCAACGTTTGCGTGAATTGACCCATCTGCAATTGTGCCATTCCCAAAATATCTGCCATGTATTGTGACAACAGTGCCTCCTGCCAGGGGACCCGCCTTCGGCTCAAACTGGGGACAGAGAAGCATTGATTCCTCACTTATACGATCAAGCAAATTAAGATATTAAACAACTAGTTTATTAAAGTTTTAGTAACTAAAATATCCTTATCAATCATATACTGATCAAATCGTTTCTGCACGAGTTATTGAGTATTAAAATTTATAGTTGGTACTGCGATTTCTATTTAGACCAACTCTCGGGTGAGGAGTGACCTAGCTACCAGCTAGGAGGTAGTTCAGGAAAACTGTGACCTTTCCAGGGAAAAATTCAAACTCATTGTTTCTGGGTTGTACTGGACTTTCCGGAGCCGATACCAGTACCTTGTTAAGGTTGTTATGTGATGATTTAGGAAAAAAGAACACTATGGGGTGTAGCATGACCTTTTCCCTGTCCTGTAACAAGGCACTGGTCATAATGTTGCATGCACATTTCAAAACATTTAACCGCTTAGTAATAAATCCATTGTACATAAGTCTCCCACCCTCTCTTGCCGGTATACAATATACATCAGAGCTTGTATATAGACCACCCTAGGGACCAACAAAATATGGTCCTTATACACAGGTGGTCTTTATATGCAGGTCAAATAACATGGAAGTATACACCCGGGGACCTGTAAGATGTGGTCTTTATAAGTAAGTGGTCTTTATATACAGGTGGTCATTAGAGGTTTGACTGTATACTCACATCGTTCATGACTGGGGGGCAGCTGTTTGTAGAGAAGGACGCTGAATGACACTCGGCCTGAGTCGAACACTTTCCCCCGCACCAACCACAGTTGAGAGGATCCCTAGCCAGAACACATTGCGAACACTCGTGGTATACAGCGCAAGAATGCAGAGGCACCTTGGTTATCTGAAACAACACAAATCAAATACCCAATTGTTGAAATTATTTACCCCCTATGTGTATATTATTTTTTTTTAAAGTGAAAGTAGCATCTATCCAGATCTGACATTACCTTTGCCCAAAGACCCCTTATTTTAATACTCTGAAATGAGAAAATGTTCCCGAATTTTACTGTCCTGTGACCATTTTTTGCCTGGATTCTGAAAACCCTCGTTCTAGACAATCCCGGGCTTTGACGTCACACATATACATGTTTGCAAACAAAGATCCAAATCGCCTGCATGTTCTGTGCACATGCCAGGCTGATTGGGCCGGCGTGCGCACATGTAACACGGATAATATTTTCGATGACAGCTGGCTAGTAGACAACTGGAGTAGAACCTGCCGACGTTACGTGGTCAGTTTCGTAGCAATTCTTGCCCTATTTCCTATTTCGGTAGCTGTTAAGTAAATACCCGGATCAAGTGTTTATTACGAATTAATGTGACTCAAGATGATTTGTTACTTGTTGGGACTTTGATTAAGAAGCCAATGCTGCCATTGCCATCTGAAGCTGGTACTGTTCCTGGTGTTGTATTCTAGATCTTTCAGATGCACCTCTCTGATACTGAGAGAATTTTTAAAAGCACCCGAGATAGGTTTGAAAGTTGGCTGTGTGTTTAGACTGGTCTTCTGGAAAATGACCAGAATATCAGGCGAGCAATTTTTTTTCTTGTTTATTGATATTTTTCAAACAAAGACCAGAAAGACAAAGGATTAGTGAACAGCTACGGTTCCTTCCAGGGAGGGGAGCTGTTTTCACACGGAGGTTCATCTCTGCTGTGGGCTCTGCAGGGGCTCCCAGGCAATTGCTCACCCACTGGAGTGCAGAGGCTCAACCCTCTTTCCCATTCCACGGATACTCCATGGACAGCAGCCGTCATCTGTATCTGGACCCCTGTACCAATCCAGGAATTCCTGGCAAAGCAATTCCCACAGCTGCCCTGCCCTGGATTTCGAAATCCATAATCCACAGAGTCAGCGCCTGTTTACAATATTCAACTCCCTTCCTACCCCTGACCTCTTCTATATGGATCTGAGACAATACATGAAATGGAATCCCAGACTGACCAATGGTGAAGTTCTGGATCATGACCATCAAAGCAGGGATACCTCTGGAACAGATCACCCTTTGCCCTTTGGTCCATAAGAGGCAGAATATCCAGGGTCCAGGGGAGGGTTAAATACGGATAATGATAATCTGAGGGATTATTGACCACACTGCAAGGATTAGCTTGCCACTCCTGGTCAGTCAGCCTCAGGTGGTGGTCTCTGATTCTGGATCCAAGATTAATCAGTTTGGACAAGGATCAATTGAAGGAAACAATAAACACATGGAGATGATCTGAGGTTGCTGGTCTGAATAATCTTCTCACCCCCCATCTGCCAATCACAGTTATTGCAAAACTCAGCAGCTATCCAGAAATGCCAGTGCCAGTAAGGTTCCCATTTAAAGGCAGACTTTCCATCTTATACTCAGCTGTGCAGCTTTACTAAAAAGGAAGGCATGTGTTTCTTTTAATGAGACATGTTATTAAATAGACTTATTTCAATATTTAAAGTTTCACGTTAAAATATTATAGTCATTTAAATATATTCCATGCTGCAAGTAATATTAATAAATTTCTAGTGATGTAAACATGGACGAAATATCATTTACCCAGTATTACACTACCGGTACATTTTTATTACTAACCCATATTTTTAGGGTGGGGTAATAGCCTTTTTGACTTTGAGAAAGCCAATTTATAATTTCACATTTGAAAAGAACAGTGCCTGAGATTGAAAAGACTTACATACAGATACAAATGTACTAAGCATACAAGCATGCACTGTACTCTATCTACCAGTAACATGTTTATCATTTCGGATTTTATCTTAATATTTGTGCGATGCATGGGGGATGAGTCATAGCTCTGTGTGCCTGTAACATCCTTAGACACAGTTAGCTTATCCTATTTTATGTCCGTCCTGGAAACGTTTGTGGTTTAGCATTAGTAGACCAAAGTAACATGTAGCTACTGAAGCTACTCCCCATATACATGATAAACAGACACACATCCTACTATAATACGTCATTTATGGATCATATAACAAAACTGCAACTTCAACCTGACAGACTGCTTTGGGGATATTTTATTAACATGTTAATGTATTGATCCCTTTATTTCAATTTTATTCCATATTTTGCTTTCAGAATTATGGGGCTTCTATCTTTCTAGTATGCATGCTTATTTGATGATACCTTAGTTAAAGTGGAAAAATCAAGACCGAAACTGCTACCTCAACTATAAGGCTGATGTTTTTATTATTTATGCAGTACCACAAAATCATTTGTACAATTAATTGAGTAGGATATATAATAATAATAATAATAATATAAACTGATGTGAGAATTGGGCTTTGAAAGTTATAAATAGGAGGGGGGGGGGGCTGAGGCGAGGTTATGATCCAATTGATCCCCTTCACAGGGAAATTAATTTCAGAGGTGTAAGCAGGACCTGCAGAGTCTTCCCAGTTTCTTTTGTTTACTACTGCATGTTGCTGTAATCGGCCTGTTTGTGAACGACCTGCCAGCGCCACCTGTTGCAGCCTTACAGAACAAGCATATCTGGGCAATAAACAGGAACTCGCTCAAGTATCAATTTATCCTCCTTGGCTTCCTTGGCAGTGGCTGACTGATTTCTTGTTCTGCAACCACCGACTTTATTTATGCCCTATCTGAAGCATGATTTACATGCTGTTAGAGGCAGGCCAGAAAGGTTACACCCTACCTAGCAGTTTAACAGGGAGGGTTTTATCCGGTCAATACGCCTATAGTTTCCTCCCTTTGTATATTTCCGGAAGAGATTTCTTACAACTCCAAGACAGCCTGGAGAGCTCCTTCCTCTCTCTCCGATCGGTTGATAAATCTCTCCCTCTCCACATAAAATCCATCGGTCAGGTGCCGCCATTGGAGCTGCCACTTGCCAAATATTTACACCACATTTCTGCATCAACTGGGCTGCAGTGTCCAATGGGCCTCTTGTTTTTCATAGGCCTGGTGCCTGAAAAAGGCCAGGTCACTCATGTTGTGCCTTTGTTTCAGGTCAGGTGCCAAAAGTGATGAAAAAGAATATATGTGTATCAACAGTGACCACCTTTTTTCTGCCCAGTGAAATTTTCATACATGTATTTATCACCCAACTAGCCATGTTTGGCATATCACAATAATATAACCACCACCCTAAACAAGGAGTCCAGAATAAAGTTTATATAAAGAGTGCAAGCATCTATTAAAACCTATTCTTTAATAAAATACAGATTCCAAAACATTGAGTTAAGTTGCATAAAGGTTTTTTTTTTGTAGTAAGGACAGGAAGAGTTATATAAACCTATCCCAGGTCTGCGTGTCACCTGTAGTAAGTGTACCGGTAAAAGAGTATCCCAGAGCCCCTGATGCGTGGCATTGACTTTTGTTTCACACCCCTGACAATCGTTTCCCATTAGCTCTTCCAAACAATTCTGGTACCTTACACAAACACCCACAACGGAGCTTTATTTGAGCTAACAGCTTCATCCTATTCTGTCTGTTGTAGTAGTTGCCTTCCCTGGACTGGGGTGCGTATTTATCTAGAAACTGAGTTAAACCATGCAGGAACATATCAATTTGATTATTCCCAGTCATTAGGCTATATCTCTCCCAAAATCTGTCCGGTCTTAACAAAACATCACCAGTATTTTTTAAACATTTGAAACAGCCAACTACCAACCAATCAGCTGCACCAGGAATCGCAGTTGCCGTTGCCGTTACTACAACTCAAATGCTTTGGAGATGAAAGTGCAGGAAATTTATAACTAAAAAAAAACATTATCATATACTATGCGCATGGAAGTTTGTCTTAATCAAAAATCATATGGTACGGAATCAGTTAGAAAAGCTAGGGCAAGTTTTGACAACTGTGGGCAGGGGAACCTGGGAGAAGTTCCTGGAATAGGGGTAGGGATGGGGGGGGGGGGGGGGGGTTGGCTGGATAGTGCAACTTCATTTAGGAGAGTTTGGTTTTACCGCAATTCCTGAAATGGCACAATGATATATCAGTGAGTATATGCATCCCTCTCCTTTTACAAACCCTCACTAGAGGGGTAATGGATTACCTGTGCTTCTCCCCTGGACTAAAAGCTGGCCACTTCATCTTATGTTCCCCACCACTAGTTGGAGTTAGTTTCCCTGAAAGATCTTTAAGTCATAATGGTAATTATGTTTAGGCAAACAATTTTCCTACCATGCTAATTGTTTACGGCCAGTGATTTCTCAAGTCAAGACTTCTCAAGACTTCTTCTGACAGTCAGCCCTGGCATTAGGGAGGAAAGGGGATGGTCAGACTGGGTGCCACAGAGAGAGGGAGGAGACTGACCAACTTTCCAGGGTCAAAGGTTACGTCCCTGACAGACAGAGGCAGGCAAAGTTGGCCCTTCCTGTCACATCAAAAAGATACCTAAGCACCCAACCATATAATAATCTTTAGGCCTCCAAGACCAAGACCCTAGATAGAATTTTTAGGGGAAACACTAACAAATCAAACATGACAAGAGTGCTGAGAATCATCACCCAATTGTCCTGGTAAGGAGCCTATGAAAGGCCCGGATTTAAGGTCTTTGAAAAGACCTGTAGCATATTTAATTGTGGTGAAGAAAAATACCAAATATATTAGTAGAAGTAAAAGAACACTTAGCGATGTGGAAAACTACTCCGATGTTCCTCCTATGTTATGAAGTCGGTTTAGGTAGGTTGAGATGGCTAGGCTGAATAGTTCGTCTCTGGAAACAACAGGCAAGACAAGGGGAAGACAAATTAGGGAAAGGGCAAGCCATTAACACCGTGTAGTAGTAGCGCTTAGAGTAAGAACCCTGCCAAGAGTGAAACAATGGCATGAGAGGGAACCCCGGGAGGGAAGAGAACGCCAGAGCAGACGTAGACCCAGTGATCATCAGGAAGTGTCTGTAACTGTCCCAAAAAACTTTTATTTGTGAGCCCGTAGTGCCCTGGGCCGTACTCCTGGGATCGGTAAAGTTCTGGATGTGCGTAAGCATCCATGCGCCGACACTGGCAGAGAACCATATTTTTCAGGAATGAAGCCGAGCTGCCCCGCTCCCTTTTCCACCAGCGTTTTTCACTGGCTGGCAGATTTTGTCGGAAACCGGGTTCCCCGATATGTGTTACAGTTCCCCCATGCTGCCAAAGATCTACAGCCACAAAAAGCGCTGAGAGAAAGTCTGGTTACATTTCAGCAGCAATCACTACAAGAAGTGTAACTGGCAGGAGACTGAACTTACCGTAGCCTGAAAGAGCACACCCCGCTGGCATGAATGGCGAGAAAAAGTCCCACAAATGGACTAAACAGTTCCCAAAGCAGTGTTCCAGAAAAGGAGCTCCTTCAATACCTCTCTCTCTCTCTCTCTCTCTCTCTCTCTCTCTCTCCATAGCTGCAAATGCCCCTCCAGTCCTATCAATTTCTTATAAAAGAAAAACATGGTAATTAGGATGCCATGGACAATGCTTCTTTTTTTTCAAAAGGTCTTTGCTTAGCAGGAGTTTTGTTATTTTATTTATGGCATCTGATCATTACAAGCTAGGGACCTGGCATTTCAGAAAGGAAATTAATTACAGAATACTATTTTGCTAGCAAAGCAAGTTCAAGACAAATTCAGTCTCTGCAAATCCACCCTGCTCTCAAAATCACAATCTCATCAGATGACCATAATTTGCTTTATCTTCACTGACCCTCCCCCCAACCCCAATCGGCTCTTCTTTCCAATATCATCTCCAACCCTATTGGTGAACCAAATAAAACACTTTTTAAGTTTAGCTTTTTGTCTTCACCTGTCTAAGCCTTGTCAAAGTCTCCTTTTTATACAGGTCTTGACTTGTAATGACCCTTTCGTTTGACCTTTTTGAAACAAAAGTCACACCTTCCTGTGCGCTCTTGTAAACACGGTTACCGGGTAAACCCCCCCCCTTTTTTTTTTCTCCCCACATCCACCACACTGACTCCCCCCCCCCCCCCCCCCTCCAGAAAAGACTGTCATCTGTCATAGGAATATGAAGGAAACATCAGAGAGAGAAAACCCAGAAACCCAAGTCAAGGTAACAACATATCATTTCCTCCCTAACAGGGCAGTAAAAGCACGTCCATTACCTCCGAATAGGAATGCATCCAGAATGCATTCTCTCCCATCTTTCCTCACCAACTCAAAAGTTCCCATGACAGGCAAATTACCCGTTAATATATTAGTGCATGTGTGCTTGGGGTGTATTATTTACAAGGTCAAGCTTTACAGCAAAAAGTGTCAACAGCCACTGGTGTCTTACGTCAGATGCTAAATTTGTCCTCTGAGATTTCGGAACATTTATAATGTTTCAACAATTTCAATTTGTTGGAGCCTGTTGAAATACTAACAAATCATGCTGTACAAAAATCCATTTGGGGATGGATACTTAAGCGTCATAATAAAACTGCACTTTGACGTTTCATGTCACAAAACATTTGCAAGAAAAAATAAATTTCCCAAAGCATCCCCATTCCTCAAGCGCACATGAACCACTCAGTATACGTCAATCTAGCTCTTTCTTAGCAGTACCCCACTGCCCAGAAATCTTTAGGACCACTTTGCATTTAGTTTCCCTCATCTCACCAATGGCCATCTCTCTTATGTGATGAAGATGTGTCTAATTACAAACAAGGGTATGGCGATTACGATGGCAGGCGCACTGCTTATGAACTTAATTTGCTCCATTGCCAATATTGCCATCTCTGTAACTGGACTTAAACCAGTAGCAGAGTATGGCTCTTTCCATCAGTTTTCTTCATGATAATATATTTGATGTCTAGAACTCTCCGATTGTATGTAAAATTTATATCTCATAATGACTTAGAAAATACTGCTATCGATGATCATGCATCAATTATTATTATTATTTTTTTTTTGTTCTTCTAGGATGAACTGTGGGAGCTTCTTCATTATCTCCGATATATTTCCTCTTGCATTACTTTCTGCTTAAAAAAAAACAACAACAAAGTAATAGTTTTTTCTTCTTCTCTTCCTTCTCAGGTGAGACCCTCAAAACCACACAAGCCACGGCAGCTAGGGTATGAAAATTGCCCTCAAGAGTTCAAATTTTTTCCGCAGCCAATCAGAATTGAGGAAAGCTGTATGATGACCAATCATGACACTTGTTTTTTATGATACAGACCCGGGAGTCAGTTTGGTATCTAAAGAACCTTACACCAGGTTCTAAACCTTTGTCAATTACACCCCCTCCCCCACCCCCCTCCCTCCTTCCAAATCTTCCTTTGGATCACCCTGAAGAGGTCCAATTTTTTTTATACTGGTTTTTCCTCTGCTTCCTTATCACGAACGCCATCCTCTTACCCCAGTTCCCTGGAGTACCCTACAGCCTAAGGGGGTTGGTTCCAACCTCCTTATTTCTTTCACAATGGAACCACAAGAAGCCTAATCCAAGCCCCCAAGGAGCTGAAATGCAGGTCAGTCAAAAGTACAGATGACCTGTAAGGTACAGAGGCAGAGAGTTGTAACACAATTCCCATTCTGAAAAGATATCCTGGACAGTGCCATCACCAATTGTGATGCACTTGAGCTCCCGGGACCGGGACCACGCATCTCCAATCCACCTGTGCTGATTCCGGATTCCTTACAGGAATGGGGGCAAAAGACGGAAGCACTGGCCAATCCTGTCTATGGAACTCATTAGACCTCTACATTATTTACATGTTCTTAATGAAACTAGAATCATTTAGATTTCTCAATGTATTTTACTCTTTATCAATGCAGATATATTGTTAATGTTCTCTTTGAAGAAAAGAGATACTATAAGTTTACTCTTTTCCAATTTGCATCCAGTGAAATCACCCTTTTCATTGTAGAAAACATTTTGTGTTGTATTTGTATCACCTTTCTTCATTCTGTCCATCTTGCTCCAAATCTGGAGAGACCTATGGCAGTTTTACTGACGCCATTATATGATAAAAGGACCAGAGACTGTGACTGGCCAAGATGGCTTGCATTTTAATGTCAGTTAACGTTCAGGAAATCAGCCGCAGGGCAGACTCATGAAATGATAAGGATCCCCAAGGCACTTGCTGCCAGAACTGTGAATAAGCTGCCAGCAGATTTCATCTCCCTCAGAATGCATTGCAGCCCCTGGAAATTTTCCCTTCCTTTTCCACTTCCTAACTGGTGCACAAGCAGCAACAGCAGCAGCACCCTTTGGTTCCGTAAGACCTGAGCTGGAGCACTTAAAATCCAGCCCCAAGAGAAAACAAAGAAGTGCACAAAGCACGTGCCTGGATTGTCCAACTTTGTGATGTCCACTGCAACAGCTGCAGCCGAAGGAGGACTTGTGATATACATGGTTGTCAATCACAGCACAGCTGAACCATCCTGGACTTCTGTTCCTTTCTATCCTCCAAGCTCTATTCCATGAAATTTCAAGTTTCTACCATGAAGTACCAAAGAAAAACACCACCAAACCCATCCCTTTTATATACCACCAAACCCATCCCTTTTATAAGAATATCAGCAGCTCGCAAAATGCATATTTCCATCTATTATATATCCAAGCAACATCTCCTTCACATTCTGATGAAAAGTTTGATTTTCAAAGTGATTACCGGGGTATCATTTCACCCCAATATCTTCTGTTTGATATCTCTCCAATCCTGTAACCTGACATAACCCAATTCAATGTGTAAGAAGGCAATATCCTGTTTACACCTGATTCATGTGTCCGATGACCCAGATTAAACTACTAAGAATTAGTTGATACAACTAACCTGGTTTTGACTTACATGTCTGAGTAAGTTTCCTGGCAAAGTTTACAACACCCCGGCTCTCCGCGGTGTAAAGGCTAGGTCAGTGTATATTGAGTGAACTTGCGGTGAATCCAAACTCACGTTGAATCCAGTTTTTCTGTTCATGTCAGGCCAAATCATCTGGAATAGTGCCTTGATATTCTAACCAAGTATTGTTGTGTTTTGATCTGGATTAACTTTTATTTGAACAGAAATACTGTGTTACCAGTGTCTAACTGGAAAAAGCTTTAGTTGTAAACGGAGTGCAAGTGTCTTGTCCAGAACAAATATACAAGTTGAGTTTCAAGGAAATGGGCCTTTTTTCTTATCATTAAATGACCATTTCCTTTTCATACTTGGACTGGTCAGGTTTCTGACTATAGACCATGCAGTCATCAACCAGAAAACACTGGAGTGATGTTTATACATATGTATTTGACCACTTCATGCTTGAAGGCCAGTAGTCCACCAGCAACCTGCTTAGTGTTCCCAATGGAGGGTAGGGAGAAGCCCTGGGTGCAAATTGAATCTGTGGTTAATGCAGTGGCTACTTCTGAGAATCTGAGGATCACTGGAAAGGGACTCGGATGTCTTCCAAACCACAGACTTGAAGCTTTGCCAAAATGCATTCCACTCCTGAAAGTTGGATCTATCATCTAGGTATTTGTACACAACAGTGTATGCTAGTGCAGTAGTACACCAAAACCACAGATGCAGCTGGATCTGGTTTGCTTTCTCCATGGAGTGTTGCTGGCATATGTCCCATCCAGGTCAATCAGACTTCTTCTTTCCATGCAAATTATTCATCATCTTTATCTAAATATTGTACAAGATCTGTAAGGCAAATCAGATTTTTTTTTGTATGAATTGAGGTGGAAAGTGCATATTTTCCATTTTGTTCTTTTATTTTGTCAACTGACATACTTCCGAGCTCCAATTATCACACGTCTTTCTTCTGTAAATGACCACATCTGAATTTCTATCCCTGTAAAACTGCTGCAAGCAGATCATAATGCTCAGTTTGCCCATTCTGCCTAGTCAGAGTCTTGTTGCCCCCACAGAGCTTTTTGTGGGTGTGCACAACGAGCTCTGGTGGCCAGAATGAGTTTGCCCAATCGAAAGTTTCCCCCAGAAACATTTCAACATTTCCACCAGCCGGTTTTGGGAATACCATGTTTATTTCAAGGTTAACAATGGAGGTACATGTACTGCGGTACATCATGATACCTGTTCACTGATTTTGTAAATCTCTGTGATTTTCTTTTCTACATGAGACATCCTCGGCCACAAGACAGGGAGAGTCTCTGGATCTATCTAATAACCACACAGCATGGAACCAAACTTGTCCTGGAGTACCTGACAGTGGAGGGGGATCCAGAAAGATGTACCAGGTCAGGAACACAGGAACACCAGCGGATGACCCAGTGCCTTCCACTGTTCCAACACAACAACAAAACAGCCATCCCTGTCCCGGTTACCATGGCAACATAAAGTGGCTGTAAAAAACTCCCTGAAGTAATATTCCTCCACCTTGCTTCACACGTCTCCAAAACATCACTGCTACCTGCACGTGCATGGCAGTTGTTCCGAACGTCACTGGGGGACTTTTTATCCTATTCCGAAATGGCAGACAAAACTACCAGGCATCGGGCATTGAGGATGTCCCTCATTATCCACCGGAAATGACACTGGGGACTATCCAGAAAGAGGGTTACTCCAAAACGGCAGATTTACACTAGTGCAGTCAGAGTGAACTGGTTAGGTAGCAATCTTCAAAATCCTACTGCCAGAGCACCCATTGTACTTTACCATGTGCATTGTAAACCACAAAGTGAACTGTTCAGATTGAGTTGAAATGTCATTATAATAGAACCTCACCCTGGCATAAAAATATCGTCTCTCAAGACATGTGGTCTTTGGTGACAGGTCGGGTTGTACAGTGGTCCCTCTATTTTAAGACCACCCATGTGATGAAGAAAATGTGGCTTTTCAAAGATTACTGTTCAAAGACTACTATTAACATGATTAAGTCCTCAGAGTTTAGTGACTCCCTGACCTAGTATGTATATGTATATGGGAATCAGTCACCAGAGAGGCCACCTGCCCCATCTGCAGCTTTGGTCTTATAATAGAATATATAAGAGTGGCGTCACTGATATACGGTCTGACAATAGACGCCTTAAAATGGAAGGGTCTTAAAAGTGCAGGGAACCACTATATTAACTGATGTGGCAACACGCTGTATTACAGCCTGTCAAAAGAGACCACCCCACCAAAAGATACCACGACAACTTTTGCCAAGCCAGTTTTCTGGTAAACTGGAAGTGTCTGAAAAGAGGCTTTACTCTATATGCAGCAGGAATGTTGAAACCGACACAGAAACTACAAAGAAGTAAATTTAAATAATACTAGGGTTGAAATTTTAGAAATTAACGATTTTGTGTTATTGATAATGTCAATACAGTGAGTTGTACTCATTTCCACAACACTACAAGGTGTTCCCCTTCTGGCAATCATGTAAACTTTCACAACGGGGTTACCTGTTCCGAAAGTTTACATGTTTGCACTGGTTGATGCAAAAACATGAACCCATCTGATAAGAAATAATAAAAGTCCATGTGTTGGCAAGTCTTCCACCCAAGAATCACTCCCTTGGTGGTCTGGCTGAACAGGCGTTGATTCAGCAGGAATAATAAAACTTGCTCCTGAACTAGATAAACCATTATCTACTGCAGCTTTTATAAAAGTTTTTTATTTATTTTTACATATATAGCATTTTATTTATTTTTACATATATAGCAATGTCCCATTCATTAATAGCCAAAATAAGGTGTTTCTTAAAGAAATACCTTCACTCAATCTTTTCGTATTTTATTTGTGCTGGCATGCTTGTTTACTGTGTATGTAAGTTTATTTGTTTGTTTATATTTATGGACATACCTTATCCCCTGTAAGTGTATAGATATGCTGTCCTGTTCTGTCCAGTGCCATGTCCCGGCCCACGGCGGGGTTCTCCAACCCAGTCCCAACATCGATCGTAGCGTAAGGAGGCTGGTTCTTTCCATCCACTAGAACCTGAAATGTACATAAAACAAGAAGAAATTAATATAATATATATATATCAAAATGAAATACCGGTAGTACACTTATGGAGTGATAACATCTTACAATTTACACACATGTCCCTCTAAGTGGCAATTACTGTACAGTAGTCACTCTCTTAGTGGCCACTCTCAACGGAGACAATTCCTCTAATATCGCCATTAATCTTTGACACTAATACTATCAATGTATTTACTTCTCCCTCTCACCAAAGGCCACCTCTCTAATGTGGCCACCATTTCTTGGTAAATAGGTTGGCTTTATTAGAGGGACTACTGTACTGCCCCAGTGCCTGTGGTACTTAGCTATAATTTCAGGGTGGTTTTATAAAATTACAATGTTGCCTGCTACCCTGGGTGCTCTGCCAGGATAATGTGGTCTCAATTGGAAGGTGGTCTTATAATGGAATTTGTTTATATATAAGAGTGGTGTCACTGATATACGGTTTGAAAATAAATGCCTTAAAATGGAAGGGTCTTAAAAGTGCAGGGAACCACCGCTATATTAACTGATGTGGCAACAAACTGGTGGGGAAATCTTAATTGTGCCAATACATCTACACAAAAGTCCTGTTTACTACTATTATTTGTGTATGGTTAGCTAATTTCGATGTATTTTGATAATGTGTAAATTTGGTTCCAAAGTAAAGGGGTCCAAGAGAAACATTTATTCTTTGTACATGGGTCATTACTACCCGTGGTATTACATTATAACTGATATTTAAGCTGTGGAAAATGTCTGGATATTTCCCAGACAGATACATGTACATTGTTATGGCTACAGTCGTAAACCATAACGTGTCATACTAATAAATAAATACAGTACAGCAAGGCTGTAAGGAAGAGTCTCTTGGAAATTAAATTCTGCAAAAACAGCAATGACGGTAGATAAGGCAGGGAGGCAACGTGCCTGATTGTGCAAGGAAGTCAGTTTCTGCTGAACCTGATAGGGTTGATGTCAGTTTGACCCACTTTCTGAAGACATGTAGTCCGAAATTCCAAACCTTTCAGCCTGTAAATACCTAGGAGGGGTTTATAAAACTAATCACCTGTGCATATCAGTACAGATGCCATGCTGGGGATTAATACTTGAGGGTAGATTAATAATATTCATAGAGCTGTAGTAAAGTACATATGTACCTGTCTATATCAAGGAAAACAGTGGTCATTATAGTTTTTCTATTAATTGGTATCTAGAGGGTATGGTTTTTAAATTTATTCAAAATGTAGCAAAAGAAGTTTCTCTTCAAAAGTTCACCTCCTCAGACCTCCCCAGCTACTAAGAACTGTGTTTGCATGCTAGGGACACAAGCTCCCTGGATGCTGATTCTTGATGTGACTCTTGATGTGATTCTTGCTGACCAAACCTGAGGGAGTGGGGTGCTATAGGATGAGGATCCAAGGGGGGAGGAGAGGGTAGAGAGATTTGGATACTACTAGCACTAGATACTGCCTGCCAGTATTCTTTCCCACCTGATCAGGTCATGTAAAACCAAAACCACCCAGTTTACCAAGGCAGGCAGCCAGGTCTTGAGAAAACATTAGTTTTCACAGGCATCAAGGGGCTATAACTTTTAGGTGTACTGTTCCACCTTTCTCATGGGTACGTGGACTTCAAATAGTTGACAGAGTTGATGAAGTTGGAATATGATACATGTCTCTAGCATAAAACGGCAGCACATTTGACCCTGCCACCCGCTGCTGCTGAAGACCTGGGTCTGGCTGCTGAAGCCCGGGGTCCTGGGGGGATGCAGCCTACACATAGCCCAGAGGGCATTTTGACAACTACAGCAATCACAGAGTGCCTCCCAATATCCCAGGCAGCCTCCAATGAAGATTGATGTCCACAAAAAGACTCTCGTCTGAGGGACAGCTTGAATCTCTATCACTTTCAGAACCTGTATTTAGCACCAGTAGGTGAGAGCCGGCATTACATCCCCCACCAGGCCGGCTGCTAAGTCCTACAGCCACTGGAGCTGGAAATGACATCCTAGAGAAGAACCGTTTCCTAACAATAGTCAAGTTCTGTAATATTTACTGGATAAAAAAACTTGTTCTGCAACAATAAAATTCAGTGTACCTAAACACTGGCTAAATCATAAAGCTTCTGTTATCAATATGAGCAAATGTCTTGTTTTAGTACCTGGTATTTAACATTAGAAGGTCCCTAGCCACAAGAATGCTGACTATTAGGTTGGTTTGATTTTTTTTTCTCTTTAAATAAGTCTGCCGAAGTACAATAAGTAGGCCTACTTTCTTCTATTAATATGTACATGTACTACCAAGGCAGTCAGCATTCCAGAAGTTAAGAGTCACTTTACTAGACTGCAGTATCTTGCCTTCCTTGAGATTGGCGGTCATTTTTCTATCTTAGGTATTTTCTTGCATGGTGTGCAAAACATACCGTAATATTTTTTAAGGATAACCAAAAGCCTAGGGAAATGCTACTTCTGTCGAGAGAAATGCGTAGTAGTTCAGTTGCCCACATGAACTACCACAACCTTTCGTTTGGTATAAACACAATGGCTTACACCCGAAGTCTATCTGCTTTCTTGGCAACAATATCTAGCAGACCAGGAATGGATGCAGGACCTGCCACCCTGAGGGAAAGAAACGCATTCCTAGAAGAATTTCCCTGGAGTAACTAACCTTTTGTCTGTTGGCTGGCTTATCAGGAACAGTGGCAAAGGTCACATGTGGTCAGTGAATAGTGGAGGCCGTGTTACAGCTGGCCTGGAGTCAGTGGGATTAAACAAACCACTACCCCCTGATCCCCTTGGTATTTGATAGTAGACTATTCCACAAACGGCACCCTTGTATGATGCTTGTGACATGCAAATTTGGCCTGCCTCAGCAGCATATCAGTCGTTGACATGTCATTCCATTGGAAAATAAATCTTTTCAAGGATTTATCTTGTAAATGACATTTAACTAAATATTTAGTAACTGTGACATACCAAGGAGAGTATTTTTGTTTGTGTGCCTCTACATAAAGTTGTCCCATTCTGAAGGACACTCCAGAAAGGACATGTCTCTAGAGAGTACGCACATCTTTGCAGAAAGTACCCCAAATGCATCTGTTGCTGCCTTTCATCAAATGACACCTCTCTAATGAAGCCAGGTTATATTTGGCAGAAGAGGTGTATCTATTAATGGGGGAATACGGTATACATAAAAGCCATATGGAATCCTGGTCATAGACTTTCACAAGTCTGACAACTCTGTTAGGAGTTCACACCATAAACCAATAACACCCGATCCAGAATCTATTTTGTTTGGCGCCTCCACAGATTATTTTTTTTCTGAGAAATCCAAGTCCTTATTTTTCCTCTGGGCCATGTTTTCCTTGTTTGTTTACATTATCTGGATTATCATGCCAGAATATAAGCCAGGAGGAAAAAAAAAAAAAAAAAACTTGCTCCAACATCTGATCCATGTTTTATAGACAGGAGGAACAAGCCCCAAAGTGCAATCAGGGGAGCTTCTTTCCAATTATCCAGAGCTCATCAAGCTAGGTGTGGCCAGGGGAGGGGGGGGGGGTGTAGTGGGATGTGGGATGAAGATCCAGGTATGGCAGCCGGGCAGGATGGATGGAGGTGATCCAGTGCAGCTTTACTGAAGGAACCTGGATAGAATATAAACTCAGCCAGGTAGATAGATATCTAAAGTTTTAATCCAGGAGTAGTACACTGGAAGTGCAGCTCGATCATGGTGAAATGCAATTTTAATTAGTCATGATTTTGACTGCACAAGCAAGCAGACAAAGCACAGGGACCTATAGACAATTTTCACCCATATTTTGTGGCTTCGTTGGTTCAGTGGGAACATTTGCCAAAGAAACTTTTTTCCTTTATGAGTCATACTGCTCTTCCCAAAACAGAGCATGTTTCTGTTGTTTGCATCCTCAGTCAATGCATGTTTAGCATGCATCCTCAGGCAATGTTATTTGTTATCCTTAAAAGATCTGTATATGATCTGCTGTATTAAAGTTGTTACTACCGTTATGTCAATACGTGGCTGAATGGTTTCATGTTAACTTAGTTTATTACCAGTAGATTCACTGAAACTAATTACTGGAACCAATCGATTTCACTTCCTGAACAGAACATTCTCTCTTTTTTCCCTGTTTTTTTTTTTTTTTTTTTTTTGGGGGGGGGGAGGGGGGGGCTGGCAAGGCACGATGCTTGGGCCTCTTCTGTCATCCTACTAAGGATGTGTATAACTCTGCAAAATGTTAACATATCTGCCATGGCTGTTTAATAAGATATCAAACTCCTGACCTTTAGGGTCAAATATGCCATGGCAAAACTTGAAGCAGCCCCTGGATCATCTGGCAAGCCAGTGCCAGGTTTCCCTGTGGGATCCTACTCTAATGAAAACAAAAGCCAACCACCTGATGTTCAAGAGGTGGCAGCTTTGCCTGACCTAGAGCATACCCAAAGCAAGGTTCGTACAAGGATATATTGAGTGGTTGGGGAAAGGCCAATGGGGGGGAGGGGGGAGGATTATGTGATTCTTGTTGTTCCATCCTATGATATTTGATGGAATGCAATATATTTATTCGCTTGGCATTTCTGGAGCTGATCCAAAGTGACTGACAGACAAAAAAAATATATATGGCTAGGAATTTGACAATGATCTAATAAAGGTGCCGGAAGTACTGCTGTAGGGCAACTTTATACTTGACCTTGCTCACAATTGGATGCTGACTTATGTGTTGGTAGTACTGGTGGTATTTTATAGAGTTCAAAATTTTTCTTGACACATGTAGGAGGCTTTACAAATAAATCTATATGTATTTGGTTAAACATGAAATAGCGACCAAGGTAATAGCTTCCATCTAACATTTCAAGAGATTTTTTTCACAAAGACCATGCCCCTGCTGTTACAAGAGTCATTAAATGGTACAAGATTCCAGTTATAATAGTTCTCAGTTAACACCGATTGCTTTAGGGTTTAAAAAAAAACATGGAAGTTTTACCATTGCAAAGACTCATAAGGATATAACTAGCTCTTCCCAAAATCTCAGCAACATGTTGCACTGCTTCATACCCAGATCAAAAACAACATATAAATATTCATCCTTTAGGGAACTTTGATAGCCCTTAAAACAAACAACAGAAAGTCCTTTTAAATTTTTGACAAGTCTATCAGGAGGAGTAAAACGTTTGAAAAATAAAATGCATCCTAGAAATGCAAAAATATTTCTTGTCCATCAATCACTCCATCAATCAGTCAATCAGTCTCTGGCTGGGCGGGTGTTACTCCAAGCATCAAATTGCCCTGGGAGGGCTCCAGCTGGGGCTATTGGGCCGGATGAAAGATTCCAAGGTAGGGCACCCCGAGGGAAGTTTCTCAGGTGTGCCAGCTAGGCCTACCTGTGCTGATCTGGCGATCCTGACCTGGGATCCAGGATCCCGAAAGTGTTTGTGGTTTGCCACACCCGCTGAGGTGCTAATGTACCTATCTTGTTTGACCACTTCTGCCCTCCAGGCAGCAGGAGGGCCGGCCTGGAGCCCACTGGCCAGTGTTTCAGAGATTTCAGAGCAAATCTGGAGGTAGTAGACTCCTTCTAGGCTTTCCAGAAGAATCTGGATATATGGCTAGTAGCTGAAGGATTTACAAATGGTTCAGCAGTTAGAATGAGCTTCGCTACTCTAAACCTAAGAGTTCCCAAGGCAACAGAACACAACCACTAACAGAATATGCCCCAAAGATGCACCTAAATATATACATTGCTACCTGCAAGAAGTGAAACAGGTCTTTGTGAAGTATAAAGATGTGAGAGGAGCAGCATAAAGTGCTGGTAGTGGCAGAAGTTGGGCAAAAAATAACCTCCACAACCTCCACTCAAAGAGGTTCTTAATAATACATTTTTTTTTCAAAGCCCAGAGATGGCCACTCAGTAATGCTTGCGAGTGAACAGTGCTGGGCCCTGGGATTATCATTATTCTTGATGGTTGGAAATATCTTTTTCTTTTTTTTTTTTTTTTTGCTTGTTCACTCTATTAGCTTTGGAGAAAACCTACAATAAAGATCTTTCTGTCAAACTTAATCATAACCGATTTGACAAATTTATATTGCTGCTGGACTCCCTCCCGATTCATCTGAGAGGAAGAATCTAACCTCTCGGTCAAGATTTTCAAACGACCGAGTCACTTCAGCCACATGAAGTGGTCCAATGGTCACTGTGAGTCACATAGATGACTTGACAAGGCTTGGGCCACATATTTCACGTAGCACTTTTTGTTTTGTTTGAAGTTTCTAAATTACATTAATGCTATTCAAATCATACATACCGGAACTAAGAAATGGCAAAGTATATGTATAAGAATTTATATTATCTCCCTTATCAGTATTAAGTAGGGGGATTGAGGCACATTTGACAAAACAGTGTTACCAGGTACAAGCTGCAATTTCTGAAGACTGGGTACTCACAGACATTAGTCGGCTATCGCAGTGGCCCACAGCAAAAGATTTTTATCACATGACAGTGACGACAATGATGCACACTGTGTGTCAACACAGAGAGTTGCCTGCATTGTTGACAGAGACCATTAAGTTGACGCACCAAACTTGAGAAGATGATCATCTGTATCTCAACACCCATATATGGTGTGGTAAAACCTGACTGGGTGGCCCTTCCAGCTCACTAAAGTGAAATCTCCCAATTTGTGGCACTTCCTCAAATTAGCTTTTATGATTTCTGGTAAATTATAGTTACTGCTGAGTCTTGTAGAAAATATGGGGTTTTTTTTTTGTTTGTTTTTTTGTTCTGCTGGTGTAGGGCCTAGCTGTTGTATATAATTTCTGGTAGTTTGCATAAATTCCTTTTGTTTTAACAATATATCGAGCTACCAATATCCAGTCTCAGCTACAGTGATATTTCATGATATTTAACATGACTGAGAGCAAAAACAAACATTTTATAGATCAATTATTTTCATGTTTATTCGTTTTTAGATTTTTAGTGTATTTAATTTGCTAATTATGTAGGAAAACCTACAATATAGATACTTATAATAACTGTGACATTTAAGTACAGTGATTTAAAGTGTCCCAGTAATGCTCAAATAAGTTTTTATTTACCTGTTCAGGTATAACAACAACTGTTGGGTCTTATTGTATAATACTGTCACTGGTAGTTGTGATAAAACTGTCTTTTGGACATTACACCACAGTTGAGCATATATAACACAAATGGACCAAGTGATCATGTTAATAAGTACAAAGATGTCATGCCAGCATATATTTCATCAGGTATAATTCCTGGAGGCATGAAAAATGGTTGGCACAGCTTCAATTATATTTTAGTTGGATGGGCCGATTCAGGCCGCAGTAACAGTGTTACACCCAATATAGGATCTGTACAACGAGAGAGGATCCTACATCCATGCTTGACTCAATGCATCAGTGCTGAATGTTGTCACAGCTTGGGTGGTGACCAAGACTTACAGCTATCCTCTATATGTTTCATCACACAATGATGCATTTAGACAGGAGTGAATGAATTATGGTGGTGATTTTGCGCATGCTTAGTGGAGCAGAGAAAGGGTGGGATGGAGAGGGGGGGGGGGGGTGAGAAGGTCATTGTTTACAGATTTGGTGACACAGTGCATCTCATACTACAGGACATTGGGTGTCATTTGGCACCAGCCAATCATTCACCATCCCTCAATATTTACATTATCAACTAGGGTACTGATAAAACCGGTCTCAGTGGCAGTAGTATAATACATGTAGTACTAAGTAGTATGTATGGTGTGGTGGTGTGCTGTTAGAAGCAGATCAATGGATTAATGTGCTTCTAACAGTGTCCTATGTATGTCATTGCAATAATTCTGGAATGTTCCTTTCATTTTAGCCATCTGTGCTTGACCTGTAGTAAAAGCAGAATATCTTACATGTTTTTGCCAGCAACCTGACAGTTTTTG
>JAAUYG010053141.1_pt1 | contig 21933 bp, 15 predicted proteins | sample 7278091 | NCBI WGS metagenome assembly JAAUYG01 (sample SAMN14350201, study PRJNA611818) | marine sediment metagenome | isolation source: surface marine sediment (0.6m) | place: French Polynesia: Moorea | collected 2018-08 | reverse complement strand
CCATTGGCATTGGCATCGCTATCGAGGGCTTCATCTCCACCTTGATTAGAACTGGTAAACTCACTCCCATCAGGTAAACTAGTTTCATCAAAGGTAACTTGATATTCTTCTCTTGGATTAAGATTAGTGAAGCTATAGTTACCATTAGCATCAGTAGTAGTAGTCTCGGTAGTGTTGTCGGCTGATTCATCTGTTAGGATGGTCAATAACTGATCTTCAATAACACCGTCTGGACCACCTCCTGTTAGAGTGACAGTTACATTAGCTACTCCAGGTTCGCCCGCATCTTGAACACCATCATCGTCGTTATCTAAGAAAACGGTATCCCCTAAGCTTGCTACGGTAGCACTTTCAACGAAATTATTACTAACATCATTTTCTTCTACTGAAACAGTAACAGATATTTGATTATTAACAGTATTATCTCCTGCGGGGTTATCGTCATCTGCACCACCTTCATTTTCAGAGAGACTACTTAATCCTGAAGGCTGTGTTTGAACTACAGTGTAGTCACCAGGAAATACATTATCAAAAACGTAGTTACCGTTGGCATCGGTAGTAGTAGTAACGGGATTCCCTTCAAAATTAAGAATGGGGTTAGTGCCAGTGGCATCGTAGAGAGAAAGAGTTATATCTGAAAGGTTAGTATCACCTGTACCATTGCCATCAGTATCTTGAGAGACATTACCTTGAATCGAACCTGGGTTAAAGACATCAACATCACCACCTACACCTTTAAAGTCTCCATTAAAGCCATAAGAAATTCCACCCCTGGGAGTAATTTCAACACCATCATCAGCGAGATTACTAGCATTGTCAGGAAAAACAGCAATACCCTGAGGACCTGGTTCGGTAATAATGTCAGCAGAAGAAAAAGCGTAATCAAAACTATCGTCTAACTGTTTAGAATAACTAATACCACCATAGCCATCATCTCCACCGAACTGTGAACTAGTGGAAAATCCCTCAATTTCATTAATGTCGGAGTATTTATCCGAAGTCGCATTATACTCAAAGGTGTAGTTGTGACCTCCATGATTGTAAGAAGAAAATATAGTGCTTGCTTCATAAACTCTAGTACCTACTAAAAGTTCCCCTGTAGGCAAGAAATCTAAATCGGAAATGATATTTTCAGTAGTAGGAGCTCCGGTAAAACCTGGAGGTTGTATCGCAGGAATTGTCTCATGGTCAGTTTCTGTTGCCCCCGCGTAGTTATCCCAGGTTGAGTCAGTAATATTGGTGCTATTGTCTACCGAACCTGGGAAAGAACCATCGGGATTTAGATCGATAGAATATACTGTTCTATTTTTACCGAAGAATAACTGATTGCCATCAGGACTAACCGTTAAACCGTAAACAAGTTCGCTAAGAGGAACTACACCAGCAGTTCCATCATCTAAAGTACCAGGGTCATAGGAATCGAGAATATTTCCGCTAGAGTCTAAACGGTAGATACGACCATCTTCAAAGTTACTGACAAAAAACTGGTCGTGAACTTTGTCGTGATGAATATTTCCTAAACCAACACCAGTATTATTTCTGACAATATCTGGGTCGGCAGTTTCTGCTGCAATATTAGTAACAGTAGTTGACTGTTGAGGTAACACCGCAAACACTGTGGGTTCGCCAGTTACCGCATCCATTTTGTAGATAGTTCCCGCAGCAGAAAGCTCATTTGCTTCAATAGTGGGGTCTGATGAATTTTCTGTCTTACCACCTTGACCACCAGCTAAACTACCACCAATCGAACCATAGTTAATTTGTGCGGTTGCTTGGTTAGCACCAGTACCAAAACCAAAACCAGCACCATAGTTAGCACTGGCAGCAGCATACATATTACCTTGGAGATCAACATCTAAACCATAGACATTACCTAGTTTTTCTTGCGTCCAATCTTGATGCGACCAAGTCAAAGGATTGGCTACAGTAGCTTCTCCAGTTGTTGGTACAACGGCATTGCCATTAGCATCTATATCTACTCTGTCTACTGCTAAAACAGGACTATCAAGACCATTATCAGTAATTGTTCCGCAGGAGATAAAGGCTGCACCTCGAACTAAAATACCGCCGTTGTACGGGTTAGGATTCCAAGGAGGGGTGTTGATTCCCAATCGACTGCTGTTGAAAGTTAAATCTCTACCACCTGAAGTAGTACCACTAAGATTTTCAATGGTTAATGTCCAAGTTCCTGTAGAGTTTTCACCATCAAAAGTAGAAAATGGATTGGAAGGGGCAGCAAGATAGTTTTCTTGATAAATTGGTGCAGCAGTATCCTCAGTTACAATATTGTTATCAATGGGGTTGGTAGAGAGGTCGGTTAGGAGTAAGTCATAATTATCATCAGTATCACTAGATGAGGAAATAAGTTGTACTGATGTTCCTAAAGGAGAAATTAGAGTAACTTGTAAATCTCCTCTGTTATTATGGGTTACATTTAAACCTAGATTAATGTTATTTATAGTTACGTTTTCGGTGACATTAAAAGTCTTTGTAACTGTATTTCCTGTGGTGATGGTTTCTGCGTTCGTATTATCATAGATAGCGAAAATACTAGAATAAGCTGCTTGAGTTGCTGGGGTGAAAGCTAAATTATCTACCTTATTAGTAGCTACATCTAATTCCCAATTACCACCTAAGTTCCCATTACCAATAGGAGTAGTGGAAGCAGCTATTTCTGCACCAGTTATACTGTGCAGCTTAGTAATAAACTCTTCGCCAGCATCTCCCGCAGCGACGTTACAACCGTAAATGAGAAAGGATGAAGGATGAGGGATGAGGGATGAGGAAGAGAACCAAGTTTGTAGTTCTAATTGATATTTATTTAGACTATTGAGACTGAGTTGAGAGTTACCAAGATATAAGCAACCAGGAGAACCATGAGAAACGATGTGTACCGCAGTTAAATTATCTTTTCGCTGTAAAACTGCGGTAATTTGCTCAATACCATCCCTATTATGCTCCAGAATAACCGTCTCTATGCCTGGTATTACACCAGCAGCCAGCAGTTGATAATCTTCTACTTGAGAGTCGATGAAGATAATCTGTTGAGCAGGTGTAAATATGTTTTGGGAAATCGCAGTATTATTAATCATAAATTCTTGGTTGGTACTGTCTTGCATGGTTAATTGAGACAAAAAACTGTAACTTTATTACTTTTTTATTACTTTAAATAGATGAATTAACACTAGAAAATACCTAGTGTTGATAGGTTTAAAATTAAAAAGCAAAGTAAATAAACCGCATCTAGTTTGAAACCCATAGTTTTTAAATATCTGTTCTAAGGCTTAGGGGTTAGGGTTTAGGGAATAAAGATAAAACTACAGTTTTCTAAGTGGACGGGGTTTAAATATTTAATTACTATTTTTTGTATAAATACATAATGATTACATATATATAGAGAGAAAAAATACTTTGAATAGATAGCAAAATACTTTTTTAATAGAGATTAATTTGAATTGCTAATATTTCAAGTATATTTTTTTGTAAGATATGAATTACATAAGTAATTAGCTTTAGATCACACTTTTTCTACCTCCTATAAGTTAATGCTGGTTATTGTTAAATGGCATCAGTAAAAAACTCAAACAAAACTAGATTGATAAACGATGTATAATTTAGGCTACAGTATTTTCTCTGACTAATGTGTTCAATAAAATTAAGTAATAAGTAATAAGTTAAAATTTATCGGTTTGGCGACAATTTCAATACAATTTAACTAGATCATATAAAAAATTGGTATGATAAAGTGGAGAATTATACTGAAGTTATACTAAAGGGACAATTCTCTAAAATTTTACTCTCATTAAATTTACTTAAAACTGTTTTTTCTGGGATTTAAGCTTGAACCAGTTCGTTTAGTAATAACCCACAGAAAAGAACGCCCAACATCACGGACAATTTTAAGTTGAGATTCAGGAGGTTTATTGGTAGTAAGAGCAATAGGAGTATAAGTAATACCTTGACTACCTAAAACTACAAATGCGATCGCTTTAGCTCTGGGTAAATGAAAATCGGAGGTGATCAAGTAAATATGCTTAATATTTTGCTGTTTAAAATCGTTAACTAAAGTGGTAAAGTTCGTCACGGTATCTGTAGCACGACGATCGAGATAAATCCGACGATTATCTACTCCTGCACTCTGAAAAATTTCCCTAGCTCGAACTTCTTTACTACCAGAAGAAACCCAAATTGGCATATTAGGATGTGAGCGAGCAAACTCTGCGGTAAATACTTCCCGTTGATGACCGCCACCAAGGGTTAAAATTGCTTGAGGAGTGGGTGCTTGGTAACGAGCGATCGCTATTCTAATCGGGATAATACTAACTATACTGATTAAAATACTGATTATTGTGATAATGATAAATCGACGTTTAGTAAATACTAGTTTCACGGAAGGAAATTAAGTAAGAGTTGACATACTCCTTGGCGTGAACGCGCAAGGATTCTAGGATACTGGCGTAGATAGCAGTCTAGGACTGTCTGACATCTACTCTCCTACTGGAGAATGCCCTCACCAGTTGGATTACTCCAAACTACCAGGATTGGTTTTCTTTCCTAAGGTCTTCTAGAAGCTCGAAACCTGGATTTTACCCCTAGCGAATCAATTTGCCCAATCAAACTAGAAGGACTACGCTCTCAAGTGCTGCTCGAAGTTTTACCCAAAAGACTCGCTTTTAGAACCTCATACTTCAACTCTGTTAGAGAACTTATGAACATCATACAACGGCTATAACCCTTGCTATATAAAGATCATGTGTCGAAAGTGTATACAATCGTCGTAAACGACGGGGCTTTAAACCCATTTATTAAATGGTAAGAATTAAACGGCTTTGCGGTTAGCTAATAGCTTTGATTAAAAATTTGTCACTCAAACTAAATTTTATTTGGTTTGAGTACTCGCTACTCGCTACTCGCTACTCGCTACTCCCTTACTAGACCATTTTCTAAAATTTGACCTACCAAGTTACTTAGTGGGCTAGGTAAGCCCTATAATCAATAACATCAGAGATTCAAATATTAAACATAATGACCGTAGTTGTCTTTGGCAGTATCAATCTAGATTTAGTTGTAGAAGTTCCTCGTTTACCTGTAAAGGGAGAAACTGTAATTGGCAAGCGTTTTTTCTCTGCTGCGGGAGGAAAAGCAGCTAATCAGGCGGCAGCTATAGCTAAACTAGGCATACCAGTTAGACTAATTGGTCAAATTGGTCAAGATAACTTTGGTCAAACCCTAATCGAAAGTTTGCAAGCCGTTGGAGTGAACACTGATGGTATTACCGTCAACCCCCATACTTATTCTGGAGTTGCTTCCATTGTAGTAGATGACACAGGAGCTAACACTATAGCCTGTGCTGCAGGAGCAAATAATCTAGTCAGAGAAAAAGAAATAGAACAATTCAAAATTATACTTCCCCAAGCAAAAATTGTACTTCTAGAGTTGGGTATTCCAATTGCCACAGTTTTAATGGCAGCTAGAGCGGCTAAAGCTCATGATTGCTTTCTCATACTCGATCCTGCTCCTGTTAGATCTGATTTGCCTGAGGAACTATATAGCCTAGTAGACGTAATTACGCCTAACGAAGTAGAAGCGAGTCAATTGGTTGGCTTTACTGTCGATGGTGTCACTACTGCAAGACAAGCAGCATCGTTTATACACCAGATGGGAGTTAAAAACGTCATTATTACTTTAGGCGAGCAAGGAGCTTTCTGTAGTAGTGAAGAAGACAGTTTTTGGATGAAACCTATTCCTGTATCTGTAGTAGATACTGTAGCCGCAGGAGATGCTTTTAATGGAGCATTAGCCGTTGCACTAGCATCAGGGAAATCTCTCAAAGAAGCAGTACAGTGGGGTACAGTTGGTGGAGCTTTAGCTGTCACCAAAAATGGTGCACAGTCTTCTCTTCCCAGTAAAGATAGTTTTCATCAACTACTAAATCAACAAGCTCTTTTAGCTTGACATCCTCCCAGCCAAAGTACTCTACATCTTCTTGCCAAAAGATATTATTCATGCTCCAATAAGGCAAATACTGTAAGATTAGCTAAAATGATCTATAGAGATCTAGAAAGATCTATAAATCTTAACTCTGGTAACTTTTATGACAGTGTTTTGAAACAAGGGCTTAGCCAGCTTAAGCTATCTTAGCCATCTTAATTTAAAAAAAATTACTATATAAACAGCAAGTGCAAGCAGCAGCTTACATTAACCAAACAATAAAATGACAACTGAAAACACACATCTACGTTCTGAATTTATCAATACTCAAGTGATCGCTCGCAACAGCGGTAAAAGATTAGGAGTGGTAAAAGAGGTTTTGGTAGATATAGATCGTAGAGAAATAGTAGCTTTGGGTCTACGAGATAATTTACTTTCGGTTTCTGGCATACCCAAGTATATGTATCTTGATAGCATTCGTCAGACTGGAGATGTGATTTTAGTAGATGATGAAAATGTAATCGAAGATATTGATATTGAAGCCTACAGTAAATTAGTCAATTGTGAAGTAATTACCGAAGCTGGAGAACCTTTAGGCAAAGTCAGAGATTTTCAGTTTGATGCAGAAAACGGGGCGGTAAATTCTATTGTGATTGCTTCTTTAGGAATACCGCAAATTCCCGAACAATTTATTAGTACTTATGAATTGTCCATTGAAGAGGTGGTTAGCAGTGGACCAAATCGTCTAATCGTTTTTGAAGGTTCAGAAGAACGTATTGAACAGATTTCTGTGGGACTATTGGAGCGTTTGGGTATTGGTCGTCCTCCGTGGGAAAGCGATCGCGAAGAATATTATCCCCAAACTATTAAAGCCGAAAATCAGCTAGGGTCAGGAACTCCTATTCGCCCACCAATTTCAACTCCTGTAGACACCAGAAAACCTGTAATGGAAGAACGCTGGGATGAGGATGAATGGCAAGAATCTCGTGTTGCACCACCTCCCATGAGACAGCAAGCAGAAGCAATTCCTTACGAAGAAGAATATGAAGAAAATAACTGGGAAGATGCTGAATCTGAAGTCTATGATGCACCAGTTTATGAGGCTAAGCCACCAGTTAAAGAGTATGAATACGATCGAGCGACTATGGAAGATGTCTGGGACGACGATGTCAAACCAGAGCCTTATAATCCCCCGCCAGTAAATATTCCCAAGAAGCAAAAAGCTCCTGAATACGAAGAAGAACCAGGCTAAGTTGGTAATTAAGAGGGTAAACAAAGTCTTGAAATGCCCTTTTAATATTCAAATAATGTGCCTCAGATGCTAAAACTTTGATCTGCCTATTGGAATAGCGATTTAAGCTTAGTATTTCTGTTTATTCTTTCGTTTCTATTAATGAAGAATTAAACCCCAACTAAAATCTGTCGAACTCTTAGGAAACAAATTGTTTCTCTCAGACATAACGAATTAAATTCGTTGGACGCTCACGTCAAAAAAGCGATTACCTTCAAGTAATCGCTTCGCGATCGCTAGAATTATATTGTTTGTTTAATTATTTCTTCTTAAGCAAGTCCCACTAATTTCTCGCTTAATTCCCAAAGGCGTTTACCTTTGTTAGCATCCATGGCTTCATTAGAAATTTCCTGCTTAAATGCTGCACGGTCTTCTTGTTGACGATTACCCCAACTGTAATAAACTCCAGACTCATTAAATCCTGGATCGGCAACAACCTTAGCAACTCTCTCTCCTGCTAATTCCTCCGTCACATAGCCACCAGTAATGTTTTTCTGAAACCAAGGGAAAATAGTCCGAAACAAAGAATAATGGTTGCGGAATAAAGCAGTCTCAGCAACGCACCCAGGATAAAGAGCATTAAAAATAATTCCTGTAGGCTGATGATAACGGTTGTGCAACTCTCTCATGGTCAGCATATTGCAAAGTTTACTATCTTTATAGGCTTTACCTGACTTGAATTTCTTACCGTCAATCATGGTTATGGGTGCCTTAAAACCTTCTTCCATACCTTTTAAATCTCCTAAGTCTGGAGGTGCAGGAATAGGAATTTTCCCCCCTAATTCTTTGGGGTTGGCAGTAACAGTCCCTAAAATGACCAATCTTTTTTCTCGTGCAGGAGACTTACGTAAATCTTCCAGCATTAAGTTACACAAAAGAAAATGACCGAGGTGGTTAGTGGCAACGCTTAATTCGTAGCCTTCTTTACTCCGTTGTGGCTCTTTTTCTAGGGGTAAGTAAATAGCAGCATTACACACCAAAGCATCAAGAGATTTACCAGTAGCACGAAAATCTTGGACAAACTGACGCACACTATCCAAAGATGCTAAATCAAGATGAATAATACTATATTTGTCTTTGGGTATACCGACTTGCGCTGCCGCTTTTTCAGTTTTGGGTCGATTGCGACAAGCCATTACTACGTGCCATCCTCTATCCGCTAAAGCTTTTGCTGCATATAAACCGACTCCAGAAGATGCACCTGTAACTACAACTGTTGATTTTTGCTCTTGTACCATTCTGTTAAAAAACTATTTATTATTTATACCTGTCTTTAAAATCTCACAATACAGAACCTCTGGGGTTCAAGAATTTATAAAGTGTTATAGTTATCAAAAATATAGTCAAACTAATATATAACGAATATACCGAATAGTTTGGGTGTAATTTTACGCTGATTTTTGATGATTGTGATATGTTACTATGCTACAGAAAGCAAAACAGCCTCTTGATATAAAAGACAAGACCAATGAATATTTAGATATAAAACTCAACACATAACTATCTAGAAGTTTGTAGCCATCTTTTGAGGATTTAAATGAGAAAGACAATCTTAGATAAAAGTAGATTGTCATACAAGGCAAAATAATCAGTACTGGTAATTGAAGCTATATTGCTCCAACAGTTGTCTAGCCAATAATGTATCTAGTTAAATAATGATTGAGGTATCTTTGCGCCACCGCATTTAGTTAGGTACTAAATTATTAATTGTCAAATTTCCACTAATTTTGGTGCTTGCTCTTTTGTTGATTTTGAATTGAGCTGCAATTTGATATCAATATAACTTATCATTATTTAACAATTAGCATTATAATTGGCACTGTTGCCATCAGAAATTAGTTTGGCTGCATAACAACACTGTCAACACAGTTGAAATCCTGACCCAAAGTGGTCATCAGCGTTACACCGCCTTTAGAAGACGGTACCTGCGCTCTCCTAGGGGCTGTCACCTGAATTTATTTTCGGTGCTTGAACGCCCCGCCACATTCGGCGGTAAAGGAAGCAACAGTCCATGGCCTCTTAAATAGCACTTAAAGGCGATTCGCGAGGTTTGTAATAATCAAGATATATAAACAAAAATGAAAGACCTTACTCGATATCGGAACATTGGCATCTTCGCTCACGTAGATGCGGGTAAAACCACGACCACTGAAAGAATCCTGAAACTTACTGGTAAAACCCACAAAATCGGTGAGGTGCATGAAGGAGAAGCAACAACTGACTTCATGGATCAAGAAAAAGAACGTGGTATTACCATTCAGTCTGCTGCAACTAGCTGTTATTGGAAGGATCATCAGCTAAATATTATTGATACTCCTGGTCACGTTGATTTTACAATCGAAGTTTATCGTTCTCTTAAAGTTTTAGATGGTGGTATTGGTGTGTTCTGCGGTTCGGGTGGGGTTGAACCTCAGTCTGAAACAAACTGGCGTTATGCTAACGATTCTAAGGTAGCCCGCATCATCTATGTTAATAAGTTAGACCGTACTGGTGCTGACTTTTATAGCGTCGTTAAGCAAGTAGAGGAAATTCTGGCTGCCAAACCCTTGGTAATGGTGTTACCTATTGGAATTGAAAATGATTTTGTTGGGGTAGTCGATATCTTAACCCGCAAAGCTTGGGTATGGGATGATTCTGGCGAGCCAGATAAGTATGAAATTCAAGATGTTCCAGCAGATATGGCTGATGATGTGGAAACCTATCGTGAACAGCTAATCGAAACTGCGATCGAGCAAGACGATGACCTGATGGAAAAATATTTAGAGGGTGAAGAGCTTTCTATTGACGAAATTAAAGCTTGTATCCGTAAGGGAACTCGCGAACTTGCTTTCTTCCCTACTTACTGTGGTTCTTCCTTTAAAAATAAAGGGGTGCAGTTAGTGCTAGATGCGGTAGTTGACTATCTACCCAACCCCATGGAAGTTAAACCCCAACCAGAGATTGACTTGGAAGGTCACGAAACGGGGAACTATGCCATTGTCGACCCCGAAAAACCATTACGTGCTTTAGCATTCAAAATTATGGATGATCGTTATGGTGCGTTAACCTTTACTCGAATTTATTCTGGTACCTTAAACAAGGGTGAATCTGTCTTAGATACTGCAACAGGTAAAACTGAGCGCGTTGGTCGGATGGTAGAAATGCACGCCGACTCCCGTGAAGAGATTAGTACAGCTCAAGCAGGAGACATTATTGCGATCGTTGGTTTGAAAAATGTACAAACTGGACACACTTTATGTGATCCCAAAGAGCCTGCAACTTTAGAGCCGATGGTTTTCCCCGATCCTGTAATTTCTATCGCTGTAACACCTAAAAACAAAGGTGCTTCCGAAAAAATGGGTATTGCTCTAAGCAAAATGGTTCAGGAAGATCCTTCGTTCTATGTTGAAACTGACTTTGAAAGTGGTGAAACTATCATCAAAGGTATGGGTGAGCTGCACCTAGATATTAAGGTGGACATTCTTAAACGTACCCATAAAGTTGAAGTTGAAGTAGGTAAACCTCAAGTAGCCTATCGTGAGTCTATTACTAAGATAATCACTGATAGTTATACTCACAAGAAACAGTCTGGTGGTTCTGGTCAGTTTGGTAAGATTGACTATACTATCGAGCCTGGTGAACCAGGTTCTGGCTTTGAGTTTGAGTCCAAAGTTACTGGTGGTAACGTTCCTAGAGAATTTTGGCCTGCGGTAGAAAAAGGTTTTGCTAATAGTCTAGAAAAAGGTGTTTTAGCAGGATTCCCCTTGGTAGATGTTAAAATCACCCTCAATGATGGGGCGTTCCACCCCGTAGACTCCAGCGCGATCGCTTTTGAAATTGCGGCTAAATCTGGTTATCGTCAGTCTATACCCAAAGCTGGTCCTCAAATGCTTGAGCCAATCATGAATGTAGACGTATTTACTCCTGACGATCATATGGGTGATGTAATTGGCGATCTTAACCGTCGTCGTGGCATGATTAAATCCCAAAATTCTACTCCTATGGGTGTTCGTATTAAAGCAGATGTGCCTTTAAGCGAAATGTTTGGTTACATCGGTGACTTGCGTACTATGACTTCTGGACGTGGTCAGTTCTCTATGGAGTTCTCTAATTATGCACCTTGTCCTAAGAATGTTGCTGAAGAGGTAATTGCTGAAGCTAAAGAACGTCAAGCAGCTAAATCATAAGATCTAGTCAATTAAGAATTTGAACTTATTTGAACTTAATAGTGATTTGTTTATAGCTATAGGCGATAAGCCATAAGCTTTTAAGCTAAATCCCATCTGGTATTTATATACTAGGCGGGATTTTTTACTCTTTTAACTTTGACTCTTGTAACTGTGATTGAAATTCAAATTAAACTAACACTGTGTATCTAGTTGATAGTATTTTTTTCTGAAAATATTGAAGTCTTATTGAATATTCTGTAGTTTATTTTTAACAGGAATAAAACGTAAGACAAACGCCAAAATCAAGATGGCGACAAAAGGAAAATAAATTAACCACGACTCATTTAATCTTTCGCTGAAAGCATAAGTAAATGATAACCAGAGGTAATACATTCCCACAGTATGCAAAATACGCCAGTTACGTCTTCCTAAAATAGCAGCAGGATATTTAAAGGAAGTAATGGTCATTAAGATGATAAATACATAACCTAAGTTAGCTGAATGATTATCTCGCACCATATTTTCTGAAGTTAAAATAGCTACTCCAGCGATCGCAACTGCATGAAATCCATGAGATACCGCCATTGATAATCCTAAATAGCGACGGTTATGTAATAGCCAGTTAGTTATCGCAGTTGAGCCAAGCCTACGCAAAGAAGAGGCACAAAAAGCTAATAAAAATAAGATACAAGAAGAACGGGCGGTAAATCTGATAGCAATACGGAAACTGGACTCATTAATTCCGTTTGCTAATAGTATGAGGGCAAAAACAGTTCCAATAAATATAGTTGACCACTTGACAATTTGCCATCTCCTGAGGAGAAATACTGTTGTCATTTTGCTTCTCCCACTATCTGTGTCGCTAAATGAGACGATTGAGCCTTATCTATTTTTCGCGATCGCACGAAAAGAAATAAAGGTAAGGCAAAAGACAAGCCAATTAATAAGTCTAGAACAATATAAAGCCAAAGAAATTTCATTTGCAATTTTGTCCCTTCCCTAAAAACAAAAATCCAAAACACTACGACAGAAATTAACAAGTCTAGAGCAAAAAAACTTGAGATTTGGTTAGCAAATAGCTGAGTCCAAAATAGTTGTAAGTCTAATCCATTCGCTGCAATAAAAGAGATAAATTTTGAGTATGGTAAAACTAAACCAATTATAGATAAGATGAAATAGACAGATTGCATAATATATAAGCAAAAGGTACTAAATTACTTGTTCTATTAGTTTAGAAATCAAGTATTTGCTTGTCTTGCCTATTAGTCCAAAAAATGTTCTGATTTTCTGATTAATAAATTTTCTTTTCTCTTTTTCTTGCTCTTTTCATACTAAAAAACTTTAGCGCAGTAAGCTGTAAGAAATTCTAGAAAAACCTGGACTCGTGGAGACAGATTGCGCTGATGAGTAAATACTGCTTGAACTACTAATCCTAGTGGCAATTGCTCGGGAAATAGTAACTCCAATCGCTTTTGTTGAATTTCTTCGTGAACCTGAAAACTCAATAGTCGAGTAATTCCCAACCCAGCGATCGCAGTGTTTTTTAATGCGCCACCGTTATCAGAATTAAATGTGCCGTTTACTGAAATTTTGTGCCAGGTTTTATCAATCAAGAATTCCCAAGGTACAGGTTGCCCATTAAATATATAACGAAGACAATTATGATGTACTAAATCTTGGGGCGTGTTAGGTGTACCGTAAGTTCTAAGATAGGTGGGTGAAGCGCAAATGGCAAAGTGGGCGTGTCCCAAATGCCTGCGAATTAAGCTAGAGTCTTCGAGATCGCCTAAGCGAATTGCTATATCAATTCCCTCTACAACTAAATCGACAAAGCGATCGCTCAGTCGCAAATCAATCTTAATGTCTGGATATTGCTTAAGAAACTCTGGAATCGACATTTGTTCCTAATGGGCATAAATATTTTGCCATTACTGGGACTTCTCTTCTTAATGAGCAAAAGTTATGCTGATTTTAAGTTAATCAATCAAGACAAAAAAATGAATTCAAAGAAGGTTGCGATTGTAACAGCAGCGAGTCGTGGAATTGGTGCGGGATGTGCGCGGGAGTTGACAGCACAGGGGTATATTGTTTCCTTAATGGCGCGAAGTGAAAGTGTTTTGAGTTTAGCTCAAGAGTTAGATGGCATTGCCGTTCAAGGTTCAATATCTATCCTGGAAGATTTAGAACGTTTGGTTCAAGTCACCTTAAAAAAATTTGGGCGAATTGATGCAGTGGTTAATAGTTTCGGCGATCCGCCTCGTCCCGATTTGCTTGATATTTCCGATGGAGTATGGATAGAAAATTTTGAAATGCTGTTTTTAAGTGTGGTTCGCATTGCCAAGCTGGTAACAAAACCAATGTGTCAACAAGGGGGTGGCGCGATCGTCAATATCTCCGCTTGTGATTCTCAAGAACCAGAACTAGGAACTCCTTTTAGTGGCACACTTCGCGCTGCTATGGAAGGCTTTACAAAGCTGTACGCCAAGCGTTATCGAGCCGATCGTATTCGCATGAATTCAGTAGCTCCTTTTTTTGTAGCCGACAGCAGGTCAGAACTAGAAGGGTGGAATGTGCCATCCGATTTAATGTGGAGTCGTCCAGCGACTTACTCAGAACTTGCCAAAACGGTTGCCTTTCTGATTTCAGATGATGCCAAATTTATTACAGGTACAACTCTTAAAGTAGATGAAGCTCGTTCTGCTGCGATTTAATCAAACATTTGCCTATTTTATTTCTAATATAAAACAGCTTTATGAATATCCTCGTGTGTCTATTTCACCCAAATATTACCGAGTCTCGCGTAAATAAGTGTTGGAGACAAGCTATTAGCGACGATCCTCAAATTACTGTCCATGAATTGTACAGCAATTATCCCAATTGGTCATTTGATCTCAAGGCTGAACAACAATTGATTGAAGTTCACGATCGCATTGTGTTTCAACATCCTTTCTAGTGGTATGGTGTGCCACCTTTAATGAAAAAATGGCTTGATGATGTGTTTGACTATGGCTGGGCTTACGGTTCTGATAGAACAGCTTTAGTAGGAAAAGAATGGCTTTCTGCTATCTCGACTGGTGCTTTAGCAGAATCTTATCAACTAGGAGGAAGTAACGGCTATGACATAGGTGAATTTCTTAAACCTCTTCAACAAACTGCCGTTTTTGTCGGTATGGATTTCCTACCACCATTTATTTTTCATGACGCGTTACAAGCATCTACTAGGGATATTGAGACATCTGCCGAAAAATTTCATCTTTACCTTAAAGATCCCACTTTCAGTACTCAAATTCAGCGAAAAAAGCTATTGGAGGCAATGGGCTAATCTATGACGATTTTCCTGCTTAGTTAGGGATAAGCTTGGCAACAGCATTAAAAATCACTGCACTAAGCCAAGCCCGAGACTTTATTTATTTATTTATTTATTTATTTATTCAACCAACGCACTGCATCTTTGGCATGGTAAGTCAGAATCAAATCTGCACCTGCCCGTTTAAAGCTAGTCAAAGTTTCTAAAGTGACTTTCTTCTCGTCGATCCAGCCGTTGAGAGCAGCAGCTTTAACCATTGAGTATTCCCCAGAAACATTATAGGCAGCTACAGGAAGATTAGTTGCCTCCTTAACTCGCCAGATAATATCCATATACGACAGTGCAGGTTTGACCATTAGCATATCTGCACCTTCGGCAATATCTAATTCAATTTCTTTAATGGCTTCTGTGCCATTAGCGGGATCCATCTGATAGGTACGGCGATCGCCAAAGCTCGGAGCAGATTCGGCAGCATCACGAAATGGACCATAATAAGCTGAGGCATATTTAGCAGCATAGGAAAGTATGGGGGTATCACTAAACCCAGCTTCGTCTAATCCCTCTCGAATTGCCCTGACAAAGCCATCCATCATGCCAGAGGGAGCAATAATATCTGCCCCTGCTTTAGCTTGGGAAACGGCAGTTTTCTGGAGTAATTCTAAAGTGGGATCGTTAAGCACCCTACCTGTTAAATCCCCCGTTTCTAAATAACCACAGTGTCCATGGGTAGTATATTCACAAAGACAGGTATCAGCAATTACTAATAGTTCAGGTACAGATTCTTTAATCGCAGTAGCAGCTTTTTGTACAATACCGCAATCGTGCCATGCACCAGTAGCTTCGGTATCTTTATCTTCGGGTATACCAAACAAAATCACCGCAGGAATGCCCAAATCATAGACTTGCTTGGCTTCTTCGACGATTTTATCCACAGAAAGCTGATATACTCCAGGCATTGATTTTACTTCTGTAGCGACAGACGATCCTGGCACAGCAAATAAAGGATAAATTAAGTCATTAGCGGTAACTAAGGTTTCTTGCACCATGCGACGAAGTTGAGGGTGTTGGCGCAAACGGCGAGGACGATTGATGGGAAACATAAGATTTTTTATACTGAAGTTGGCAACTTTAAAACAGCAAGATTTTACTAACTTTTACTTTTATGCATTAGTAAACTGATTTTGTATGTTAGTAGATTAACTAGTGTAAAACGAATTTTAGTTCCAACTATGCTAGTAATTACACTACTCAATGTTTTGTAATGTTTAAGTCTTTTTTTTTCTGAGCTAACCAGAAAAAAGTTAGCTACAATAGTAATGAGACTAATTATAGTTTTTTATAGTTCTAAGTTAGTCTCAAAAGCACGGGGCCGTAAAGGTTTCGACAGGTTGGCAAAAGCTAACTCGTGATTCAGGTCGAGAGTGAGTATTCTCTCGTAAATACAGACTCACATTTAAATATAAATGCAAAAAACAACATCGTAAGATGTAATCTTGGGCGTAAGGCAGTAGCTGCCTAAATCTAACTTAGATTTGCCCGTCTTTAGTTTGACTCCGTTAAGAGCTAAAGACAAAACCCCAACGGATGCTCCTTTTGGTTTTCTTTGGTAGACCAACAGGAAAAGAGTTTATCAAAGAATCCTACCATCAGGGATAAGTGATGGTTCTTGCTCCGAGGATTAGAGGAGCTAAACCTGTGAATGAATGAGCAAGTGAATAGTCAGTCTGGACAGCAGTTCGACTCTGCTCGGCTCCATTAAATCAATTATCAATTCTCACTTACCAATTCATTCAATAGCTTAAAGCTAAAAGTTTTGTTGGTTCAAAGTGCATTTGGTATTAATTAGTTATCAAGTTATACTACAAGCTCACTATTAGTTTTGGCAACAGAACCACTATTTTGCTCCAACTTTTAAAGGATTGATTATTGCAACGCTTCCCAAAATTGGTTCTGAGGAAATCTTTTCTAAGTTCACATAGCGATCGCTTAAAAGTTTGTTCCAAGCTTTTTTCCAAGTAGGATTTTCAGGTTGCTGTAGGCGCAGTTGAGCTAACTCTGTTACTGTATCGTACCAAATACCATGTTTTGCATAAATGGCGATTTGATTGAGAGGTTTTGATGTGGTTTTCAATTCGCGATCAAAATCGGCAGAAAAGTCAACTCGTTCTACTATTCCTGTCAGAGAAGCTGGAGTTGCTAAATAATCAGAAGAGGCTGAAACCGAACAGTTAATATCGAAATACCAACGATATTGCTGGCCTACTTTCAAAGGCGCGGTAGTATCAGGTAAGCTTACACCAACAATTCCTGGTTTTGCTGGAAGTTGAAAACGAGTACGATAAATTTCATTATCTCTATTCTGTAAAGAAAATTCGCCGTAGGGTGCTTCTGTTTGGGTATAAGGTACGTAAATCCAGAAAGTCGGGCGATCGCTTTTAGTTAGTTTTAAATGGTTTTTGCCTGCTAGAGATTTGAGTGGTGGTAAAGAGGGTTTGTAGAGACAGTCACCTCGGCTTCCAGTTCCCTCATCTGATTTAGGTGTTCCCCGATTGGGAGGATCTAGTTGCGGTGGATTAAAGCTAATTTTTACATCTTGAGTATGACTATTAGTTTCCTCGTTCAACTGTGCTAATAAGAATCCTGGGTTACTAATTATGCTAGCAATACCTAAAGCAATAACCAAGATACTTTTGGGCTTTAATTGCAGTATTTTTGTCCATTTTTCTCGCATTTGCTTATATCCTTAAAGCTCAATCCATAGTTTAAAACCTAGAAGCAATTGTAAAATTTTCTAAGTTTTCTTTATTAACTATGAGTAACAATACAAAAATATCCATATTCCTAGTTTCTTAGTTGAAGCTAGCAATTAATCGAGAATAACTAGGGAAGATTTTTATTACTTTGTCCTTGACGATAGCCCATGACTATAAATTGCGATGCTACTTCCAGTTACTACTAACACCAGTATTGAAGGAACTAGAGGTAGCCAGCCTCCATTGACTATTAGTACTATCCAACAACTGATGCATAGAAGACTAACAGTAGCTCCCACTCCTAATATCGCAGATAAAGGTGAAGAGAAACGCCAAACTAATAAACTCCCTGCTAAAGACCAAAGCCAAATCCAGATAACTTCCCCAGGTTTTGACAACCACCAAATTAAAGGTCGTTGATCCAAAACAGCACTGAGAATTTGACTGACCATATGTGCTTGAATTTCTACCCCACTCATAGTATGTACCGACCAGTTTCCCGTACTATAGGGTGTGCGCCAATTGTGATCGTTGAAACTAGGGGCATTAGTACCAATAAGAACTATGCGCTCTTTAACTAATTCTGGACTAAAGCGATCGCCTAGCATTTCTTGAAGGGTAACTGTTTCGGCAATTTGAGGTGTATTGCGATAATTGAGTAGAATTTGATGACCACTTGCATCAATATTCTGATAACTACCCGTATTAGTTTCTAAGGTTTTAAAGACAGTTTCGCCAAGCTGGAGATAATGATCGGCAGTAGTTTGGGGATAAATTCCTGCCGCAGCTAAATAACGAGTTGCCAACTGCCAATTAAAAGAATATTTACTTTGACAAGGAGAGGAGGAACTAACAGCCAGAAGATGACGGCGGAGGATTTGATCTGGATCGAATAATACATTATTAAATCCCTGACGTTCGGGTGTAAATTCTGGAGGGGGTGGAACACCAGGATTACCATATCGGCAAATAATGTAGAAGCGATCGCTATTTCTGATCCGTTTAGCTAACTCCCGATCTTCTTTTATCGGTGCTTCGCGATAGATATCTAACCCAATTGCTCGTGGTTGAGCCTGTTCTAATTTAGCTAAAAGTAGATTTAAAGACTGGTTTGATAGAGAAGCAGCGCCTCTTTCTGCTACGGGTTGAGACTGAACATCATCTTCTGTAATTGTTACTAATAATAATCTTTGATCTAGTCCTTCATTTGGTCGCATTCGCATTAACCAATCAAAAGAACTAAGTTCCCAAGGTTGCAACCAGCCAAGCGATCGCATTGCCATAACTATGCTGGTGACTAAAAGACTTGCTAGGAGTATAGTCCAAAGAGGAAGTACTGAAGTATTAGGTTCGAGTTGATTGAGTTGTTGTCTTACCCAATTAGAATTAAAAACAGCTTGATAAATAGGGTTTTTGACGACTAAAATACCCCTTTCGTGAGTTACTAAACCAGATAAGCGCAATTCTAGATGTTCTTGACAGTTTTTGGCTTTTATTGTTTTTCTTTGCTGAATTTTTTGATATAGTTTGAGCAAGCTGACGCTAGAACGAGAATTTCTGAGGATGCGATCGCGTACTGTTCTGAGATGTTCTGGTTCGTCTTGAGCTTCCCAATTATTAATGATGCGAGATTGAACAAATTCTTTAATCAATCGTTTGTTGATGTTTGATTGCTCATGGTTTCTCTTTGTTTGAAGCTCTAACTCCTGAGATACCAAAAAACATAGTTTCTGAGTTAAAAAAGGTTGTCCTCCAGTCCAATACAGTATCTCTTTTAAAATAGTTTGAGGCTCGTTGACTTTTCCCTCAAATCCCTTAGCTAAGGCAGCACTTTTATCGAGTTGAAACCCTTTGAGTTCAATTGCTTTGCCAATATTAAACGGGGTGGCATTTTCATCTTGAATCAAATCTGAAGGAGTAGCTACTCCTAACAAAACGAAGCTTAATCTCCTATATTCTGGCTTGGAAGCACGTTTATCGTAACAATTGCGGATTAAGGCGAAAAACTCATCAGTGGAAAAGTTTAAACTAAGTATACTGTCAATTTCATCAATAAAAATAACAATATGGCAATTGGCAAAGCCAATTGAGGAGCTGTGGCGCGACGCAGGTTCGCTCCCTTGTAAGCCCCGTGGCGGAGCGAGATCGCTCTGTGGCAATAATACGGTTTCAATAAATTCACCCAAACGCTGTACTGGCGATAAATCTTCTCTTTCCCGCAACCAACTGCGCCGATTAACTTTTAACTCAAAACCGCTAATTAACTCTTGAATAATGCCACCATACCATTGCTGTGCAGTAATTTCTTGGCTACCAATTCCACTCAACTCAATCTCAGCACACTTTATTCCTCGTGCTTGTAACTTATCCATCGTCCTTATTCGCAAGCTAGATTTACCCATCTGTCGCGAATTAAGAACGTAACAATACTCTCCTGCTAACAGAGATTCATAAAGCTCAAAATCAGCCTGGCGCTCGACATAGGTAGGTGCATCAGCAGGGAGACTTCCACCAGGTTGATATTTATACCCAGAATTGAGGAAATCATTCATCAGTTATCCTGTTCCATAAAACTTATCCAAAAAAACTTATCCAAAGTTGATCATTTTGGTGTTTACTTTGGTGTTTACTTCCTGCTTCAGACCAAAGTTGTCGGCAACTACTTGTCCACAGGCGTTTCTTCGGATCGAACCGACCCTAGTTTTTGTCTGCTCTAATGGTGCTTGAGCAAGATTTATCGCACTATTCAAAACTTACCTAGGTAAGATTAATATCTAACCCTACTGGCTCTAAAACCTCGTGTTGTATTGGTGGTACAAGTTCAGCATTAAGATGAAATGCTACATAATACCTGTTGGCTTTTTTGGAGACTGTATAAGTTTGAGCTACACACTTGGGTATAGCCTCAAAAGTGCGGAATGTTCCCAAAGTAGGCAATTTAACTTGCTTTCTATTGAGTTGCAGAATTACTCCATTAGAAGAATCAACAGTAAAGCTACCTGGATGCTTTTTCTTTTTGTAAATCGGGCGTTTTGCTTCACCTTTCCAGAATTTAGTAAATGCAGTTTTTAAGTTACGAAAAGCATTTTGATAAACCCTACTAGACATTTGATTTGCCCAGTCAAAATCAGGATTTTTCTTAGTTAAATTATTAAATATTTTTCTGATTAAATCTATTTTTTTAGAACTACCTCCTGGGTATTCCTTATGATTTAGTTGATTGTAGATTGACAAAGCATAGTTATAGCAGAAGCGAGAAAAACCTAGATGTTTGTTCATCAAAGTCTTTTCTCGGTTATTAAGTTTTAACTCCACTTTGATTGCGTACATATCTTTTTCTTTTGGCTGCTATGATTATACCATTGACGACGGCAATATAACGGCATGAAGAAAATAACAATTAGAATATCTGATGAAGAACACAGCAAGCTCAAGGTTTACTCTCAGCTTAAAGAGCAAAGTTTAAATAATGTAATTAGGGAATTAATTAGAAGTCTCAAAGTTGCTCAAAATAAACAACTTTAGACAACTTTGAATAAGTTTATGGCTGCTTATTAAAGCTCTATAAATTTCGAGGTTTCTGTCAAGTTTCGCCATCGCATTTATAACCAATTTCCTACTAAGATAAAAGAAGCCCAATGGTAGGGACGATTGTAATCCGTATCTGAATACTGAGTCAGAAAAGCAAGTTGAGCTTGGCGTAATGCTTCAGCTTTGGTTATCTGAAAATTTTTAAGTTGTTGATAAAATTGAATCATAAATTCGGCGGTGGAAGCATCGTTGATTTGCCAAAGAGTAGCTAAAGTACTGCGAGTTCCAGCCCTAATCGCAATTCCCGCCAATCCTAAAGCAGCTCGTTTATCGCCAGCAGCAGTTTTACAAGCACTTAAAACCAGCAGTTCAATGGGAGTTGCAATCTGTTCTTCTCTGACTCGTAGCAAGTTATCTAAGTCTTTAACTCCAATGCGCTCTTGCCAATCGAGTAAATAAGTTTGTTCGGGATTGGAACTAAAAGTGCCGTGGGTGGCAATATGAAGGACATTAAAAGGAACTAAATTAATGAGGTTTCTTAGATTTTGCTGGAGAAACTCTCTTTCGGCTAACTTTTGATTGTTAGTAATTTGTTTGGCAACTTCGGCTAATTCTACCTCAACATTATCTATCGGGCTTAATCCTTCTGCTTGAAAACTAGGAGCATCAGTTGCTCCAGCTAGTAAGATATTTAACTTTTCTGGTAGTAAAGATTGCGGTTCTAATAACTGTAAACCAGGTGTAACAGCAACAGCGTACTTTTCGATTAGATAGTGTTTTCCGTCGTAGAGGGCTGCCATTGGTAAATTTCTTAATGAACCGTCTAACACAAACACTAAGGTTTTAATCTGATTTTCTAAATTGGTTTCCAAGGGTTTAACTAGCCAGTCATAAATTTGTTGTGATTCCTGTTTAACCTGATTTAAACTGGTACTTCTTCTCGTCAAGGAGCGACGTAATTGTTGAACTGCT
>JAAUYG010006978.1_pt1 | contig 22031 bp, 13 predicted proteins | sample 7278091 | NCBI WGS metagenome assembly JAAUYG01 (sample SAMN14350201, study PRJNA611818) | marine sediment metagenome | isolation source: surface marine sediment (0.6m) | place: French Polynesia: Moorea | collected 2018-08 | reverse complement strand
TGACGTTGGCCCGACGGCTACTATCGCCGGTGGGCCGCCGAAGGCACAGTCGGCGGCCCAACGTCGGCCCACCAGCGTTGTGCTATCTGGGAATAATAATAATAATAATAATAATAATAATAATAATAATAATAATAATAATAATAATAATAATAATAATAATAATAATAATCTAGATTATTTATTGGTACAAACCATGCACTTGATCAGTTCGTTTGCCACTTTTGGCCTTTAGGTGACAAGTACTGTATAAATAACATACATCATCCACATGAATTCGGTGTCCAACATATAAATGGGTTCATAAGCGACGTTATGTTTTATCAAGATTACCCAAACAAAATTTAGTTCTGATAAGGTTTTTCAACCAGTGAGTGAACTTCAACTAAAGTTAAGTTGAAGTTCAGTTGAAGTTGAGTTTAAATGTTCGCATGCAAATGGGGTTCTATTGAACTCTTGAACAGTAGTTGAATGCCGAGAAAGTTGAAGCTCAATTAAACTTCAACTCTGCGCAGTTGAATTTGAATTGAATAGTTTAATTTTTCGAATGCAAATTAGCTTCTGTTCTACTGTTGAATTGAGATGTATAGAAGTTTAATTTTTCGCTTGCAAATTAGTTCGTATTCAACTGTTAAATGGGCGTTGAACTAGAGAAACTGAAATCAACACCAGCTCAACGTCTTGCTTAACATGTTTGTTCAAAATACTTGCAGTTAAATCATTTTAAATTAAAGTAGCTCAAAGTCACCACAAAGCAATCCAACAAAACGTGAAAGGTGGCTTTTATTGTCATTTACAACCTGCCAAGAGCATGTATAATGGCAAAAACATATTGACACTATGAAGACCACGAAGTTAACAATGAGGGGTTCAAATATCTTTGCGTGGCAAACTGATGGGACCTAAAAATATAAAATATTTCAAACCACAGATGATCAACGGACCTTTGAGAGTCACAAATACTTTCAATAAATTATAATGTTGGCTTAATCTTACACTATATATGTCATTTTTAATCAAAACGCAATCTTATTTCACTTGTCTGAGGTATGTTTGGGAGCCTTTGCTTTCAACATCTGTTCAACTGGTCGATCCATAACAATGGCGCCAGTTTTCAACCCCTGTTCAAATATGAAATTAGCATATTCAAGTCTAGCTAACTCTGTGCTCAACTGTCTGGTGAGTTGAATTGGAGCTACAGCAGTTGAAGTTCAACTTTCAACTGAACTTCAGTTGAATTTCAACTGAGTTTCAGTTTTTACTTATAAAACGAAATTTGACAGACAAGAGTGTTTTTCGGCGGGTGCTTCGTCAAAACATGCCACATTATCCTTGACGCATTCCCGTACGAGGCACAAGGACCGAGGCATAATGGTGGAGCTCGAACTGATATGATTAATATCTAATACGATGATTCCCTCTTCCCTTGCAGGCAGTTTTGGCAACTTCAGATACCTGATATGTGATATTGGAGATCGACAGTTCATGGAATGCATATATGGTAATTAATGGATAAACTGCCCATGCCTTTATTGCTTTCCTCGCAGTTTATAACTGTGTTTAAGGAATCCAGCCTAGCCCCGAGGGCTGTGTTGAAATCCTGCGGCGGAGTCCAGGCCTGCCTGGACGCCGAAGGGTAAATCTAACTCTGCATGTAGCTCTAAATGTAGCTCTAAACCCAACAACGCGAGCATTGTTCATGTTGTTGGATTTAGATCTTGCGCAGGCGACGGGATTTTGTTCGGTGCGCAGACCGGTATGTTATAACTGGATATTTATTCTTTGTTATGATATACGACGCTTGGTTTTGAATGGGGTTCAGTTCCAGACTATTTATTTTATAACCTTAGCATGGTATGGGTATAAATATAATACATATATACGGTACGGATATGAATGCATGTACATGTACGTTGCTGATCTACCATGGAGGTTGTATAGCGTAACATTTATACTGCATTCAGTAACCTATGATAAATCCTGGTGATAATCATCATGACTATGGCTGATTGATTCTGGCGATAACTCTCCACCCCCACCCCTCACATTACAGAAAGAAATGCCCCTGCGTATATACGAAACATGCTCGGTGACATCTTACTGACGATGAGTTGGGAGTATGCGCCAACGTGCTGGGGTGCTCGCCAGATAGTCCATATCTGTTATCCCCCGGGCAGGGAAGTCGCCACACTCGATGAGGAGCAACAGTAGGTGTACCGAATTTATCCGGCTCAGAAGTTTTTTTTATATACTTCAATAGTCGTTTTGGTGATTTTCGTATCCTCGCATTTATGTGGGACACAGAGACAGGTCTTTGAGCACTCATTTAGCCTAAATATCTGATGCTAACTTAACTGGCTTTAAGTTGTGGAAGGGTTGAATTCGCATAAATCTAATTAGATGCATGTACAACATTCGTTGTACCACATATAATACTCGGGCTAACCGTTAAAATATTTCCGAATGTAGAAGGCAGCTGACGTTCTCCGGGGTTATTTGACAGATAGGAACAAGTTAGGTTTATACCTAACAGCCATGTAGATAGTAGCTATGTAACTGAGGTGACTATGCAATCCTATCGAAAATCGGAAATTGACTGAATCACCTCAGACTGACCTTAAACAATTAATGGACAAACGCACCCTATAAACACCAAGTATAGTACCCCCGAGGTCCAAATTTGGTTGTTTTGCTCTTCGAGCAGCCGTTATCAATATACCAGGTTATCAAAAATTGGAAATGGACCGAATGACCTGAGACTGACCTTGAGCACTTAACTGTCGAAAGTACCCTGCATACACTAAGTATTCTACCCCGAAACCCAAAATTTGCTCCGTTTCGCTCTAGGACCAGCAGTTTTGAAGAAATAGCAAATTTTATGATTCTTCACTGACTACCATGTTAAATGTCCCCAAAAAGAACAACAACAACAAAATTGTCAGAAATTCATACTTTCAAACTTCACAACTCTTTTAGTAACTTTGGTAGAGACCCTCCATAAGAATACACATGATTTTTTGGGGGGGAGTAAATCTCATGTTTACTTTCAGAGGAGATGTCGTTTGAAACTTTGAGATGTCATTTGAAAAAGGAAAAAAAAAAAGAATGCAAATTTTGAAATTGCACAATTCTTTGAACAACTTTGGTTGAGACGCTCTTTAGGAGTATGCATGGATTTTGTGGAATCTGTTGTGTACTTTCAAAGGAGATGCAATTTCAAATATTTTCGCCCATAGATACCTTTGGATAAAACTTGGCGTTAATCCTCTTGACGGTTTCTGAGAAAACATGTTTTACAGACGGAGTCCGATGGACGAACGACGGACGAGCGCGCCATGACAGTAGCTCTGCTATGCAGTAGCACAAAGCACAGATAAAAACTATTGACATCTTGCCAGTAGCCAACGTTGCGCTAACTAATATTAATATACATGTATGTATGTAGCATATATACTTCCCATGTTAGATGATATGAAAGGTTATTTCGGGAGCCATTTTGGTGTTCTTGGAGAAAGTCTAAAAAGTTACTTTTACAAAAGAAAAGAAAAAATTTCCATCTTTTCCAGACGGTTGTGTATGCCGCTAGAGTACAACGTATACAGTCCGCAGAGGCAATACCTGATGAACATTCCGGTTCCAACTTACGGTTGCTTCTCTGACTCTGAGAACGAGGCAAGTCACGTATGGTCTGAAAGCTTATTGTTTGTAGTCAGGGCAATGTAACGCAACGCGGTAGCGAGGTTTTCTCCCGGGGTTTTCTTTCTTTTCCCTCCGTATTTGGAATTATGACATACAAAAATGAGATACAAACAGTGTGATAGAATTATCAACACTTTTCCACATGTATGATTTCCTGTTAGTGTTTAATAGTAACTTAGTAAGCAGTTGTGTATCTCACAATTAGCTGTAAATAGGCACCTTAAAATTTCCCCTATCTCTTATCATTTGGCCCTCCACACCAATCCTACTAACCCCGGGCGACGAATCGTTTCCTCCCTGAGTCGAGGGAAGGCTTCCACCAAAAAATGAGGAGGATTGGTTAAATATATTATGAGACATTTTGTTAACATATAGATGGCACACACACACACATACAGACGGACGCGCATGAGCATCACAACAGACCCTGCCCAACAGACCTGGTGACGTTTAACAAAGGAGATCATGCAGTCGCCTTAAGTATTAACAATAAAGGACTGAAATACACTTTCAAAACATTAAATGCACCTGAATGTACTATCACCACCCTTCCTATGCCGCGCTGAGTAACCACAAACCTTACAAAGTAGATTGTGTTGACTAAAAAAGATGGGTTACTCTGGGCCAATCACTCCAATAGGGAGTACATGTATAGTATAGAGATTAAAACGTGGTATTAGGTAGTTGTCGTCTTTTGACACTTTTGTGGACATTAGTTCACCAGCCGTGGTATGGTATGATTGAATGTGTGCAACTTCAGGTTTTGTTCCACTTGTTTGTGTTCCCTTCAGATTATTGCTGCTGATGGCAGCGGTGCTGGACAGATAACTCGACCGTGGGGGTCCCGAAGTTTCACGCTATTCTGTAAGACCTAATTTTTGTACGGTTTATGGTTGCTGTTGGTCGTGGCTGAGCACTGCTCACTCATGCCGATGATGATGATGATGATGATGATGATGATGATGATCATGATGATGATCATGATCATGATGATCATGATGATCACGATGATCATTATGATGAAAATGATCATGATGATCATGATGACGATGGTGAGTATCATGATGATGATGTTTTTCTACCATTATGACTACTTGTACGGTTGTATTATATGTTGCTTTCAACTTTAAGATAATGCTTATATGTTTATTGGATGCATGTAACTTCCACCATGTGTACCATTGAAGATATAAATAACCTCTAATAACCTCTAGATAACCTCTAATAACCTATGCTTGTTGGTTACAATGTGCACCGTGGTATAATTAAGATATTTACACTTCCTTAATAAGTTCTATTTGTTCTGACTGGTTTCTGTATGTCATTTACTGTGGTCTGTATGGCTGTAGCTAAAACGCGGTAAGGTTGTATTGGAAACAAGGTGCAACATATCACATGTGCAGCCGATTGGAAAGATACGCTTACATGAATTTCTTGTGTGATGTCACGTCGTCATAGGAGCACGCCCCACATACTGAGCATGGTTTACCCTTAATTTTTCAAATGATTTGAACTTTATCTTGTGCTTTATAGCCCAGGCCATTTAACAGATATACACGTAGGTAAGTTCATTGAAACAATTGAACAAAACTAAAGAGAATATGATATGCATGTAATTGAATCTAAGCTTATATTTTGGTTTTGCACTTGAAAGCATGTAACCAAAAATTAGTAAATGATTATTGGTTATATGTCCCAATTACGTTGATTGGTTATGTCCCAATTACGATTATTGGTTATATGTCCCAATAACTTATCATAAATGCATATGGCATTCCATACACTGGTCAGAGGCAGTTTTCTAAAAAAAAGTCTTAAGTCCTCTGCTGATCTTAAGCATGGAAAAGACAATGGTTGTCAATGTGATAAGTGAAATTAAGTCCTATTCTGCACTTCAGATTTTTCGAGAAAGTGACCACAGGTCATTATAAATCGACTAAGGAACACACATTCGGTTCAATTAAGCTTCCATCTGAGACAGCAGAGTTAGTCATTCTGTGTTATGTTTTAGCAGGCGATTTGATATGCCGGTAAGCGAGCGGACGCCTAAACAGGTATCATTGTTAAATTGAAATTGAGTTAAACTGCCAAGGCAGATAATTTTGTGAGTTATCTATTTGGCTAGCGTGTGTAGAGGCTTGAGGCTTCCTGTTGAACACTAATTTCAGTGTAATAAAATTTCACATAATTTGCCAATAATTTGCTTAATAACATCGTCTTAAATTCAAGTTGATATGTTTTATCACTGAAGTGACTGCTCAGCTGCTTTGGACCTGAAAGCCAAGTTCCATAGAAGAAAACGCTCAGCATAGTAGAAGACAGGTGCTCAGCGGAGAAGAAAGGTGCACTACAGGAGATTAAAAGGCTCGGCAGAGCGACAATGTCCATATCAGAGGAGTATTATAGTACCCATACCTCCAAATTCTCTATACTCGGTTTCACCCTGGCCAGGGAAGAATTGTCTCTGGAAGAAAACAAGAGACCCATCTAGGGTCCTGTTAAATGACGCTCTGCTTCAGTTACGCCACTCACCTGACATGCTGATGTTGATGGGCATGTAGCAGAGGGGAATAACCTTGATTTGACCTTAAAAGATTAAATACCGGTTACGTGGATAACCCCAAAGGTTTCTTCATGTATGTAGAGTTAAAGGACCCCACATATACTGTAAATTGAGATGAACATTAAAATCACGTTGGGCTTGTTGTAAACCTCAGAAAATAAATAAAAGTTTATACAAAAAATATACTGTAAATGTACACGCAAAGCCCAATTTCTCATTCGTTTCACTCATAACCCAACATATAGCGTGATTTTCAAACATTACACCTAATGACACCCTACCGGTTAAAAGCATCGTAAATGCAAATTTCCATTAGCTTTGACGTGCGACTAGCGGTTCCCAAGGTTGTGGAAAATTACAAATGCACCGAAAGACCTTATGATGATCTTGAACACTTAACGGTACAGCGTATCCTGTGTGCTTACACTCCTGAGGCCCAAAGTCTTGTCTGTTTCACTTTCGAGAGAAGGTTGGTGCAAATGTGCCGAATGACCTCAGAATGGTTTAGGTCAAACTTACCCTGTGTACTCTACTAAAACTTACTCAGGAGATCCAAACTTTTACCTGTTTCGTTGTACGACCACGCATTGCTCAGCTATTTCATGTATTAAAAATTACCCACTGAGTAACGTGAGTAACATTAAAAGAAAACACACATCCGCTACCCCCCCCCCCCCCCGAGTGTATGCTTTCTGTGAATAAATCTGCTGTGTACTTTCAGAGAAGACGTCGTTCGAAGATGTTATCCCAATATGGTCCATATTAACGAAAACGAAAGAACAAATAATTGCATACTTTCGATTGCATTCTGTGAAAATATGTTCACGACAATTCACCGAAGCTAATACATGGGCTTAATGAACGATCCAGATCAAAAAGCTATGCCAATATTCATTTCTACATGTGCATATTCATAATTGTTAAGCCTCATCCGACGTTGGGGCGACAATGAATGTTTGGATGTCTGCAATTGATATGACCGTCTGATATATCCAATTATCTCCAAGCATGAAAAAATATATTTCACTTTGCTTCTATGGAATACGGTGGCTGATTTAGGACATCCACCATTTTTTTTTTAATTTTTATCTCACGATTTCGACTTCCTATCTTGTGACCAGAAATAGAGATCACGAGGTCGTATGCCGACATACGATGATCTAGCGATCATTATCTCATGATCACGACATACAATATCGTGGTATCGAGATAGGAAGCCGAGATAGCGAGATAAAATTGAAAAAAAAAATGTTGGATGTCCTAAATAAGCCGCCGTACATGGAAAAGAAGCAGCTGTACTTATCCTGATAGATTGGTTTTGTTTTAAGTCCAGCCATGCATGATGTCACTTTCACCCTTGTCCCATTATTTTCCAGTACTACTTGCGCTGCAGCATTAGTCTTATGAATTGGAATCGATACTGTGATAAGCACAGACAACAAACTAGCGATTGTCTTTCCTGACACCCTAGTCGTTGGATATTTCCAATACAAAACAGTACAAATGGTGCATTGTGTACAGTGCTCTATGCACAGCCCCTACATCCACTGTTTACGATTGTCATCCCGTAGTTGTACATTATGGTTAGTGGTATATTATGTTGGAGGTTAATAGTTAAGTTTCAATCTCAGTTGGACCAGCACTTTATGCTAAAGTTCGTTCACTACATGTACCGGTATTCTGATCAAGTATCTATCCTCTTACCCGGCACAGAGCCCACAATATACAATGGTAATAATGCAACGACGGTAATACGACAAAATGCCCAAAAGGAACGCCGGGACAGCTCAAAGCCCCAATACCCTTCCACCTTTCTTGTTACACCGTTTGCTCTTCATATAATAATTAATAACTCAACATTAATCTATACATTTATAGCAATCATTTCAGCAATATAGCCATATCTACCAATGACGCTGGAATGCACATATATGAATTCCTATTACAGATCAATTCAGTGCAGCTGCCCCATCCCATATATATGACTTCCTGATATTAACCCTGCTGTTCTCTGAGACATAGGAGCTCATAATATTAGTGACCTTGAACTTGACCTTCAAGGTCACTCAAAGAGAAGTACTGGGGTGTGTAAATACTGCAATAAATGACTTCCTATTAGTATCCAATAGAAACGTACATTTGACTCTCCTCGTTCCTGACTTCCAAAGCCTGAGATATACAGATAGATGTACACATACACGGACAGACATGTTGGCGCATCTCAACAAAAACCCGGCAAGCAAGCTGGGGCAAGGCTTAACAACATTACCTTAAGGTAATAGACCCCACAGTTTCTAAGTCCTAAAGGTTATTTTTCTCAACACATTAACACTAATAGGACGTTTCTGTTACACACTAAGTAATCGCATCATTGTAGTTCTCATACAAAGATTACTTATTTTCTTACAGGGATTATTCAGCCTTATTTTTCTGGTACTGTTGCACAGACCCAGAGCGAAACAGACGCCGGCATACAAGCCAACCTATGTACATGGTCCCGAAAATTGTCAGCGACATGACCGCCATCACATCCAGCAGCCAGAAGCTCCACCAGGACAAGTCGAATGCATGAGATTTCAAATGTTCGTTGCCATGTTTCAGCACGTGCTCAACCCACCTGGCTGCAACTTGCCTGGGAGTTTCCGGACGCTCTTGGAAGATTCTGGAGACTCGTTGTGTTTTATTCCTGAACGATGGTGTGGTCAGAACATAATTTATGCCGTCGTACAGGTCATCTGGAGTGAACGAAAAAATATCAATCATATGGCCAAACTCTTTCATTTCAAGTATTTTGGCATTTTGATAGTTGTCTCCAACCATAGGCATGGCGAGTATGGGCACCCCGTGGTAGATAGCTTCGTACATGCTGTTCTTTCCGCACGGTGTTATAAGCAACAGAAGTCTTGGTTGAGCCAGCACGTCAATCTGAGGTAGCCAAGCATGCAGATGAACATTGGCTGGAACTTCTGATATACTGATGTCAGATCTATTGGGGAAGCTCCACAAAAAGGTGTAACGTGGGAGTCGTTGGAATGCATCAAACATCTTGTAGACTATTTCTTTCGGTATTGCAGATACCATAGTTCCAAACGCGACTAGGACAGTTCCTTCATCTGATCTGGATATCAATGTTTGGAGCCCTGTTGGTAGAGGTTGTGGAGTACGAATAGTGAGTCCCCCAACGTCTACAACGTGGGGCATAGTTGGGTAGTGCCAGCTCAGTAGAGGATCATTCGACTGCAGCCATAAGAGCGATCTAGAAGCCAGCTCATCTAAAGAGGAAAAATTACCGTGTCTTAAGTATTTCGTCAGAATCTCCGACTGGGATGTATCCATGAGTGGCACTGCAATAGCAGCAGCTGCTGCGCACAAAGAGCATAGGAGCCTGTCGATGAATCGGGATAGGTTAGCCGGAATGTAGAACAACTGGGTATGCGGGGTGGGTGCCAAAGATGGCAGCCACGGAAGTCGTGCTATCCAGGGTTCAATCGCGTGTGTGTGGCATATATAAGGGATATTTAGCCTGTGTGTTAGCAGTACAGCACATTTATAAACTCCTGCGTAATCGATCACTGCCATATCCAGATTCAGCTGAGAAAGGTTGTCATAAAAGTTGTTGTCTTGAGATAGAAGGACCTCGCACTCCTCTGTTAGGGCAGATACCAAATTTAATGCAAACTTCCACATGTTTCCTTTGCTTTCAAATATGGCTGGAGTAGACGCGGCAATGACATCACCCAGGATTCTTCTCTTTGGATCTCCATAACGGATCACGGTCATCTGGGATTCGATCCACTCAGGTAGTGACAGACCTTCTCTGGACAGAAGATAAACATCGTGACCTCTTGTAGCCAACTCTTGTCCCAATCCTGCAATAACTGATATGGCACTCTTCGTCTGTGTTGGACCCAACATGATTCGATATTCCTGGCTAAGCTCGATGAATGTTATAAACAGAATACAGGAGTAGCTACCACCAAGCATCGTTGTTGATAATAATAGTTACAGAGAGACTGCAAACGACAGGATACGCGAAGCTGCAATTCCTATGTAGCAAATGTGCCTGTATACATCCAGCTGCGTGGCAAGCACACTTCTTCTGTAGCATGCACAGCACATTTGGCAATTAGATACGGAAGCCAAGTAGTGCCAGGCACTATGGATAAAATTTTATCCGAATGCCACTACTTAAAATTGTCTTGTGAGCATCTCTCAAAATTAGTGCTCTCGTAGTGTTCAAGAGTGGATCATGAACCAACTGTACTACTTTCTGGGCAATGAGAGCTTGAAATTGTGGTGAAAACGCCTGCCAAGGGTTGTGTGCAAAGACGGCCGCCTGTGGACGCTTGACCCGCCAAGCTCAGCGCCAGCAGACTCTGTGCTGGGTTACATAACGGCTAAGAGATTTTTATAAAATAATAATATACAAAGGATGAAACCTCAATCGCTAAGCTTAAGTCAGCACAAGATATTAACAGATTCCTGGGAGTCTGTGCTTTCAGGACACGTGGCGTCAACTGATGATTGACAGTTCAGCCAGCTGATAATCCCTACCTTCTAGAGGTCTACCAGTGCGTCATGGAAGCTACAAGTTGCGCTTAGAAGAAGAACCACCGTTGACCGTCTGTGGAGAGTGGACCGACCAGCTCCATAGCACGGCATGTCAGGCCTTGGAGGATCTAGCTAGTTACAACGCGTGACTTCTTCTACTTGTGACGTCGTCCATATTGTGATTGGACTATCGGCTTCTTCTGGGTGTTAATTGTTTCGACTGGCAGAAACTGTTACTGCGTATTCCATCTGTGCTGATTGTTTAGATCTTAGGACAGACAGTCTTTAGGCTGGCTGTCCACGACTTGAACTTTGTCGCTGATGGGTTAAATGTAACTTTTCATCTTGGTTTGGTTTGGTTTGGTTTGTGTGTACTCATGTCCTTTGGGAATGAAAGGACTTCTTCAAAACAGGGGAGAGTGTGGTGAAAACGCCTGCCAAGAGTCGTGTGCAAATACTGCCGCCTGTGAACTCCCATTGGACCCATTGGCATACCAAAAAGGCTGAAAAAAACTATAGTAAGATCGACCTGAACCTATAGTAAGATCGTATCGTTTTAGTCTCGAAAGAAAAGTCACTACAAAACATTAATGACTTGTAATTTGATCATTAGTCTAAGAGGTAGAGTCTATGGCAAATCCACAGATGTAGGCCTACTTAGACCACATTACTTACTGTTAGTTCTCCATAGTAATATGTAACCTAAGTCTACTCCTAAGATATAAGTGCTGAAAATATGGCTGACTCTGAATATAACAGTAGGACCTTCCAATCCCTTCCAATTGCCACGAAGCAAATAAAAAACAGCTATACATTCTGTCGAAGAATTAGTTTTTAAAGCCCAACTGTGTAATATCATACTTTCATCTTTTTCCCCTTATGTTTTCCCAGTGAGACATGGTACTAAATGCAAATATTAAATGCAGTGCTTCATGCACTGCTTCGACTCAGAAGTGCAAGTACGGTCGGGTGTTGCAGCTGGGAGTGCTAGCCTTGATCACCACGCCCTCTAGCTACTCGTTCCTCACCGAGTAGGGCCTTGGACTTTTTCTAACATCCGACTGTATTGGAAGATGTCTGCTGAAAGAAAAAAATCATGCCCTTCTGATTGGATACTGTTGGGAAATTTTGGCGGAAACACGTGTTATGCCTTATATGGATACAGTCAGGAAAAAAAACATTGTTTTCTGATTGGTTCCTCTTGGAGAATTTTGGGGGAACCATGTGTTGCCACTGATATTTACCAATATCCACACAGCACATTGGGTTTATTTACTAACAGAAGAGCATATGATGCCCATCGATTGAGTAATGTCTAGTATGTGGAGGGGTTTTAGAGGAAAAGCCCATATCAGGGAACAGTTGATTAATAAAGGGTTATTGCACGAGTTCAGGAATTAATTGTGGTATGGCCAAATTACTGGTGCATGCCCGAGCTTGCGAGGCCTCCTCGCCAGTGGTTTGGCAATACCACAATCCTTGAACAAGTGAAATAACCCTATTATTATATAACCGATAGTTCACCTTTAGAACACTACACGTGATATTAGTCGCATTTTACGCAAGAGAAGCCCATTTCGGTACAGCATTGCTCCCAATGTTTTCCCTTTTCACGCGTGTCGGGCATATAGCAGCAGCCCGGAGCCTTGGTAAGACAGCCGAAACAAGCAATGGAATTACGTAAACATAGAGTTCACGCGCCTTTGGTATAGGCTGAGAATCGGGGTCAGAGTGCAATTATACAGAGGTGTAACGTTCAATATAGAAACTTATTGCTAGATCGTTTTAGTGGTAAAATAAAAGGAGATATTTCAGGTATATAATAAATAAATAAAGGGTTATTGCATGAGTTCAGGGAAGGATTAATTGTGGTATGGCCAAACCACTGACGTAGGCCAAAGCTTCTCATACTCCTCATAAATTTTGGTTGAAACTGTGGGAGGTGTAGCATTTCGAAATCTTAATACTGAGAATTTTTCAAACTCCACTAACTGACCCAAACTGAACTCGGATGAAGAGAAGTGAAAATTGCCCTGCATACATGTATGTAGATTTACAACCCCAAATCCCATTTGGCAATCAATCACGTAAAGTTTGGCTGGGATGTGAGGAAGACTGTAAAGGCAGAAACGGTTTGAAATTTACAGACCCATATAGTCCTATGGGAAGAAAAAATACCACCAAACTTTTAATATTTGTCAGATAAATAAAACATAGTAGGCTGTATATCCTTGTGTGTTTTTCATAAAGTTCGGATGAAATCGAACAAAGCCTGTGGCAGAAGTAATGTTTGGAATCTTCACTTCCATACAGTGCCATGTTAAAGAAAAGGAAAAAATCATAAAATATAAAGTTTGAAAATGTTGAAACAGAAAGACGATCCGCAGATATTATTAATATGTAGCTTCCCATACAATTTGGCTTGGATAAATGAACGGTTTCTGAATTGAGTTGAGTTGACTGGTTTATTTAACGTCGCCTCTTACCAGCCAGGGTCACGGATTCTGAGAAACCTTAATTAATAAAAAGACACCGGATCCCTGCAGCATAACAGTAGCTACATGTACGTTTAGCCGTGCTGTGTAAACGCATACGAAGTTAAAAATACACCGAGTTTTGGGCATGTATTGGAAATTACACAAAAAGCATATGTCTCCAAGAACTGCTGTTTAGCTTGTTTGTTTCAGCAGAGAAAAAATAGCAACCGCATTCCATAGATTGTAAATCGGTTCCATATAACCAGTCCGGACAGAGGACCCGTACATGTGTACCCTTGGTGAAGCCTATTAAAAGGAGTGCTTCATGGAACACTTACTGATTTGCTTTGTAGCTTTCCAGGAATATGACAAATATATCCAAAAAGCCCAATTTCTTATCCGCTTCACTCACAATCCTACATACAGTTTGTTATTTTAAGCAGTGCCACAAATAACACCCAAGTGGTCTTGATATATGTGTAGGTTCAAGATCACCCTCTATTCCTATGCAAAAAAAAATATACCACCACAGTGTTAATTTTGACCAGTTTTGTTCGACAACCAATGGTTTTCCGTGCTTGGGTGGATTTTTAACCAAGTATACCGGATCCCAGAACCACCAGGAATACTTTAAGTTATTGATCTAACACATCCCCCCCCCCCCACACACACACACATAATATTTAACCCCACACCCCTACGCCTTTCCCCTTACAAATTCTTGTCCCCCCCCCCCCCCGACATGATAGCTGTTTTAAGTGTATCCCGTGGGCTTACAACTTAAAACAGCTACCATATCGAAGGGACAAGCCCAGTTGCAAATGTGGCGAAAGACCCCAGTATAACAGGAAACACTCAACAGTCTGGTGTACTATGGTTATCACCGGGGCCCACGGTTTTTTTCCGGCTTCACTTTTGAAATAAGGTTGCGAATGCACTGAATGACATACGAACGATCTTTATACAATGATTAAAATTATTGTATACCCTACTAAGACTTCTGAAGTCCAAATCTTTTCCCTATTTCTTTGTACGACCACGCCTTTTTCATGTATGTCACATTTTTTACACTTACCATTCATATTATTCATTCAAAATACAATTTTTGACCTACACTTTTTGTGTGGATTAATGTACTTCAGATTATACATAGTTTGAAAAATTTTATCCTCATAATAGCTACATTAATAAAACAGCAAAAATAATTCAATAAATGAGATTTACTAAAAAAATTGAAATTTCACATTTATTTAACTACCGATTACATGCTTCAGAGAATATGATGACTAAATTCACCCAAGCTTAACACGTGGGCAAAATCAATCATTAAAATCCACAAGCCATGCTAATATTCTTTCCTATTTGCACATATTTGACAAATACCAGCCAACGTGGGGATTAGACCTACAATAGCGTTTGGATATCTGCAGCCAAATACAATATTGCACTCTCCGAACTTACAATTGATATGACCGTCTGACATACAATAATCATCAAGCATAAGAAACACATATTTCAGCTGCACACATACGCAAAGGTGGTTTGGTGGATGTCAACCGTGCATGATGACACTGTCACCTCTACCCATTATTCCCAAGTACTACATATGGCACAGAATAATGTTTTTCGAGATAGAATTGATGTTGTGAAAAATATAACACACACTATTGGTGCTCCTACCCGGCGTTGTAGTGGCTGGGAAGTCCTAATACAGAAGTGCATAATTGGTGTTTTACCTTGTTGAAAGACTAGTCCACAGAGTGTTTTAAATGTGCGCCCTATTTCCACTGTCTGCGACAAATACTCAGCAGGATATTATGATTGGGGTTAATAGTTAAGTTTCAACCACAGTTGGACCAGTATAGAAGTAGAAAGTATACAGACCACTACCTATACTGTTATTGTATGTCTTCCCAAACGATTATCTAACCCATCCTCTTATCACAGACAGACAGGTCCCTCTTTTATATAAATGCAACATTTCCCTCCACGAAGTTAGTAGACCCAACACCACACAACCGCTACCGCCGAATACGACATCGACACCGATGCCACTATAAAACAACCACAACCACGCCCACCTCTTTTGCAGGCTAAGATTCCTTCTCTCCACTTTTACAGATAGTGACCCATATACATGTACGTTGACACCTCTCTGTAAGAGGGCAAAATGGTTTTATGTCTGTATCTATCTGCATCGTTCCTTAAGAAGCGAATTCCAGCGTAATTAAGCTACCGGACGTTTGTAAAAATGATGAATAATGACTATGAGGTCGGAAGACAAAACACAAAGCAAGTCCAAACTTACTTCCGGGGCATATTTAAGCCCCGGCGGCTTACAACTTTTCCGTATGACACCTTTTCCCAATCATATAATAATCCTACAGCTGTCTATTAGCAAACATTTCAGCACAATAGTCATCTGAAACATGCATCACTGGCACGAAATAGCCAACCTCTCATTTCCATCCTATTCCAAGCATGCCGCTTTTCTCTCAAGCAAATTAACTGGCCAATAAATCCTGTTCATTAATACTGTAGGTAATTTTTTTTGTAATATTATGTACAGACAATTGCACAAAGTAACAATTTAAACCAAGTAAGATGACTGACACAACAAAATGCCTCACCCTCTCAGTCCGCAAGAAAAAAAAATCAAAAATGTCATCCCAAACACAATGTACAGTGAAATCTGTCTTTAAGACCACCTGAGAAATAGGGACAACCTGGGAATTAAGGACATCTACTTCAGTCCCTAGGTCTATTCATTAAATAGTAGTGGACCTGCGAAATAAGACCACCTCAGAATTCAGGACAGATTTTCACAGTCCCTTGGGTGTCCCTATTTCCCAGGTTCCACTGTATTAGTATACATACCGCACTTAAGCTGGTCTGAGTACGTTTCGTTGGAGCTACCATACATGTAGACGGTTAGCTCTGTGAAACAGACTTAAAACGTTTTTTATACATAATCATTACTTCATAATTTTGGGCTTTCGCTGTTTCTCTTCGATTGTTCCTTACTCAAATTTAAGTCGTCTCATACTTGAAAGAATAGACCTCTACCAAATATGCACTGTATGACGCTTCAACAAACTGAAAACAGTTTAAACCAAGAATGAACTATATAATATATCGGAAAATGCTACATGAGTAAAATCGCCTTTATGTATCATATGTTCATCTTTAACGGTATCCCAGCAATCATTTCAATTACACTTTACCATGGTATCAAAATTTAGGTAGCGGTAAAATATATGGTTAAACAATGCATTTAGCCTTTCATGACCAATCTTAGTGGTGTAATTGTACTTCACAAATACGAATTCCTATTAATCTTAAATAGCATCATATGCCTAACTCTAGTCCTTTCCAAAATACAAGGGTTTAAAGTAGGAGTCACCTTGAACCAGAGACCTTTCGCGGCCGCACAAAGTCAAATCAAGTGGTACTGATGGACTCCACATACACTACACAAAAAAGTTAAGGATATTTACTATCCTCAACTTTTTGTGTAGTGGATATATAGCGCCTCCTACTACAGATCTTTTCTCGGATGTAGACGCTTCAAATATCTGTTATTTAAAGTGATCTTTCAGCTTCGCTCTCACTTACATCTACCAGTGCAACTGGACCAACAATATAGGACTTCCTTTTATCATCCAACAGCAGAACCAATAACAAAGTAACAAAGGGTTCGGAATATATATTTCAAGGTCACTTGCTCGACGTCAAGCACTACAATGTGAAGGTGCTACAATGCATGGCTTCCTATTAGTGCCCAATCGCAATATATCATACATCTTGTGTTATTCGACATTTAAGGGCTTAAATATACAGATGCTCTTCTACACAGTCAGTTATGCAGGGACATCACGAAACCCTGCTGGTGGTGCTCACATATTATGAGCTCTAAATTTATTTTTTGAAGTACAGTTTTACTAGTAAGACATAAATTACTGTTACATACTCAGTACCTTGTCTGTTGTAGTCAAAAATAAGGCTCAGTAATAATGTACAGATTACTCAGTCTTATTTTTCTGGCCTTGTTGCCCAGACCAGGAGTGAAACAGGCTCCGACATACAAGCCAACCTATGTACGAGTTCACCAAAAATATCAGTACCAATACAGCCATCACATCCAGCAGCCAGAAGCTCCACCAGGACAAGTCGAATGCATGAGATTTCAAATGCTCGTTGCCATGTTTCAGCACGTGCTCCACCCACCTGGCTGCAACCTGCCTGGGAGTTTCCGAACGCTCTTGGAAGATTCTGGAGGCTCGCTGTGTTTTATTTCTGAACGATGCTGTAGTCAGAACATAGTTTATGCCGTCGTACAGATCACCTGGAGTGAACGAAAAAATGTCAATCACATGGCCAAACCCTTTCATTTCAATTATTTTGGCATTTTGATGTTGTTCCCCAGCTATAGGCATGGCCAGTATGGGCACTCCGTGGTAAATAGCTTCGTACATGCTGTTCATTCCACCGGAGGTTATGAACAACTGGAGTCCTGGGTGAGAGAGCACATCAATCTGTGGTAGCCACGCATGCAGATGAACATTGGCTGGAACTTCTGATATGCTGAGGTCAGATCTATTGGGGAAGCTCCACAAAAAGGTGTAACGTGGAAGTCGTTGGAATGCAGCAAACATCTGGCGGACTATTTCCATTGGTATTGCAGATATCATAGTTCCAAACGCGACTAGGACAGTTCCTTCACCTGAGCTGGATATCAATGTTTGGAGCCCTGTTGGTAGGGGTTGTGGAGTACGAATAGTGAGTCCACCAACGTCTACAACGTGGGGCATAGTTGGGTAGTGCCAGCTCAGTAGAGGATCATTCGACTGCAACCACAACAGCGATCTGGAAGCCAGCTCGTCCAAAGAGTGAAAATTACCATATCTTAAATATTTCTTCAGTATCTCTGGCTCACAGGACTCCATGAGCGGCACTGCAATACTGGCTGCTGCTGCACACAAAGAGCACAAGAGCCTGTCAATGAACTGTGATAAGTTAGCGGGAATGTAGAACAGCTGGGTATGAGGTGTGGGCGCCAGGGATGGCAGCCACGGAAGTCGTGCTATCCAAGGTTCAATCACGTGTGTGTGGCATATATAGGGGATATTTAGCCTGTGTGGTAGCAACACGGTACATTTATAAATTCCTGCGACATCAACCACTGCCATATCCAGATTCAGCTGAGAAAGGTTGTAGTAAAAGAGGTTATCTTGAGACAGGAGGGCCTCACACTCCTCCGTGAGGACGGAAACAATATTCAGTACAAACTTCCAAATGTTCCCTCTGCTTTCAAAAAGGGATTGGGTCGACGCCTTAATAGCATCACCTAGGATTTTTCTCTCTGGATCTCCATAACGAATCACGGTCATCTGGGATTGGACCGACTCAGGCAGCGAGAGGCCTTCTCTAGCCAGAATATAAACGTCATGACCTCTTGAAGCCAACTCTTGTCCCAATCCTGCAATAGCTGACACGTCACTTTTAGTCTGCGCTGGACTCAGCAGGATTCTATATGCGAGACTCCTCCCGAGTAATAGGATCAGAATATCGATCCATATACCAAGAACCACCATTGTTGGTACTAAAGATAAAAACCGATTGTAAATGAGATGGTGCAATGTACATGTAGCGAATGTGTCTCTAAATAGCCAGGTGTGTGGCAGGAATCATTGTTAATTGTGTGCCACATATGGTTGGAGAAGTACGGAGGCCGTTTGGTGCAACTGGGTTTTTTAAAATATCTTGCAACTGATAGATAATTGGCAGCCACTTACAGTCACATGACAATTAATTATGTGTTGGGCTGTGCAATGTGTATGCAATGTGTAGTGTCACAGCTACTGTCCAAGTGTTTACTTTAGTTCTGAGTAACTGTCGCTGACGGAGTCGGTGTATTGCATAGACTGCTGGGTCTTTAGAAGCCCATAGGTGTTACAAGATAGGCTTATCCCGCCAATCCCGCCTGCATGCTAGAGAGCTTTTTGAGGCTCTATATGCTTACTAAGTCAGACCGCCGTCGGGTATTATCTAGTATTGTGAATCGGGGATGTACCTATCCTGATATGATAGGAATTGTCAGGTTTTATTGTATTGTTTAGAGTAGAAGCCCGCTGCAGCTTCCTTGTGGCGCTTCAGTACAGAAGTCCCAGAGGCAGTGTGATCCACGGGATTCCCGCCGGGTTGTAACTTTGGAAGTATTCAACGTAGAACGTAAAGTTTAGTCTTATTAGAAGAGTTATGCTATCTCCTGCAGTTATAAACCTGTTGACCACTAAAGTGCAACAAGTATATTAGTGTGGTTTATGTACCAGTGAAAGTAGATTGGGAAATCCTAAGGTAAAGACAGAGTAGACGGTTTCTAGGCAACTGGATGTGACGTCACGTCGGGGCTCTCCTGATTGGTGCAGGGCTCATGGCCCCGACGGCGCGTTGGCAGCTGATTGGTTGATATTTAGGGCGCTTTGGTTTCCCTAGTAATAGCCACAATAGCAAATGGAAGTGTTGATTCCCAACTATTCCGACCGGGTATTCCGATATCCAAAGTTAAACCACCTGCCCTCTGATTTGATGTTAATTGGGGCATGTATATGGGTGCTTAAACGGTGGGCATTGTCCCAACCCTACTACGCACTGTGGCAATGTCATCACGCCAGAGGCGTGCCCATGGCCATCTATCTGGAAAAGTACATCAGAACATACATATACTCTACTACATTCATGTATGACATATCTTAAATAAATGATGAGCCATCTCACGGGCCAGAGAATTAAGGACTGGGAGAATTCAAGAATTTCTAGATTCCCGTAGCAGTATTCACAGGTCATGGACACACTCACTTGAATTGGCCAGCACTATTCCATACGATATTATTTGCCTATAGGGGCGCAGACATACAACTGTCAATGCCAACTAGTGCATCCAAATGTTTACGTTTACTCATACTCAAAAAGAGCTGTCCCAACCTTACTACGCACTGGCCGAGGAAGATTTTCTTGCTGACAGAAGTTAATAATTTAGATATAATGAACTCGGTTACAGTTGCGGCTGAGCTGTCACCTGGACGCAGTATATTCACTGCATTATCACAACAGTGAGAATATGTGCATTGACAGCAAAGGCAGCTAAAGGCTGCCCATGCAATTTCATCTATGTCCCTGTAGATTTAACACACACCAAATTAATTAAAGTGAAAATATACTATTCAACCAAAATCGAATTAAAGCGTATGGCTATACAAACTTTTTAATTACTTTATTGTTGTGACTAAATTTCCCAAAGCTCTACATTAATTATTTGTAACTATTCTTTTTATATCGGTATACTAAATGCAGAGAACGTTATGTACCATTATTGCTAAAAAGGCACCTGGCCATTGGCCATGGTAATTGATTAGCGATGAAGGTTCATCCGTGCAGCAGTATCCTTGATCTAATAGTCGTTATTATCCGTTCTTTAATAAAGCCCTAGAGTGCAAGTATAACATTCGATCGTCACTGTTCATGCAATGCTTCCAGTCAGCAGTGCACGCCCGTTGTGTTGAGGTTGTACAACCTCCATGGCACACTAGCTCGCGTTCTCTGCATCAAAATTGCAATATTATCCTATTATCGACCAGGTTCGCATTCTCTATAGTAACTTATGTATTTTCGCTCATAGAAAATGCGAGCCCACGCTAAATTGCTTATTCTAACAATAAAGTACTACCTCACGAGTTGCATACCGAAAAATGATTGCCTGATACACATAATAGGTATTCTGTAGCTCCCCGCCTCCTGATATAAAGCACTGGGAAACGATCTTTTTTCAATTATCGTTCATAGAAAATGCGAGCCTCCAACAGGTTTTACTTTTCTACAGTAACAAATATCGAAGTTGCGCAACCTCTATGCAGAGGTCTCGCGACTTCTACCGGGTATTCATGTATATTCATAGAGAACTGGCATAAAAATGGAAAATTAATAATTTTTCAACTGTCAGTAGAAATCAATTAATCGAAGTTGTGCAGCCTCTATAAAAAGTCTCACAGCTGCTACATTACCCGTCACTCGATTTTTACTTTTATTGTCTTGGGACTGGCATGACGTCGACTTATTATAGAAAGTCATGGAGGATATGTTATACTGACACGTACAAGGCTAACTGGAAGTACCTGTAGGCCGATTGGGGGTTATTTACCAAAGTGTATTACCCGGATTATGTACTAGAGAATAAAAATCAACTCTTTTGAAAGGATTCTGATATTTATTACGTTTTGTTGAATTTTCTTTTCACAGTTTGGCAACTATAACCAGTAGCGTATGTAGTCCTGATAATACTAGTCACTAATTCAGTATATCACGGATACACTGTAGTGATTATTAAAGATGCATATCGAGATTCAGTTCCACCAATATTGAAATGTATACCTTGTTGAAGTAACAAAGGAATACTAGGCCATAAATTCCGCGTTTTTAAAAAAGAACCCTTATAACTCGCCGTAAAGTGCCAGACTTTCCCGATTAACGTTTCGAAAAAAATTCCGTGGAAAATCCGTACTTTGTTACATTTCCCAATTGCCAATTTTCATGCCCCAATATGGCAATTTTGGAAAATGGCCAATATCAACGAAACCGCCGCCCGTATACCAAAAATAAGCTCAATTTCGACTCCCTGGGGTAGAAAGAGGGTATATGTGCAACTTCTGGGACTTTGGCCACTTGCCAAGTTTCATGCCCAAATA
>JAAUYG010235493.1_pt1 | contig 22056 bp, 18 predicted proteins | sample 7278091 | NCBI WGS metagenome assembly JAAUYG01 (sample SAMN14350201, study PRJNA611818) | marine sediment metagenome | isolation source: surface marine sediment (0.6m) | place: French Polynesia: Moorea | collected 2018-08 | reverse complement strand
GAGTTATACAAACTCTTTCTAGGCATCTATATGTACAAACAGGAAAACCAACTCTGTCCACAACCACTAAAGCGAGACATTCCTCTGAACAGTGATTTTCACAGTTATAATACACGTCATCGCAATGACCCATGCAAACCTAAAGTACGCACCAAACTGTTTACTGATAGTTTTTACAATCGCACCATTGCTTATTGCTCTGTAATTCCCGATGAAGCTAAAAACTGTCTGAACATAACGTCCTTTGTTAGCTGTCTAAGAAAACATCTGCTGAATGAGTGATTCTATATTGTGATTTTGTGTATTTTGTACTTGCATTATTATTAATTTTAGGACATGATTGTAAATTTGTAATATATCAACATATGGGGTTTTCTCATGATTGTGTTTCTTTTGTTTTATTGTACTTTTTAGGGTTTCCATCGCCTATCCATAATTATCAAATATACCCAATGTATTACTTAGTAGATAGGTTACAGCCTTGGCTAAGATGGTTTTCCTTTGAGATTGTACACTCACATATTTAAATTATAATACATTATGCCATTGTACAATTTGAAGAAATAAATACTACTACTACTACTATCATGGTCGTAAGGATCTTAAAGACTAATTGTGTAATTATAAGTTTCATTGGCTTTAGGTAGAAGCAACTATTCAGATTGACGTTGATTCTTGTGTATGAATTTTGAGGGTAAGTAAATCAGTGAGTTAAAACTTCATTTCTAGGTGCTATGTACATCAGGATAATGCTTTCAGAGACAGTACATTATGTTAAATATCTATACTTGGCATTACTTCCATCTCTTTCCTCAGGAATATCTTCTGGCTGGTGCAGACTTTATCGAGACCAACACGTTTAGCGGGACATGGGTGGCACAGGCGGATTATTCTATGGAGAAAATGGTTATTTCCTTTTCAGTGAAAATGTTCACTATCCTAGTAGGGATATAATCACAACTTTTTGTTATTCCCTGACTTTAGAGCTATAATTTGCATTTGAGGATTTTTCCAAGTAAGTAAAAATGAAGTATTGCAGAAAGAAGAGAAGTTTTACTGGAAAGAAGTGCATTTGGCTTTTGTTGACCTTCCCTTGCCTTGGGTCATGTGTGTTCTTTAAATATATATATGTACTTGTAATTGAAACAAATAAATCCATTCTTCAGTGAGTACTTGTAAATCCATTTTTCAGAGAGTAATTGATATTTATGTATATATTTAGTTTTAGTTGCAAACTAGTATTTTGTAATATTTCTCACGGTGACAATATTTAACTTTGTTAAAATTTCCAAAATTTTGACATTTATCGTAAATTGGTAAAATATGCTTATAAAATATAGACCTTTTGCATTTCGTGCATTTTAAGACCACTTATTTAGCCGAAGAAATGTAGTCTTATGTTGAAGGTGATCTAAAATGGAGAGTGGTGCTAATGATAGGTGGTCTTAAAATAGAGAGAAGTCTTAAAATGGAGTGGTCCTAATTCACAGGGACCACCGTATTGACGTGTCGATGTAAGATAACCTTTTGTCCTGTTAACCAGCGCTATAACTGTTCTGTTCCTGCTTTCAGGTGTACAGAATGAATGTGGAATCAGCTAAACTAGCAAGGAAAGCAGCGCAGGAGGTTTCTGCAGAGCTTGGTAAGACCAGACTTTTAAATACATGTACATTCTGTATCTTTGTTATCAAAAGCAACAAATATATGTTTCATATACTTGTATGTTGGTGGTATTTTACCAGTGGCTATTTAATGGTAACTGTTTTTCTAAGTTTTTCCTGCAATTTTTCTCCCATCCAGTATAAGAAACCATTCACATTGTCAGGCAACATATATGAACTCAAGTGGAGACTGACGTTAAGTACTGTTGAACATGTTGATCATCTAAAAGTGACTGCGTCTCATTTCTTGTCTTTCAACATGTTAAATGCTACAACACATTACAGGTGTGAAGAAGTATGTAGCAGGAGCGATGGGCCCTACGAACCGCACTCTGTCAATCTCACCGTCCGTCACCCGTCCAGACTTCAGAAATATCAGTAAGATATATTTCATAGATTTTCTGCTCCCTTCAGGGTAATCGTATTTGCAAGATTCATTCCCCACAATATTTAAATGTAATCATAAGCTAGACATCTTTGGGTAATAATACTTTTACTGCTTCTGATACTGTTGAATATGCATGGGTCATTTGGACCTACAGAAACATGCTTCCTTCAGTTCACCAGGTCACTATTATTAGGTGCCAGGCCATTTTTTAAGCCCTGCTCAGGTCAATGTAGGTTGCAGATCAGCAGGTACCCATGTAGAACCCCACACCTTAGCTGAGGTGATCTATACATGCTATAGATGAACATGTTCTGGTGTCATTGCAAACGGTATATCACAGGCATAAACATGATAAAGCTATTGTATTGTGACGCATCACTTGCCGTTTCCAGCCTTTGATCAGCTGGTAGACGCCTACACCGAGCAGGCCCAGGGCTTGCTGGATGGAGGGGCAGATGTTCTCCTGGTAGAGACAATATTTGACACTGCTAATGCCAAGGTAAGTACATGTAACTGCTTTCTGGTTGCATGTGATACATGTAAAATTCAGGCCTAGAAATCTGTTTTCTGGTACATGTAGTTGGTTCAAAGGTTGAAAATCTGGTTTGTAGTGCTCCAACTGGTGTCACAATTAACTAAATATGACCTGACAGCTTTGACATTCGCATAGGACCAAAGTCACCAAAATATCTGTAGTTTCAAAATTTGACTCAGGATGTAAGATTATCTTCCTTGGACATGGATCCCAAGTCCAGCAATAACATACATTCCTGTAAAGTTAAATAGCTTACCATTTATATTTTGATTGTCAAAATTCATGTAGAATGTGGTACTCTAAGTATGCAAATAGTTTATTACACAACTGTTTGCTCACATGGTAATGGCAGACCCCCCCTTTTTTCCAGGCTGCACTGTTTGCCATTCAGCAGTTGTTTGAGAAAGGGGCAAGAGAGGTTCCAGTGTTTGTGTCAGGGACGATCGTGGATAAGAGCGGACGAACATTGTCAGGGCAGACTGGGGAGGCGTTTGTCATCAGCGTCTCCCATGCCAACCCGATGTGGTACATATGCATGAATTTGAACTTAAATTCCTTAGTTGGTGGTTAGCCAGCAGCCATAGTTAATGCATGTATAACTGAAGGGGTTATCCCATTTGTACAGGATGGAGGGGTGGAGGGTTCAAAGGCTTATCCCATTTGTACTGGTCAGAGAGGTGATTGATTCTAAAGCTTCTTGCTCTATTTGCCCATGAGAATGAATGCCTGATGTCAATGCCATGTCAATTAAAATGGCTTCTTTTGCAAATTACCACAAACTTGGATTCTGAATGAACTAGTGCCGTTTGAATGTTAAAGTACTTAAATACTGCTTATCATGGAAATATTATTTCTGAAGTAAATGATGCTATCTTCTACATTTTCGACTAGCTTGGGTTTGAACTGTGCGCTAGGTGCCACTGAGATGCGTCCGTTTATTGAGACTATTGGTAGTAATACCACTGCGTATGTGATTTGCTACCCCAATGCAGGTTAGTGTTTATAATATGGTGTCAAGAAAACTGTATTTAGAAGGTAAAATATGATAATTTTTATTGACCATAATCCTGAATCCTAAAATAATTGGTAACATACATACATCACATTGGCATTATAAGCATTTTAATTTCAGCAAAAGATAATTATAGTAGCAGGAGATGACGTTACATTTCTACAAACTCATACCTGCCCGGCATGATTCAGTAGTTTCCACTTCAACTCAGAAGACTAAATTTCTTGTGAAGACAGAAAAAGACACTTTCTCATGTTTCTCCTTTGGTTTAGTACCGCAAAGACGGTCAAAAATGCTTGACATATATTGATCTACCGTGTATGGTTGATCTTTGTTCTATCTTCCAGGCCTGCCGAACACTTTCGGAGAATATGATGAGACGCCTGAGCTGATGGCTGAGCATATTGAGTCATTCGCACGAGACGGTCTAGTCAACATTGTAGGAGGATGTTGCGGAACAACCCCGGACCATATACGGTATTGAAAGAATGCTACTTGTCTATTGTATCCTACACCATATCAAGCTTTACTGCCTTTAGCACTCATGGCCATTTACCTCTGAAACATGTGGATAAGTGGTTAAAAAGAATGAATAAATTAGTGGCACGATTACAATGATTTATCAGGGCCAGCAATTCAGTTTAAGATGACATGGGAGATAGGTTAAGATAATTATCAAAAAAAAATCATTCCTCACTGTATAAAGTATGTTCTTGAGATTTCCTTCATTTGCTGGGGGGAGATTGTTGTTATTCCAGTTCTTTAGGTGCATTTAAAAAAAAAAAAATAGGAAAATTTACATTTACTGTAAAAGCAAAGCTTTAGCGGGAATTAAATTGTGTAGTGTATAAATATGAATAATTTATAGGGGGAATTTTACCTGTGTACGTGGTGCCTGAAAATCAGTATTGAAGTCTTGCTTTATACATCTGTGTTTCTTCTTTCCAGTGCCATTGCCAATGCCTGCAGTCGCCACCGACCCCGAGTCCCCCCAGCTGAGTTGTATGAGGATTACACCATATTATCTGGTAGAAAACTGCTCACTCAAAGAGTTGTTGTACTGGCACATACAGGGTATGGCTTAGTAATGCCATTTCATTATATCATATGTGGTACCCTTATGTAATTGTTTGGGAAAAAGATATTCGAGCAAATATTTCTGGTTCTGAGTTGCACAGTTTTTTCAGTTATGGGGGTAAATAGTTAACCAGAGGCTGGTATGTAGAAAAATACTGGTCTTAAACATGGAAAATATAAAGGTTGTCAAGGTGATTTGCTGAACTTAAGTTTGGTTGGACTTGGAGCTTTTTTAAACCATGCCCCTCACAAAACCAAATATCTGTACCATAGGCTTTCCCCATTCAACAGGACTGGACCAAACTTGGTATCTTCTATAACCCCACATGTTCCCCGCTACTTTTGCAGGTTTGGAACCTATGAGAATCGGTCCATTCACAAATTTCATTAACATCGGTGAGAGATGCAATGTTGCTGGGTCGAGGAAGTTCTGCAGGTTAATCAAGGATGGAAACTATGAGGTAGGGGTCAATACACACCCTGTAATACTTTGCAAATATGCGTCACTTGAAATACCAGTTGTAAGAAAACTACTTCCGTACATTTGAAGCATCACCATGCTAAATGGGTACTGTTCCCATGTTTGTATAGTTGTAGAAACACAAAGTATAAAGATCAAATTTTATGATAACCCAAAATTATTAACAATAACCATATTGGTGCACTTGTTTATCCAGTAACACTATATGCAACAGTGCAATACACCATGCAGTTAAAGTAATAATTTTCCAGTCCTGAAATTATGAAATAGCAACAGTTGTCCATATAATAGTGGGACTATCCTAAACTGCCTAGGTTTGCTGCTATAGCAGCAGATTTGACTGTGAACAGTCATATTGTATTAACAAAACGGGCTGTATCCCTGTATGCTGGTAGACTCATTAATATGCTGATGGTCTCAAACCTTTATTTCTACCTCAGGAAGCCCTCAGTATAGCGCTGGCCCAGGTGGAGAACGGAGCCCAGATACTGGATATTAACATGGACGAGGGCTTGCTGGACGGCTGTATGGCTATGGGGAAGTTCGTCAATCTCATATCGTCAGAACCCGATATTGCCAAGGTTCGTGTGTGTCCCCGTTAAGGGTGTTGGAAAATTTGATCCTTTAGATCACTTCATTGGGCTCAGTTTTCACAAAAATCTTCAAGTTTAGAAATAAACAAAATTTCTCTAATCACCTTGGCAACCACTGCCTGCCATGCGTACGATCATATAGTGGACTGAAAATACTTGGCCTGTGGAATTTGAGACCTCCATATGTTAAGGATTTCCAGTAATCTTTCAAATTTTAGTGTGTAAAATGAAACATCTGCTCTCTATGGAATTGGTGGAATGAAATTTATCATAGTCATATATGCAATGATCACACATAATCAAATCGGTGACTCACACAAAAAACAAATCAATGGTTGCTACCAGCCTGATTGGGCTTATACGTGACTTCAAACCCTTAATACATTATTTGCATGAAGCTGGCAACTGTTATGTCCTAGCCAATAAAGGCAATTTGGACTATATAGTTGTCTTGCTTAAAAAAAAAACAGGAGGCCATATTTAGGCTTTGCTGTTTAAACTTATGTGTCTTACTATTTTCCAGGTACCTCTGTGTATCGACTCTTCCAACTTCGCAGTTATTGAGGCGGGCCTCAAATGCACTCAGGGAAAATGCATCGTGAACAGTATTAGCTTGAAGGAAGGAGAGGAAGATTTCATACGGAAGGCCATGGCAGTCAAACGATACGGCGCGGCAGTGGTCGTCATGGCATTTGACGAAGAGGGCCAGGTACTTTTGAGCAATATTACCCAAGCTCAGCTCTTACAGGGATTGTCTCAAAAGCGATGGGATATCTATAGATATCAGGTTTTAGAACATCATTTTAACAGTACTAAGAAAAGCTTCTTGATTTACTATTATTGAAACACAAAATAATAGTCATTTCTGCTTCTGTATGTGATTGTTTTATTTGTGTTATCTATTTCGTCATATCTTTGTATATGTTGATTTTTTTTTTGGCAGGCCACTTCACCTGCCAGGAAAGTGGAGATCTGCAGCCGATCTTACCGTATTCTCACTGAGAAAGTGAAATTCAGTCGTCACGATATCATCTTTGACCCAAACATTCTCACCATCGCCACGGGGATAGAGGAACATAACACATACGGAATGGACTTCATCGAGGCAACGAAGACCATAAAGGTATGCGAAATTGTGGGATTTCCCATGAATTGTTGGTTCTCCTGTAAATGTGGCATCCTTATTTGTTACGACTCTTTTCCAATTTTAATAATGTCTCACAGAAATGTTTACTCTTGACGAATTGCTACATACAGTCAAAGTAGTGGTGGTAAAATTACTTGGCCACATTAGGAAAGGCTGCCTGTGTAGAGAGTGGCCACTAAGAGAGAGAACGCAATAAATGAAGTCAAACCGGTATATAAAGTCCACTTGTATAGTTGCATACCCCAGAACCCCAGACTTTGACCACCCAACTTTGTGACTTGACCCAGAACTAGTAACAGTAGAACCTGTCTTGAAAGACCACCCCATTATCCATAAAATGTGGTCTCTCAAGACAGGTGGTCTTTGGTGACAGGTTCAATTACATTGAAATGTGGGACCTTCAGCCAAGAATATCTCTTTTTTCAAGACAAGCAGTCTCATGGTGGTAGTCTCTCAAGACAGGTTTTACAGTACAACATCTTGACAGGCCTGTTGTAGTCTGAAGCTTTCTGTGTTTAGTAGTCTCACAAGTGAAGACCACCTGGGCTGGAGTTCTTAAATTAAATTAAGTCATTAATCTCTGCCCTGTAATTGGCTAAGAATCTGACTTAAGTCGAAACTTGGAGCTGCAGCCCTGACCTGATGATTACTGATTCTCTAGACCTTATTTCCAAAGCCCCATAAAAAGCCTGGGTACACTGGTGCTCAGAAATTTGTTTTATCACTCGAATCGTCTTTATTGAGAAGGTACATGGAAAATGCATTTAAAAAAAATTATCGATGGGTAAAAATGTACTACCTATGAATTGTGTTTTGGAGAGGGGGGTGGAACATTTTCCGAACCCTAACAGTTTGTGCGTTATGATTTCAGAGCACTCTGCCCGGCTGTAGGGTCAGTGGCGGGGTGTCAAACTTCTCATTTTCTTTCCGAGGCAAAGAGGTCGTGCGAGAAGCGATGCACAGCGTGTTCTTATATCATGCAATCAAGGTAAGAGGATAACCTTGTTTCTATGCTTGATTTCCAATCCATAAAGTTGGAAATGCTGCAAATCCCATGTATAGTAGTCCCCCTCTAATAAGGACACCCCTTCTGCCAAGCAATTCTGTCCTTATTAGAGAGGTGTCCTTTGGTGAGAGGAAGCATCACATACTTTCATGGTATTTATTGCCAAAAGTTCATGTCTTTTCTAGAGGGCTCTCCTTTAAGAGAGTGACTACTGTACAGTAATAATTCCAATGGATCAATGCCAACCACTCTAAATAAGAGACTATAAAGTTACTTGAAAGGTAACTGCTTGCGCCCCAATAGCAAACTGGAAGGGTACGCTGAGTTACTCAAGAACAGAAATAATTTTAACAGAAAAAATGTTGCCCACAAACAATGATGATGAATAATAAATGTTAGAGAATCTAAAACCCCAGGTAGGGTTCACTTCACAAGAATTTGATGGCTTGTGTAATATTCGTGAATTTCTTTAACTAAAGCAAAATCATGCAAAATATATGCCAAGAATTCTTTACATTTTATGCGATACTTCGGCCAGTTGCCCGAAAAATCTTTTAAGTCCAACCAACTCATCTTAAGGATACAAAAGAAAATATTCGGCGAAATTATGAGTGGAATTAAGTGTTTTTTTTTTTTTCTTGATTTAATATTTTTAAGAACCCAGAATTCCCCATAGTTATAATGTACGAATTATCCTCACCACCAGGCTGGTATGGACATGGGGATAGTGAATGCCGGCTGTCTGCCTGTGTATGATGACATCCAACCCAGACTGCTCAACCTGTGTGAGGATCTCCTTTGGAACAAAGATCCTGAAGGAACGGAGAAACTCCTGATTTTTGCTGAGGTAACCATTGTATATACTGGGAAACCCTGCTCTTAATGTGCTTAAGACATGCTATAGATAGCCAACCCGGAAATGGGACCAGAATGCTGAATTTAGACTGATATTTTGTTTGATTAGTAGTAGTAGTAGTTACAGTAGTTGTAGCTTGTTTGATTAGTGGTAGTATTAGTTAATGTAGTAGTGGTAGTAGTAGTAGTAGTAGTAGTAGTAGTAGTAGTAGTAGTAGTAGTAGTCGTAGCAGCAGCAGTCTAAAATCACTCTTAGGACAGTATTAATGTGATTGAAAAATAATGCTGCATGTACCAAGGAGCAGCACAGATGTCGATGTGCCTAAGAACACCACAAATGCCTGCCACAACTGACTCCTCTTAGGATACTATTAAATACAATGTGCAGTTTTGATGCAGTATCATGTGCATTACAAATCAAAATCAAAATGAAATAATGAAATTTACTAAAAGTGTTTTTGACCTGCCAACAAATGATCTGGTGGCAGCCAGCAATCCTAACTTCTTGTTTCACAGGTTTCAGTGTCCTCGTTCTGTTCACAAACATTTCATTTGAATAGAAGCATTTAGTGATGCTAAATATAACACATTTGTGGTAAATAATAGCACTTGATGCCAAGTGCGTAAATGCCACAATGGTATTGTGGCTGGAGAACCATGCTCTCACAGATAGGTGTAGATGAAGGTGAAGTACCCTCCAACCTGTTGCTGTGCCCTGTAGATTGCCTGTTAAGACTGCACTTGACCCACTTCTCGTGTAAATAATCTTGATGAATCATCATTACATGATTGTAATCAAGGACCTTCATTGTTATCTTGGTACTCCTGCGACCACAAGTTTTCACTAACAAGTGATGAATCATGCACGATACACACGCCTTTACACAAGTGGGCGAACACATGAGAGCACTTTTATAAGTGTTTACCCCAGATGTGTATTCAAGCATTTACAAGTGCAAAAATTAATTGGTTGCACATGGCTCTGAAGGTGCAGTGAACATGGTGAAATCTCTAAGTTTAAGACAACCCACATCTGAGAGCATGCGGTCCTCATCTGTCCCCCAGTAGTTAATAATTGTTAACAACCAAAAGTGGAACTTGGTGTAAATCAATCAAGCAGAGGTTGTCATATGGATCTGGATGGCGTCCCCCCATTTTTCCAAACGCTGCTCCTAGAAATCATAAGTGACAGCTTTCAAACTTTTCCTGAATGTTGTTGTCAATGGTCCTCTCAAAAGTATGTTGATTTTTTTTTTGAAATTTCAAATGTAATAGTATTGAAAAAAGTTTGAAGTTTAACATTAAGATTTAACATTGTGGTCTCCCATATGGTTACATGTTAGAGCCATACACAGTTCCATTTATGTCCTCACACCTGTATACAACTTGGTTTAACATATGACGAGAAACATTTGAAACAAAAGGCGAAACACACCTATCTGATTGGTCTTAACTTTTACAGTGGTCTCCCAAATTTGTAGCCTTTACACATGTAAGGCCACTTGGTTGTCCCAAATTACAATTTTGTGTAGTAGACGACCCACTGGCAGTGCAAGCAGATTACGTTTCCTTGTGTGGTCTTAAAAGTAGAGAAACTACATGTATACGCCAATTCTGCTCCGACCAATGCCATGTTGAGTAATGCCAGTGTATGGCAACAGAGGGGGTGGAATGAAACTGGCTCTTGTATGTATATGTGACAATTGTAAAAATGGGGATTGTAAACAACATTTGGACTGGGAAACAGGAATGTGGATATCCAATATACATGTATAAGCTCAGCTTGTGCCAATGTGGCAAATTTCACTGTAAAGGGAAATTGTGGATTAGCCGCACACAATCAAAACCAAACATGCCAAAGTTTTCTTAAATCTGATGTAGTCTAAATTCTGGAAGATTATAACACTAGCCTGTGACAGTTGGTCATACAATGACTGGTTTTGAATCTGGGATAGTTATCAAGCAAGCTGTCACTCTATACAGCTGTAATCTTTTCTGCAGGAGCTTGCATCAGGAGGAAAGAAGAAGAAGGATGATGAAGAATGGAGGAAAGGTTCGGTGGAGGAGAGGCTTGAGTACGCGCTCATCAAGGGTATAGACAAATATGTCGTCGATGATACCGAGGAAGCGAGGTCCATGACAAAGTGTTACCCTCGGCCACTTAACGTGATTGAGGGGCCACTGATGAAGGTACGGCAGAACGTCACAATGGACACACCGTATGGAACCATTATACACTGGCCCTATTTGTGAGGTGGCCTTATTTATGAGGTTCTGCATTGAGAATGCAGTTATGGTAGTCTTAAGAAGTGGTTTATATTCTGAGATGGTCTTATAATTATACAATTGTAACGTACAGTGTAGTTGCCAAGTGAATGTCTACAGTAGATGTATTTACCCAGTAGTGCAATTTTTAGCCTTGACAATGAACTGTACCACAATGTAGTTCTGGCATCACTCTACATTTTGTATGTTTTGTATGTTATGTCCATGAGCCTTTCAGGACAAACATGAATGGCCTAGAAGTTTGATAATTTGATTAAGATAAGTTTAAATGATCTGCTTTGAGTGATCTTTCAGTGATGGCTGGTAAAGTGGCTGGATTTGAACTCATGAAGTGGGTGTGAAAGACCGGTTGATAGTGGATATTGTTATTTTGACAAACTGTACGATTATGCAAGTGCAAAATTTGTATTAAATTTGTTAAATTTTTAGATCAGAGGTTTCAGTCTCACTGTTTCAGTGACACAATTATGGTCTGTTAAAACAGTCAAAATTCGGAAAGAGATAATATTTTGTTACCTACCTGTGTCCCCCAGGGTATGAGCATTGTGGGAGACCTGTTCGGAGCCGGGAAGATGTTCCTGCCACAGGTAATCAAGTCTGCCCGGGTGATGAAGAAGGCGGTCGGCTACCTCATTCCTTTCATGGAGACTGAGAAGGAAGCACGCATGAAGGAATCTGGGTGTACCGACATGGTAGGTGATGATGATGATGATAGTGATGATCGTAGTAGTTATCATGGTTATGGTGGCAATATTTAGGATGCTATTATACTAAAACTGATCGTTATGGATACTTATTCTACATTTGACAACAACCACATTAATTTAACTGCTTACTACCGAATGGCACTCGGCTGTAACCGCAGTTATTTTACCACCCCAAAAATCCACAACAGAATACTGTTTTACAACCCACATAAGAAATGTACCACTCTTGTGTATCTTCCAGGTCAGTTCCTATGTCGGTACCATAGTGCTAGCGACAGTTAAAGGGGACGTCCACGATATCGGCAAGAATATCGTGGGAGTTGTGCTGGGATGTAACAACTATAAGTGAGTTAGCATATTTACAAAGGAACTTTATTTGCTCTGGCATATAATAAAGTCTGAAAACCCTGTGTACACAACAGACTATCTTCTTTGTTTGACTTAATATGCTTTTATTACAATTGCTGATGCAGAGTTTTGAGGCATTTTAATAAAGGGAGCTTTCCGATCAACATAAAACTTCATATAAGCACACCGACTACTTTGTGATTTTCTGGGTTATTTTGTGATTTTTTCTGTCAGGGTCATTGACCTTGGTGTCATGTGTTCCTGCGAGAAGATCCTGGAGACAGCAGTCAAGGAAAAAGCTGGTAACCATGACAACAAGCTAATAATGGATAACAACCAGAAAACATTGTCAGATATATGTTGTCAACATGTAAAACTGCCGTAAACTAAATAAAAAAATAAACTAAATAGAAAACAATCAGACTAAATAAAGAAATATGTCAAATACAGTTAAATTGCTGTAATAGCAGTAGATAAAATTAGGATGTTATTTATAATAGTACAATCCGCAGCCTACTGGTACAAGTCCAGACATAGGTATACGATTTGTTGCACAAATGAAAGAAATACATGTAGACAATTAATATTTTCCAGCTATACTGCAATTATGCTACACAATGAAAAACAGAAGGAAATGTGTACTGTTTTGTGTGTTATTTCTCTAAAACAGATATTGTTGGTCTGTCTGGTCTCATCACCCCATCCCTGGATGAAATGGTGCACGTTGCCAAGGAGATGGAACGTGTTGGGATGAAAGTTCCCCTTCTGATTGGAGGAGCCACCACCTCCAAGTAAGCCGGCTGTGGTTTGACTAGATTGGGCTAAATTATTTGGAATTTGAATAATTTAAGAACATCCACAGCTTGTAAATTTAAATATTTTTTAATTGTACATACATGTACTGTAAAATTGCAAGGGGATATTGTGTAAAAAATAGTCTTATTTGAAGTTCCAATATTCTAAGAACCCATAAACCGTAAATTGAATTTGTTTGTTTACTCATACTAGCACATATGCATAAAATTGGTGAGTGCTGTCACTGTTGTGTACATTGAAAAATTTAGTGTTAAAATTGTAAAATGCTTAATTCTAAGAATGTAAGACTGTGATTGTTAGATGCTGCATTCCTGTTATCGTAGTGTTCAACTGTTGAAGAGTTGCTGGGTTAACACTGCTTTAGCCATGTTACGACAGTCTTAAATATTTTCATACTCATTACTCACATGGGTTGGACAAAAGAAAATGCTTTTCCACCACATTTTGCACCTGAAATTGCCTGTGGTAATAATTTAAGACAACATGTTCATGAAGGATAGTCTGATAGTTGTGACAGAGAGAAGATCTTATGTCTATCTTTCATTTCCCTGCAGGGCACACACAGCTGTAAAAATCTCCCCCAAATACAGCTCACCCGTCATCCATGTTTTGGATGCCTCCAAGAGTGTAGTGGTGGTAAGTACAAGTGTTAGGTTCATTGTAGGAACCAGCTTCTCAACATATATTAAAGCTGTTAAATAACTTTACACAAAGTTGCCTTTAAGAATCTTTCGAGGTGTGTGGAACTCGAGAAAATATCCTGTGTGCATAATAGAAAGGAAATACCATGTGACGGAGCCGTTTCTAGAAAAATTATAAGTCAAGACTTTAATTCTCAAATCGGATTTTTCTCAGTATGGGGAATACATGATGTACATGTAAACCACGAATTGTCTAACCAAATGAGTCACAACATTTCTTGTGACCCTTATGGGTAAGATATTTGTGTAGCCATTTTCCTTTAAAGCCTCGTCATTGTGTTTTTTACCATTAGTGCGGTCAGTTGCTGGACTCCTCCCAGTATGAGGAGTATGTGGAGGATATAGCCGAGGAATACGAGGAGGTCAGGGAGGACCACTATGACTCACTCAAGGTGAGCCACGACTCGTTCACTGGCATGATGTTGTGACATTAACATCACTTGTTTTTGAAGCCTTAATAATGCTACAGTTTAGTGAAACCGGTCTTGAGAGTCCACTGCCGTGAGACACCACCTGTCTTGACAGACCACGCATTTTCGGCAGAAGGACCAACATTTCAATATAACTGAACCTGTCACCAGAGACCACCTGTCTTGACAGGCCACTAGTTTTTGAAGCCTTATGCTATACAGTCAAACCTGCTGTAAAGACCACCTGTACACAAAGACCACCTGCTTATAATGACCACATTTTACAGGTCCCCAGGGGTATACATTCCAGGTTATTGAACCTGCACAAATAGATCACCTGTGTATAAGGTGGTCTTTATATACATGTTTCACTGTATATGCATGGGTATGGGCTGTAGCTTTTAGACCACCCATGGGACAGATATAAACTGGGTTTGTGATGTGGTCTAATTTCTGAGAGCACTAAACATTGAAAGTCCAGTTTGGTGTTGCCGAGTAATGGTCTTAATTAATTCTGAGGTGATCTTAATTCTGAGGTGGCTGCACAGTAAGCTTCCACAGTGTGAAGTACAGTTACTGCCAATACGGCCAAGCAGAAACTAGACTGTTTACTCACAAAGGGAGGTTTAGTCATATAAGGGAGACTTAAATTCATCAGTGATCACGCATCATAATTGCTGCCAAAGTCTTGACCAGTAATGGTGGGGGCATTATAGGTTCACTACAAAGCCTAAACTGAAAGAACCACCACTGTATGTTTGAAACATTTAATTTATATAATTTTATTACCTGCTCCATGTGGTACAGCCTTTTAAACACATGTTAGTTATACTGATTGGTGTGCTTCTCCCCTTGTAGGATAGAAAATACATCTCACTGGAGAATGCTCGCAAGAACAAACTGGACATCGACTGGAAAAGAGACCCACCTGCCGGTTGGAGAACTGATACCCAATATCATAAAACTTCCTTTAACTACTGTCAAGTATTTTGAATTTGTTTATCCTACTCTGGCAAGGAAGAAATGATAGAAGCTAAACATTGGTGTTTTAAAACCAGCAACTTAACTTCTTGGCATCTCTTAGCTAAGCCTCAGAAGCACACACGCATTGGTTTTTGCCGTTTCTGTCTTTGTCATAATGTGTTTACAAGACAGTACTGTTTAAAATGTTGCCTTTACATGCATGTACATTAAAGGTACTGTTCCTTCAACTTTTAATGTTTCAAAGTGGTAGCAGAACACCTGGTATATGACCACATGTTTGTTCCGGTTTTCATTCCAGATCCGCCATCTTTGATGGGTGTATTGAAGTTCAAAAAGTACAACATTCAACGTCTGCTTTCCTACATCGACTGGAAGCCGTTCTTTGACGTGTGGCAGCTGAGGGGAAAATATCCCAACCGGGGTTATCCCAAAATATTCAATGATAAAACAGTCGGTAGGTAAAAATGGGCCTGGTAAAAAAAAAACAGCTAAGAGAGACAGCCTGTAAGAAGATTAAGGTTTTTTGTAGTGACAATCATATTTTCGTACAATATACTGGTCTCTGTCTTAAGGGACATTCTAGAGAGGACACAAGTTTTGGCAGTAAGTACCGTGAATCCATTTGATGCTGACTGTCACCAAAGATCACCTCTAGTGAGGACAGAATTGTTTGGCTGAGATGATGTTGGTATTAGAGGGGGACTACTCAAATGATAAAAATATAGATATATGAGCAAAATATTTGAAGAATAACTTTTAGATGCTTACATGGCACTTGTAAAATATTTTGTGGGCACATTTATTTCACAGGTGCAGAAGCCAAGAAGCTGTTTGATGATGCTCAGACAATGCTCAACAACATCATCAACCAGGGCTTGTTACAGTGCCGGGGAACTATTGGCTTTTTCCGTGCCAACACTGTCGGGGATGACATTGAAGTCTATGATCAGAGTGGACAGACAGTAGAGACACTTCACGGTCTCAGGCAGCAGGTTTGTATTGTGGAAATTTCCATTGTGTTAAATAGACACTTGGAAATTTCCATTGTTTTAAATAAAGATGCCTGATATGATAGTTCAGGAGAATGAAAATTTCATTTAACTTTTTTACTTTAAGACAGAAAATCAGCTGCACGGAAATTTTCATTATGATAATAGATAGATTCAATTCTTTTTGCAGAAGGAATATCTAAATTCAGGCATAAAGTTCCCAAATCATATCAAGAAGTATTATTACAAATCGATCTTTCCTACAGCAACCTAACAGTCAATACTTAATAGGAAGTTCTTTCAAACACATATACATTTAGATATCCATAAATTTAACCTACCGGTATGTTTTTTACCGTTAAAAGATAATCTATTCTCCAAATTGCTTCATCCACCCCAGGCTGAGAAGGAAGACCGAGGCAGCCAGCCGTACGTCTGCATCTCAGACTTTGTGGCTCCAAAAGAGACCGGTATTGAAGACCACATCGGGTTGTTTGCTGTCGGAGTGTTTGGGGCAGAGGAGATGTGTCAGAAGTGTGTACAGTGCAGCAGTACAGTAAAACCTGTGTTTTAGAACCATTAGAGAATGATTGGCAGCTTGTGTATTAAAGATGGCTACAGTGGTCCCTGCATTCCAAGACCACCCATTTGAACAGACAAATGTGGGTTTAATTTGAAGATGGTCTTAAAATGGAGGGGTGTTTATATATTGAAAATATAAAATATGGTGTTTGTGATGGCAGGTCTAAAAACAGAGGGAAGTTTTTAAGTGGATGTGGTCTTAAATTGCAGGGATCCCCCTACTCTACAAAGTTCATCAAAAAGTCCTGAAGATTTCAAAATGCAGCACAAGCATAACCATTCACTTCAAGATAATGTTTGGTATGTTAATTCATACTGTTAAGTCATATATGTTGCAGTTGACTGGTTTCATTCACTATAAATGCAAAATTTTTTTGCATAAAGAAATATCTCACTTTACTGATCTGCAAAAATCTTGGAAAATTTGATAGATACCAGATGTCTTTATAGGAAAGAAGTCTATTATTGTAACCTTGACAAAACTCTGTGATGTCCTCACATATGAGTGCGTAATTTACCATTTCCAGGTTCGAGAAGCAGTATGATGATTATAGTATTATTCTGGTGAAGGCCCTAGCTGACAGGCTGGCAGAGGTAAGAAACAAGTAAAAAAAGACTGGGCCTGGAGTTCCCCAAAATGCTTACAGTCTAGTTTTGACTTAAGTCAGATTCTTAGCCAATCATATTGCTCAGATTTGCGATGTAAGTCAAAACTTAGACTGAAATATTTCCGAGGACTCCAACCTTGCATACTGTCTTTTCTATCCATATGAACTTATCCCAACATGTGCCGTGTTTATCGTGAACTGCCATAGAGCAAGATAACTATATATGAACAATTCTGCTGAAAACAAGCTACCGGTACCCATTTAGTTAATTTCTGATACCTTTCTTTCTATAATAAACTGCATTCACTTTTTCCACTTTATTTTTGCCTGATATTTGAATTTTTTACCTCCAGGCCTTTGCTGAAGAGCTCCATGAACGAGTTAGGAAGGAGTTTTGGGGCTATGGAGCAGACGAGGTTCTCACTGCTTCAGAAATGCATAAAATTAAATACCAAGTACGTATCTGATCTACTAAGTTGTCTGAAAAAAATACTAAAAAATTTGATTGCTAAATATAAAGTGATATGTGTGGCACTTGGAGAAATCGAGCAGAGGTAAAGAATTGATGGTTAAATGTTTCAAATTGAAATGAAATCTCCCTTTACGTTCTCTTAACTTGAAATCATTCTACATGTTCTATTCAGAGTTGAAATTGTGCATCTGTTTCATGACGCTATTAGCATTTTGAACAATGGTGAAAGTCTGTATCATTTTTTTTTTTTTTTTTTTGCTTTGTAGCCATTTAGTAAAACCTTGAACAAAGCATAAATATTCATGCCTAATACTGCCCACCAATGAAAATGTTACAGATATATTATGTCAGGGCATCAGTGCTTAATAGTGGAATTTCATGGGTACATGTTTATGTACACAGTAATAATCCTTGAACAATAGACTCTTTGTAACATTATCATAAATATGATATGCCTGTATCTACGATAACAGAAATGTAAAATAAATAAACTTTACTTTTGCTGTTTGTACCAAATTCTTGACTAACCCCTTCTCTGTGTCTAGGGTATCAGGCCCGCCCCTGGCTACCCCAGCCAGCCCGACCACACTGAGAAGTCTGCTATGTGGAGACTGCTGGGAGTCGACAGTCTCGGACTGACGTTAACCGAGTCCCTCGCCATGCAGCCCGCGGCCGCGGTGTCTGGACTGTATTTCTCACATCCCAAGTCATCTTACTTCTCCACCGGCAAGATCGGGAAGGACCAGGTATGTTGGTCATGACCTGTATTCCAATAAAGTTCCTTGTATGATATACCTAAACACAGGCATGTATAGCATCTGAATTTGAAAATAGAGGCATTTGCATGTATCTGGAAGGTAATGAGCACTATACATGTATGGGTAGTGTTAAGTTATAACCAGCATGGAACTGTGATATGCCTGTTAATCTGTAGCATACCGCCTAAACATAGATATAGCAGAGAGATACCTTTCCCCTACAGGTTACCCTTTCATACAAAAATAACCAGCTTCCATACAGATTAACCTCTCCTGCAGATCACTCTTGTATAATCAGTCTACAATGATCTCTCAATACTCTCATCCTTTTGATACAATTAATTTTTCATCCTTTCCCACACAATATGTAGAAGTAACCCTTTCTCCTACAAATATCTATCTCACAGTCAGATGGCCACTTCCCATGAAACCCTGCTTTCCCATGTAGATCACCCTTTCCCACAGACATCCCCCTCATATACATGATATACAGGTAGCCCTCTCCTCAGACATTTTCCCATAAGAATAACCCTTTCCCATACAAATATTCCCATTTACACAATTATCCCTTTCCCATTTCCCATACAGATAACTCTTTGCCATACAGATAGCCTTTATACAAATCGCCACCTCACAACCAGATAACCCCTTCCCATTGAAATAATCCTTTCCCATAGAGAATCCTTTCCCATAGACCACCCTCTTTGCATACAGGTAGCCCTCTCCTGTACAGATAACCCTTTGCCATATAAATAACCCTCTCACACAAATAACTCTTTACCATACAAATAACCCTTGCCATACTAATAACCCTTTCTGCTACATTTAACCCTTTGACATACAGTTACCCCTTTCCCATACAAATACCACCCTCCATACAAATAACACTTTCAAATTGGCGGAACAGAACATGTTACGTGATATAATGTTTTACTTTCCCAGATTACGGATTATGCGAAACGGAAGCAGACGGATGTGGGTGACATGGAAAAATGGCTGGCTCCAGTGCTTGCATATGATCCAGATTGCTGAGATTGTCATCTGTGTATCTAGAATTGGTTGCCAGACAATTTTGGATGGTTCTGTATCCAGATAGTCTTTCAGACAGTTTCAGGTCATGATCCATGTTCTTAGCCTGAGGATATTCCAGAACTGTTTGGACCCCATCGAACGCTCATTTACATGGTGTACTATACCCTCCATTATAGGACCGTCAATTGAGTCAACGAAAGTGCGGTTTTAAAATCCAGGGGACAGTTGCTGGAAAAATCTTATGGAAAGTGATCTTAAGGATGAAAAAGATTACTTGTCAAGATCACCGAACTTGAGTTCATTTCTAGACTTGTCAAATTTTTCTCTGAAGCTCCCCCTATGCAATCTTGAAGACATGGGGTATTTATGTTGAATATGGAAAGTGCTGTCAGTTGCAGGTGGTGTTGAATAGAGACAAGTCCTGAAAAAGTGGTCTTAACAGAATAATGACCCAGTGCATTGGGGTTATTTGTTGCTGTTAGTGAAACCCATTGCTAGCCAAATAGCGCTTTTTGGCACCAAATATTTGCTACTTGTTCAATGTTGCCACATTTATTTTCTTTGGTTATTCTTTGGTGTTTGGTTATTGCCTGTTGAAGTGTTCATGTGTGGGTCATGTTGTTAAAATTATTCAGAGACTACTATAGGTAGTAGTATGTGGTTTTATAATGAGTGTTACCTTTCGAATGGAAACTGTTTATGTCTGGAAGAAAATATTTTTCATGTGTTAGAATGTTGGGAAAAAATAACTTCTTTTGAAGTGGTACATGTACACCATTTATAGTGATTATTTTCTTAGCAGTTACAGTACATTAATATCAATATGTGTTGTTATAAAGTCTACATTTGAAGATCTAATGAATAATTCATGAACCAGAAGCTGCTCAGGTTTTCTGTTTATTATTTAAAATTCATATGTACTTAATGGCAGTGAAATCTATTCCGGCTTCATGGAGAGGATTTATGGCAATAATTGTTGTTTTCTGACATGCCAGCATGGTTTCACTCATACTTGGTTACTTGGTTTACAGTGTACTTTTGACAAAAAAATGATGGGTTATGTAACTGTTCACCAAACACTTAAAGTTATATCGTTATATGTAGAAACAGATGATTTTGTTGTTACAGAATATTTTTGTATTTAATATGTTAATGAAGGTAGTTATTGTTAATGCATATGCATAATGTCCACACAATTGTACTGTTCATCATAGTGACATTGGTTGCACGCATTTTGCACCTTTTTTGCTACCTGTAAATTCTAATTGATTCCTTGTGGTGATTCGTCATTTTTGCAACATTTTATTCTATGGTAGTCATCATCATCATCATTTTTATCATCATTACTTGTCACCGTCATCATAATCTCACAGCCACTGGAACAACGTTGCCGAACTGCATAATATATTTGCCCAAAGTGTAACCATTATCACCCTCAACTGTCAATCGCCACAAGAAACCTTTTAACCTTTTTTCCTCACTGCAGTGGGTTCTGTACAATGCGTTTAATATTTCACAATGTATGTTACATTTTTGCTGACATATAGTACCAGGTATACAGCTGAAATAGATACTAACCTGGGCAAGTTGTCAAGGTGGCCACCAGGTGTCAAATAACCCAGAGGCTAATGGGGTACAATACATGATATAAATAATTATGTACAGGAACCACTTCTGCAGTTATTGCTGTAGTTTACTTCGTGGCTGGGAACTTAATTTGTATGGGATACAACAGTTGATGTACATTGTAGATAATATTTTTCCAACGACCATATTGCATAAACACACAAAGTACAGGGATGAACAGATGGTGCAAATTATTTAACTGCTACCTTATAATTAAACCAAAGATTTAAGACCAACCACGGACCTGGTCTAAACTGGTCTTAATTCAGAGGTGGTCTTAATTCTGAGGTGGTCGCAATGCGAGATTCCACTGTACATGTTTATATTCTACAGCTAGGCAGATATTTATGGTTACCTATGGTCTCACAGTTCAATTTATGAGTCAGTATGTATTAATTTTATTTCCATAGATTAGTTATGTATTGAGAATTGACTTTGCCTTCTTCATGCTCTTAGTACATGTTGTATCCACATAGTTGCAATTTCAGGGAGGTATATATCACTATACTTATACTGGGTGAGCATGTGTGCCATATGGGTGGGAGGAACGAAGGGAAATAAAAGATTGATTTAAGACTATGTGTTGATGGCCGTTGCTTATTCTTTGCTGTTCAAGAAACTTCTGGATCAAAAATATATGGTGCCACACATATTGTAAGCCTCAGCATAACATGCCTAAGTTAGGGGGAAAAGTCCTTTCATTGCATATAACACAGGAATACCTGGGGTTCCTAAACTGACTTTCCCCTAAACATTATGACGCTAACAAAACTGAGCTCTAAAATTTGCTAAAACATTTTATTGGTGATAACTACGCAAAGAGCAGGTCCTTACTTGAGTATCTCTAGCCATAAAATTGCAGCATAGCCAGAAACAAGAAGCCCAGGGGCTTGGCGCTCTGCTTGACAAGATGGAAGACAATGACCACATAAACTGGATAACACAGAGATCTAGATGTATCTTTCACTCTAAAACAAGATTT
>JAAUYG010065804.1_pt1 | contig 22058 bp, 9 predicted proteins | sample 7278091 | NCBI WGS metagenome assembly JAAUYG01 (sample SAMN14350201, study PRJNA611818) | marine sediment metagenome | isolation source: surface marine sediment (0.6m) | place: French Polynesia: Moorea | collected 2018-08 | reverse complement strand
TGTCTTTTACATGATGGAAATTATATCGGACAGCCAGGTGAGTTTACTGCGTGGAACTCTGCAAAAGTTAGGACCTGATGTGAGCGTAGTTAAAAGCAATTTTATGGACTTGGACGAGTCCTTATATTGTTTTAACGTAGCGAACATCAGGTCCTAACGACCCGTATTCTTTACCTCCCTCCCGACCTGGCTGTCTCCTTCAGGGGGACGATTGAATGGTACGGTATGGCAGTCCACCGCCGCATGCCGTTGACGAACAATGCATGGTCACGGTTTGTGATTTCGAACTCTGTGATTCGTGGGCAGGCACGGCTGGCGGTCAGCCATTGTCAGGGACGCGGGAAAACACTGGACCACGGTAAAATCCGATCCCAGGAGGTTTAGATCTGTTTTACCGTAGATTAAAGTGGGATTACGGAGTTTTAGGGGGTTTAACGCCGGTTATTAGCTGGTGCTGCATTCTCTGCTACGATCATGCAAAAGTTAGGACCTGATGTTCGCTACGTTAAAATCAATATATGTACTGTGCATAGCTTATCTGTGTGTAATGTAAATGCAATGTAAAAGTCACCCAAGGCCCCTGTGAAAAAGCATCGATGTTAGTTAACACAATCAGCAATTGTTTCCTTGGTCAACAAAATGTGAAGCATACCAGTAACCCGAATTTCAGAGTATGGGGCAGTAACTAGCGATAGTCCACCTGCACTGGGGTGTAGATATATATATATATATATATTATGGCAGCCAGAGTGTATAATGGTGGTATGGGGGGTATATAATACCTTCAGATGACATCCAGACGATGACGCTTTGGGCTGAAGCTGTGAAGACAACATGGTATTTTGATATGTACGCATAAGCTATATTTTCCTACTGCACATTTTCACATCTTGTGCTGATCCGATTACTTAGCCAAATTACTCCAGCAATAAAATAGTGGCTGAAACTTTTAAATGTTGCATGACACACATGTGCTTGATTTGCTAAGGACATGTTATTGATATGAGGTGGCAAAAAGTGATGCATGATATGCACTGCAGTTGTTGTTTGTCATTCCATAAGACACTACATCAATTAAACATACCTACTACATATAGTAGTCCCCATCCCATCTAATATTATTCACGAGATACTAGTACATCGTAATGGGAACCTTAATTCTTGATATTATTTATCATCTCTCACCCAAATACGCACCTCTATAAAATTGGCGAGCAGTGCAGAGCTCAGCTCCTGCTCCAGAATGACCCTGTTGCTATTGTTGTCATAGCAACATGCGATGAGCGTTGGGAAGAGTATGGCGGTGAGTCGCGGATCGCTGAAGTACTGGAAGGGCAGTGCACACAGCTGTTGGAGTACGGTGGGAGGCTGGCCGGACTGGATAATGACCTGTAACAACAACAAACATAAAGTCAAGTCTACGTTAACCCGCAGTGACCACAACAAAAAACCTGAGCTGAGAAGACCAAATTGATTTACGTAACATCATTCGTAAGTACCAATGCAAGGATTAGTTGATTACATGCAAAAAATCCCATTTTAGTTTTATCTGAAATAATTCTTATATGCTTCATCTTAATCTAATGCTGAAAATGTATAGGATTAAAAATCAAAGCAATGTTTGGGAAAACTCCTGTAAGGTAAGGTTACTCACATAGGCTTCATATTCTTGTGAATATATTTTTTTAATGTACGTAAATATGTATAAAGATCTTCATGTTTTATGAGTAAGGAGAGACTACGTGAATTGCATTGGTATGAAGAACACATCATTGATGTCGCCTAGCTAGTCATATTTCTGCAAAAGAGTGAAGCAGGTGAAAATATACTGCAACAGCTACCAATATTGTTGAGTGCAACAGCAACCAATATTATTTCCTATTAGTACATTGTATAGATATTTTATTTTTGTATTCCTCCGTCGCCCACAAACACCTATACCTATACAATACTATTGTATCATTGTTATTTGGCTCTCGCTTCGTAGGTGGTACATACATGTATGTAGCGGCAGTTTTTAAAGCAAACATCACATTCTGAAGCTTTCGCTCACACGTTACAGCAGAGCGTGGCACTGGCATCCATCAGAAGTCTGCGGGTGGTGGCAAACCATATGAAATATTTAAGTTAAAAACCGCTGGGTTCCACACTCTGCACTCGGGTTCGGCAGAGTTATATTTAACTGAAAGACATCGGTGCCAGACAATTCCCGAAGTCATCCGTGCCGTCTGCCACGGCTGGAAGTAGATTGTTTTAATACCATTAACGGTGAGTGTGTGTGGCTGGCGGGTGGACTGGGAGACCCATACAGTCCACGGAGTCCCCAGGGATGGGAGGCTGGAGGCACTGAGCTTGTTGTGACACCGGTACCCGACAGAGCCGAGAGACACAGGAAAGCAACACATGCTTCTCAGAAATACCATCCAATTGTCAGTCCATTAGGAAAATGAAAGTTCCACTGGTACAAGTTCCACTGACCCTGTCAGCCTCCTGAGGAGTGCGTGGGCCACCCTGGTAGTGTAGTGTGGCCGCAGTGTGTGTGTGTGTACATGACAAGGTTGTGGAACAATTGTCACTCGCACAGGAGACTGCTGCTGCTTGTGTTAAAGTCAAAGGTTCTTGCAATAAAACTGCAGAAAAGGATTTTCCATAAAGCTATCAACAAAGACAGGAAAACACAATTCTGGATAAAAATTTCTTTCTCTTTTTTTTTTTAACCATAACGCAAATGTTATTTTGACCTGACCCACTTTAAGTACTAAATGCACATTTGGAAATCCATTTCAGTTAGAACATGAAGTTGGTAGGATATTAATTTTGTATTCTGCAATTGATGTTTTATGTTTGTATAATCTTTTTGTTACTTCCTTCTACTTTGTCACAATAATGCATGCTCTGGTAAATTGATTTGAACCTTACAAGTATTGTTAGCTTGGCTGACATAAAGTGCAAATTATTTTTCTCCTCTGCCAGGATTGATAGAAACACTAATCCTACTCTCACTTTATCATCTTAAGATCATTAGTACTGCAGGCAACGCTTACTCCATGCGAGAACTGCTTATTTAAAAACTAACGGCAAGAATAAAAGTCAAAGGAGGAAATGGAGATTCATTAGAATCTTCAACATTTACATGATCATTAACAACATACAGAAGTTTGTTTTCAAGTTGATACCATGAAAATTTGTTACACCTAGTATTCCCACCATCACTATAATTACACTGTTTGTTTTTTTTTCTTACAAGAATACCATCCTGAGTTCTCGAAAATATTTCAGTCAGTGACTTAACTCTGCAATCTGTGCAATGTGATTCATAAGAATTTGACTGAAGTTAAAACTTACTAAGAATTTTGAAGAACTCTGACCATGTTTTTGTATATATTACCATGGTGTTAGCCTTGTAGTACACATACAAACTGACTGGAATTTGTAGAAACACTCAAAATGCACTATATAATTTACAAAGTTTCAGTTGTACCTAAATATGTATATATCGGCAACAAATTTTTACACAAGCCACCCATAATGTACCCACTGGCACAACAAGAGGAGCATTCAGTTGTTGACATGATTAATATAGTCTATGAATGATACCCTAGCTGCCCTTCCTCCTCCACTCAAAGGCTGACACTAAAAGTAGCCATGATCAGCGAGACAATCATGGGAACACTGTAACCCACCATCTTCCTGCAAATCTGAAATTCGAATCTCCTGCCTGTCCATTTATGGGAGATTTTTGTACAGCTGTATTTAACCATGCTGTTTCTGCAAAATGAATGGCCATGCACCGGGGATAAAATACCAGACAAGTGTCAATTGGACAGCCTCGTCCTCCTCTAACCCCTCCCCCCCTCACCATCCCCCCATTGTCTGTCAGTAGCAGAGTAGGAATAACTTACTGTAAGAGTATATGCCACTTAACTAACACATGAGGTAGGCTAATGGATGAAAAAGTATTAAAATATGCCATGTTCCCACCACAATCCTCTCTTGTTTACTGTTAATCATGGAAAGGCTGTGCTACAGTTTCAATTAAGAAATGCAGGGAGGTTCAGGTTGGTTTGAGAACATTTACAGGAATCTGAGGTTGGAGGACTGGCAATCAGTGAACTCCCAGTGTCACGTTACCAGAGATGTAGCATATCTCAGGTTATAATCTTTCTGGGAATATTAGAACAAGTAAATCTCCATTAGAGAACAAACAAGTAATTTGTGAAGAATATATTCATTGAACAGGCTTTAGCTTTTAAAAAGTACAGAAATAGAGACAATATGAGGTAGAAACTGGTACATACCACACGTCCTAAAAATGGGGTCAGAAGTGAGTACAACAGTGTAGAAATTGTAATATGCTGGTTATCATAGTTACTGTAATATTCGCAACATCACAATACACCTGAGGCTGTGACAGGCAAAAAAGCCTATCAAATTCTTATAGCATTTCCTTTGACTTATTGGGGTCACTCACGCCACACAAAATGCCACTTTAATAAAGAAATAAAGAACATAGGGGAGTTGTGAAGACCGGAGGCGGTAGCTGGGATGTCCCGTGTCTCTTTAACCCCTACTGTGACCTTGTGGACAGCCTGGTTAGCTTGTGACCAGGGAACCCGGCAGTAAGACAAAGACTGGCCAGGGTGACATTATTTACGATATGCCATGTAAAAACACTAATGTCTCCCTGGGCCCTCGTTTCAGCTCAGCTCCCTACCAAGTTTTTTGGTGTTTAGAGACCCCAACAGTAACCGCGTCTTGAGGCAAATGAGCAGCAGTGATTGTACAACGGGGACCGGAATCGGGCATTTCTTGCCATATTGTCACATTCGATGAGGCCAAATGTGGATTAAACATCCAATCAGGGAGAGATGGCCCGCTCGGAAAGTCCCTACTTACACAACAGGGGGTAAAGGCCAAGCCGGGACATTAGGGGGTGAAATGGCTGTGCCCCACAAATTAAATATATTAAACTTAATCCGACTGTTCTTGGAGCGGTATGAAGCCTTGTCATGCAATGGGATAAGGAACCTGGCAAAAGCCACAAGAAACAAATTTGCTGTCCACGACAACATGTGCCTAATCGTCAATTTTGTGCTTACCAAATTAATCTCTAATCTGCCTGTAAGGCAGAAAGCTTTGTGATGCCGTTGGTTGTCAGAAGTTGTGGGCTGGGTAGACCCAGTAATTTCCTGGCGTCAGCTCACCATGTTCCCTTGTCGCTGCAGATCTTGTCATCCTCCCGCAATCCAAACACTATAACCAGTCATCGCAACCAACTGTGAATTTTTAAATGTCTGCTGTTGTTTTTCTTATAAATTTGGCCCAAAAGTCACAAACAATTTTAAATTTCTAACCAGAATCAATTATTTTGTGTTTGTATACAGCAGATAGTTGGAGAACATTCCCAAAATTAATCGCAAGAACAACCATACTGAATTTGAAAGTCTGACTACGGTCAGTCTACTTGAACCAACAGTACAGACAAAAAGTTACGATCATTAATTATGACATATATTTATATTACTGATACTACTCAATGTAAGAAGAAATTGCAACTGGAAAGAGCCCACTTACCCTGCAAGCTACACCCTTAATCAACTGCATCAATTCCTGTGAGTGGGCTGATCAACAATTCGACAAAATGATTTCTTTAAGGAATCAAGACTGGTTGAAATCCTTGCTCGTGACTGAGCCGAGGGCAAGGATTTCAACACAGTCCAAGCGGGAAGGGCTTGATTACAATTAGGACATACCTTAATATGAAAGAAAACGAATATAAAGCTACGTTTTCATCAAGAAAATAAGAGCCATCAGTCTTGGCTTCTTTATTGCTTGTATGTGTTTATGGCTGTAAAAACTTGCAAATGCGATTACTATTTTCATTTTAGGCCATTTTATAGTGCCAAATAAATATTTTGGTCATATTTTTGAAATACGGAGAAGAGGAAAGATGTTTTGTGGTATAAACTGATACTATAGTGCTTATATTTGCCCGGTCTATTGAAATAGTGTCCCTGTTAGGTCAGCATATGTGAGCATGCATATAGGTAGAACGTGGGGATCAAAACAAAGTGTTGAATCAATTTAATAGAGGAAATACAACAAAAGAACCCCTTGGTAAACAAGCTGGAAACACAAACTTCCTCATGGAATTGGAAGAGGTATTTTAAAAGATCCAGGTCTTGTCTTACTTTAAAAACCCAAACAATCAATTTTTTGTAGACATCAGGGCAGGCACCTGTTCAAGGAAGCCTTGTACAGCATCCCCTTGAGATTTCAATTGGTACTAATACTTTGCCGCAGTCATAACATATGGAGCAATGTGGGAATACATCAAGAGCATTGAAGACTCCTAACAATAACTATTTTAACATATTTTAAGTTACAGGGACAGGTTTATAGCCAAATTTGTGAACGTTACTGGGAATGATTGGCAAATGAAACGGTGGTTACCTGACAATGACCGTGCAGTTGACTAAAATTTAGCCAGTGTGCATATTTTGTTCCGTGTGCAGTCTGGTTATGTCTTTATTAATACAGCATATGTGGTACGCATATTATACAGTAAAATTTTAGCAAAATGGCCTTAGTTTCACACATCGGATGATTTGCTAAAATGTAATGCCTACACGGAACAAGGCGTTCCAGCCCCTGTATCGTCCTGCAGCTCTTTTGGGGCACAGTATTTGGAAATTTACGCTATTGATGATCACTACATAACATCAAATATGGGCATGGGTATGCTGGAAAAAAATGTATTCCCACATGTTTGACAGTCTTCTGGACGGAAATGCTAGTTCTGGCAAAACGGCATTTTTGTACAATACCGGAAGCTCATAACTGCTCTATGAACATAAACCGGAGGATTGCTGCCCACAAATGGCAAGGCTATTTGAAAATTCAAACCTCCTATCAGTACAATGCATGTAATTTCAGAAGTGTTGTTAATATGTGTGACTACACGGGCTGTTTGTGACATTGTACCGTATACAGTGATCCCTGCATTTTAAGACCGCCCCTTCAGCCAGGAAAATATACCAGGGTAGTCTTAAATTGGAGGTGGTCTTAAAATGGAAGGATTATTTATGCTGAAAATACATGAGTGGTGTCACTGATAAGTTGTCTTAAAATAGAGGGAATTGTTAAATGGAGGGGGTCTTAAATTGCAGGGACCACTGTAATACAATATCAAATATCTGTGACTGGGAATATACCATACCATTCTCTATACACCGAAACTTGTAGGAAGACCAACAATATGTGGTCCTTATACACAGGTGGCCTTTATATGCAGGTTCAATAACCTGGAAGGTATATCCCTGGGGACCTGTAAAATGTGGTCTTTATAAGCAGGTGGTCTTTACAGACATTTTTGGTCTTTACAGCAGGTTTGACTGAAGTATATAGGAACTTGCAGTGAATTTTCCTGCATTAGAGCCTACGACAGTTTTTTTTTTAGTATTGATGTGGAATTAACTATTTATAGGATTTTGGCATTTATAAAAACAAAGTACATGTAATCATCGTATTTGTTGAAATGGACAAATGTCTCCTTTGTTTTGGATTTACATTGTAAGTCCTGTTTATATCTCCTTATAATGATCGCTAATATGTCCTAACTCTGCAGACTGGGCTAGCTGGGAAGAAGACAGTGCTGACTGATATATATATATACCTAGGAGGGAATGGCAGGTGTTAGTGGTAAGATAGACCTGACCATTTATATGTCCAGCTTTGATATCTTTCTTCTTGATTGTGTACACTAACCAATATCCTAGGCCCATATACAGAAGACCTGTCTAAGCAGGAATGGCCACCTCCCTCACACGGAACCCTTCACTTCGCTCCCGGCCAGTTCTTCCCGGTGTGGAGAAAGCACCCCCGTACTTTCCTCGTCTCCCCTCCCTCCTGGCGTTCTGCGTCCTGGGGACACTTCCTCCCGGCAGAAAGCTCTTATCCCCGTGCTAAGCTTAATGGATGGTATGTGTCCCACATAAATGGCAGGCCTAGCCTGTCACAAGCATAACCCCACCGCTGCAGATTCCATTTGGGGAAGTGCAGCCGCTAATGCATTTTGAGGCCAGGCCAAGGTGATTCTTGGGTTGGAATCGTGGCGGTTACTCAAAATTCTCTCTCTGCCTGTCTGTGTGTGTTGAACCATACACAGGGGAAAATCCATGTAGTGAAATTGTGGTTGTCAAAACTGGGAGTTTTAAAAAGGCAATTAGATTAGAGACAGAAATAAAAAGATTATGATCACACCTGTCAACAACCAATTGCGGGTAAAGATTAGCTAATAGGTCACCTGTTCCCATAAAGACTGAAGCGCATAGGTAGGCTACAAAACGTTTACAATTGGCACCCAAAAAAAAAATAAAGCAGCAAAACTTTTTTTTCAGAAAAAAAAAAAAAGAAGAAGAAGAATGAGGCGTTACAGTCACCTGGCCATGATTTGAAATTACAGTAAAGAAGTGTTTATTCTGAACCAAGGATCAGAAGGACCGAACATTAGGACAGATTTCTAAGGTCATAATCTGTCAGGAAGTTTTGTTAAGATGCAGTCATGTGCTGGTAAAACCGATGCTGCCAGAGTAACAAATCATGACACGCAGAGTTCTAGCTACACTTTAGCCACCCTTGAATTAACAACGAAATTCAATCTCATTTTGAGGGATGACAGCCTGCATATACAAAGATTGACAGTGGGCTTATAGCGGTAATTGTTTCGAGCGGCCATATCTGTCAGAAAAAAACTGTCTTGAAACATTACAATTTTCTGGTGCAAGACCTGTATATCTATACAATTGGACCTATTACCAGAGACCACCTGGCTTGAGATCACATGTCTACGGCAGAAGGAGAGCTTTTAACACAATTACTACGATACTCATTGTATTTAAAAGAATACAAAATGAAAACAATACAATACAAAAAGAAATACCCTAAAAATACACATACTATTCATTTTTTAACCATAATCACCTATGAAAGTTGGACAGAACCAGAAATGAAGTCATGAAGGTCAGACAAAAACTTAAATATAGACAGGTACATAATCAAGCTTTACCTACCGGTAGAGTAAGATTGTTACATGTTTTCAGGAAACTGCTTTAAATAGTCATTTAGATTTGTACAAAATGCATACATACATGTGTAACAAATGTATAACATCATCAGGGTTGGAAAAAAATCTCAAACCTGTACAAGCTTAAGTCTGCTCAGAGTAAAATCTGTTTCTCAAATCCTGGTTAAACTGGGCAATCTAAGGCCCAGGAACGAAGAATTATTCTCCTCTTGCCTTGATACTGGTCTGATCCCATTAAAATACGACCTAGGATGACAAAATGTTACAATCATAAATTCTAGGAAAGTATGGCTTCTCCCACATCTCTGCTATTACAGCAGGGGACGTGTACCTCTTTCGGGTCTAGGCAGGCATTAGCCCGGGCTTTCAACAGGTAAATTATGAATGAGATGCTTGCCATATTCTTGGGGCTACTTTGTCACAAACACGGCGCTCCCGAGGGCTGGGGAAAACCGAATTTGCAAGTTTGATTAGGGTGCTGTCAAAAAAGTCGGCTTTTAGGTCGTGGTCGATCGGTTGTGTTGCAGTTTCTTCATGCGCTTGCCGCGTACAATGCCAAACGAGACAGGATGAGGGAGCACGAGGTTCATTTACAAGTCAAATCGGGCTCATCTCTTGCCATCCATGCCGAGATTTACATACAAGGATCAATTCCATGGACTGCTAATAGCTCCGATCCGTCTTGCTGTAATGATTGGAGACAATACCGCCAACACTGTCACAGTGCAGCGTGAGATCAGTCAACCGTGAAGCAACAAATGTAGCGAGTTTCCATCGCTGTCACATGATCCCGGACTACAGCTATGTGGTCACGGTGACGGGCCGTGAGGTTTGTGCCGCCACGGCTGCTGTGCCGATTATTAATGGACAATGGGAGGAGAGCTGGGAGGGAAAACATCGCTGCCGAGTCTGAAATGTCCCGCTGAAAGTGACTTTTTAGGGACTAATGGAAAAACTCTGTACCTCGGGTCCTGCTAAATGGTAGCAATGACAGAAGGGGCTCAACCCAGTTAGTCTAGAACCTGTACAGAGCAGAGGGGAGGGGGGGGGTATGGAGAGTCAATCTGAGATGCTGGGATGAATTGCAGCCCAACTCTTGGTGCTGCATCTCAGCAAACACAGAGAAAAGCTAGATGGCCAGGTATAGAGTCTATACTACAGGGAGGTAATATACACCCAGTGTCAGGGACATGTAACTAGGATGCAATTTCACCACACCCTAAATGACTCATTTTGAGTATCTCTGACACCTGAAATTCCTGAATTTCTGCATGAACGATATCATTGGAAAGACAGCTTGGTTTATCCTACTTATATTTCGGAGTATTTATAAGTACAAGTACCGGGTATTTCATAAGCTCAGATTAATAATTGTATCACATTTCACAGAAAGATTTAGGTAATACAACTTTCTGGGATGCTAATCATCTTCCTTCATTAAATTATTTCCTTACTATGCTTCCCATACCTTTTGTATTTTTTTTGTTAACTGGCTTTTAGTTGATTTGACATGCATTATACATCATGTACACTGCAATTTCTAATGACTAGTAATTCTGTTGCATTTCCTATGCTTTGAGGAGAGGGAGCTGCAACCTTTTGTATTTTTTTTTTGTTGTTAACTGACTTTTAATTGATTTGAGATACATTTGCTGTACCGGTAGTTTCTAATGACCGGTAATTCTGTTGCATTTCCAGTCCTTTGAACAGAGGGAGCTGCCAAAAAGGAAACATGATTTAAATACATTACACTATGGCCCCGATTACAAATGTAACATGCTTGTCATCAAAGTAGACCACAGTATCACAGGCCTGCCTACAGGTACATCATTGAGTAGTTCTAGTTAATTAATACCCTGTGACTCAATCCCCAAGAGCAGAAGGCATTTCTTTGGTAGAAGAACTCCACGCGAGCCCTGCAGCTGGGAGCAGGCCAGGCAGCCATGGGTGTGCGGGAAGCAAGAAAGATTCTCCAACCATTTAAATGCGGAAGGAAATTAATTGAGTTATTGTTGGCGAAGGTCTTTCCTATGAGAACTGCCCATCCCTTCAAAGTGAAGGGCGTTCTTTCCTTTTTTCTTTTTTTTGTTTCTCAATCACATGGCCAGATTGTGCTGCAGATGTGCATTGATTCATGGCTTGTTAAATCCGTAAAATACGGAGACCCCAGCTCTCGCACTTCTCATGTATTCTGTGATCCGGAAAGTATTCCAAGAGGGACATACCAAATGCATTCCCTCGGGGGACTCCCGCAAATCCCTGCCAATCCGTGGCCAATCAGGCGGAAGGTCTGTTTGAATTCCAAGCCGCTTCTCCTCTGTGCTTTGTTTTCATTGCACAATTCTCGCCCAATTTATATTGTCACTTCAGATTGAATTGGACAACAAAGACTGCTGTGAATCAATGATGTAGGGACCCGCTCGGCGTGACGAATAAAATTTTCTGCAGCTGGGGGGAGTTGCTTGGCTACCGAGAGGGTACGGAGAGTCGGGGACACCTTTGTCGACTTGGTTCCCACAGTGGATGCTCTCACTTCATTGCACACTGGCTTTTAACTTGCTACACAGCAAGGCGCATAGGTCCTCTTGACGGAATTTTTGTTTGGCTATGAAAAAAATTAATTCATATTTTTGGTTGTTTCAGAGTGCTGAAGATTTGGCAAGTATATTACTATGCCATCCTGACTGCATACATTTGTTTACTTTTTGGACTGATTTTGTATGCGTGTTGATAAAAGAACTCGATATAAATACGTTATGTGAGACGTTATTTGTGATGTCATCTGCAGTTTCCATTGCTTTTTTTATTTTTTCCATCTTGGTTGATTAGACTGTAACCAAATGTGAGTATGTGATCTGTGTAGTCTAACCGGCTATTGTGGCTTACAGACCTAGCACTCACCGTGAAACACAACCTACATGTAGCTGGACACTATTCAGCTAACCAAGGTTACTCTGTACAAACAGGTAGCCGAATAGCGGTCTGCTGCCTTGCAAGCAAGTGTATTCGGACACCACATACTTTTTTTTTAACTGTAATGTGTGGAGATATACATTACAGTTATTACCAGGGTACATGTAGTTTTATTTTATTTACTTTTGTTTTTTTAAGGGGCGTGGGGGTGCATACAAGTAACCCTGAGTGAGCTCAAATGCCAGATAAACTAGTACGAAGGTAGTGCATGGAAACTACAAAGAAGCACTCCCTGGCTCCCACATCCATGCAGCATAACTATAACACGGCCACCTGTATGATAGATCATAGCACCATGTTCTCTACAGTGTACAATATCCTCATCAATAATTCAGTAGCAATGACAAACTTGCCCAGCTTGATCTCACGATGGTGCCAAACCAGGGCAAGGTATTTGTCGCTGTCCAAAACGTGTTGGAATCTCCGGCCTTTTGGACAACATCAGCTGGGGGGAGGTTTGTTCCACCCAAGGGGAACATGATGAGCTGAAATATGGACTTAAAATTGGCCAGAAAAGAACAGGTCCAATAAAGGCACTTCTTGAGAGCCGCACTTGAGAGCCATTGTTGCCTCCACAATGGCAATAAACACATGGCACTTTTCAGACTGTGGTGCCCTGATGCACACTCCATGTACAAGTGGTGGCTGGCTGCGCAAATCACACTGTACTGGGCCAGCATCCGACAATGTATGGAGTGGGGGGGGGCGATTTTATGGACAATGAACAGAGACAAAAGTGAAAACGGGGAAGACGATAAAAAATGATGTTCGTCATATGACTGGCGAGTAAGACTGGCAGAGACTAATTGGGCAAATCCACCCGGAGTGCTTGATTTAAGGCAATCAGCCCGGGCCTCAGACGGGGAGTGATCCACTACAGTGGCAGGGTTTGGCAACACCACTTTATTTCGGAACACGTTTCTGTACAGTGTAGAAAACGTTGACATCCCTCTCTGCACTTTCTTTCTAGATATACCCTTACATGCATTTTAAATTGGGTCTTTAGCACTGAAGCTCATTTGTCAAGCAAGTTTTTCAATGTCATATGATCGCGTAATAATTTAACAAATTTTAATATAATAGAGCCCATCTTGAAAGACTGCCCAATTGGTCATACAAATGTGGTCTTTCAAGACATGTGGTCTTTGTTTTGGTCAGAGATTCAATTACACTGAAATGTAAGACTTTCTGTCAGGAAAATCTGCTCTTTCAAGACAGGTGGTCTCTCATGGCAGTGATTTATCAAGATAGGTTTCACTGTAGGTAAAAGCACACTTTGATCATCAATGGGGATATTGAGGTTTCGATAGCGGTAACCCGAGTGATACATACCTGGTTGTCATGGTTACACACGGTGAAGTAGCCTACACAGAGGATGACCTCATGGAGCAGTTCCTCGTTGGCCCAGTGAGAGCAGTACCACAGCAGGTAGCTGGCAATGTGACGGAGCTCCAGAGATGTCCCTTCCTCCCCCAGGGAACTCTACAGGGACGGACACACAACAGAAAAACACATGAGTTAAAATGCTACAACAGACCAGTCAGTTGAATAAATCAAGACAAGATTAGCATGAAGTCTGAAAGATGCAATCTACAAACAGCAGAACTTCGGCTGACTATAAAGAAGATAACTTAGTCGCTTAGTCCTTACATTTGGATGTAAGGAAATGTAAGGACTGCGCCATGAGCACAGTTGTGGAATGGCACAATACAAATCTAATGACTGATTTGGATACGCATCACTGCTCATAGCAAAGGTTACTGTTTTCATACCACAGAACTCCACATTGAAATAGCAACAATTAAATTTTTTCTGTTAATATTAATATACAATTTTATGTTATAGTTATAGATCTACATCATCCAAAACTTTTATAAATTCGAACGAATGTACTGGTTGATATTTTCACCATGAGGAATTTCAACCATTATATATTATGCCGTCATACTGAGGTAATGGCATGAATAATGGGTGAAATTCTGTATTAGGTGACCAATAATACTGTACATTAGGACCTGACAACAGGTCAGCTGCTGACCTGTCACTCATCTGGCTTGGAATCCATATCAGCCATATCAGAATCCATATATCAGAATGACGAGTTACCAAATATTGACGTAACCGTACACAATTTTTTGTTTCCCACAAAAAAAAATTGGTTGATAAAATAACTGGCTTCCCAAATACATGGCATCGGTTTATATCCTGCATCTGTGTATTTAGTTTCATTCATATGACCATGGGGAATGAAGTCCTGGATTATGGTCAGGTAATATCCTGCTGGAAACAAAGGAACTGGCGCGATTGATCCCAGGCTAGAAATTTATCCAGGATCCAGAAGGTCAACCTCTGTGGAGTTTGACAGAGATCCTGAACTTGACAGATATCCAGTATGCCGGTTTATTCCACTCTGTGACATTAAATGGACACAGAAAGCAAGAGCCATTGTGTTGTAAAAGCTGTAGAATTCCAAATTGCCTTTAATGGCTAGGACAGAGCTACATGGGGCGACAGCAATCACAGATAGGACATAAGGCACATGGCGGCATGTAGTAAATCCACTCCATAAACTTCTGTCTATATAATGGCTGGATTTCAGAGAGAAACAATGACACACCTGACACAATAGCACAATAAACCATATATCCATAATTCCCAATGTAGGAGAACAAAGGTATCCAGGGGGCTTGGAGATTTACAGCAGCTCATGATGGCTGGTATATCACTGACTCTCTATGTAGTAATACTATTACTAGACCTAGGCCATCCACTGTCGAAGTCATATATGACACGCTGTCTTCTTGCCTTTTACTTTTAAAGCCTAATGTATTAAAACCTGGCCAGGCCCCCACTGCCTGCCTGCCATTTGGCTACCCTCTTTGTGTGCATTATTCAAAGCCTCCCTGTTTAAAAGCCTTTTCTCCTTGCCCAAAGTGATCTAAAAGCCCCCACTTTGCACCTTCCTAGTGTGTTGTCCCTACAGCCTTAAGTAGCAATGCATGTAACTTATTGAATGGCAAAGAAAACATCATCTGTGCTGCCCTGCTTTAACTCGCCATCACCGGCAGCCTCTTTAATTGACGGGGAGGATGATTTTAGCATTTTTGACCGTGGACAATGTAAATTGCTCTCCGCCAAAATGGAAGGGTCCTTTGGCAGCTAAGGCAGTTTCCATGTAAAGCCGCAGCAGCTAACAGTGTCTGGAGACATTATTAAAATACGGCAGCAACAGTTCGCTCCCTCTCTCTCACTCCTCACCCGCCTGGACTTGGATGGCTAGGCTTTCAAGGGCATTAGGCTGAAAGCAAACCCGGCGTGTTCCATTACCATGTATCCCAGCCATGGAGCAAGGGATACGATGACGACCGATGTAGTCGATGACGTCCACCAAGTGATCCCGCCAGCTGTAAAGGTTTACGGGAGTTCACACTGGGTAAACTACATGTATAGAGGGTGGGGCAGGGGTAGGGTGAAGGTCATGGGGCGGGGGTACATAGATACAAGACACATTCAACAAAGATCACCAAAACATCTGAAGATTGCAATGCAATTGTCACAGGACTTCTTTGTTTATATAAGTGAACTATAAATTGGATTTTTTATCACTTATGAAAATTGCATGTTTACAATGTTTTAGCACATTTCAAACCAGATTAGAAATGTGAAAGTTTATTTTCTGTCATGCAAGTTGTTGTGGGCTAGGTGATAGATAGGCTGGCATGTTAGCTCATGTGTATTTTTGTTGCGAGGATAATAATTGATATTGCTTGTGCAGTAACTGTAACCCGGTGATACCCGCAACACAGTGTACAGCAATGAAAATGTCACTGACATTATTCTGATTGTATGGAAAGGTCAGACCAAGAGACATAACTGGACATAAAATGTTAGATAAGTGCATTGCACATGTTGCACACTACATCCTACCTGTCACAGACTAGTTGCCCATGACAGGATAGCACCCAGGCCCCAGAAGCCAGGATATGCTTCCCTACTGTGACCACTGCGCACTGTCCGAGGCCAGCCCCAGCTGAGACTGTCCCTAAAAGCCCCTCCAACCTAAACTAGTACTGTGTCAAGAGATGACAGTGTGAGGAAATTCTGCCTTGTGGAGAGGTAGGAACTGGTGACAGGGTAGTGCTGGTCCATGCTGCAGCTACTAAAAGCTGTGCCATTAGTCTTGGTGAGGATCCAGGTGCAGGGAACTGGGACATCACAGCATGCGGCTTAATCACATTTGATCACTTAATGCAGTGCCTAATTGAGGCCCAGGCGAGGCAGTAGTGGGGCGGTGGCGTGGTGTTTGCTGGCGACAGGCAGCGTGGCCACATGGATCCTCAACTCATGTCTAAATACGGCGTTACAGCTGCGTCTGTGCTACTGGCTTAGCGGATCCCGCTTTCTCGAGTTTGGGCTAGGAGGGTTTTAGGTCTCTTCCAGCACTTCCCTGGTGATACAGACTGGGGATTGATAGAGATTTATCTCCCACCACCCATCACAATGTCCCCCCAAACTAACCGAATTACTGCGTCTCCCCACCAACCCTCCACGCAACTGAATCCAGTGCCCCAGCTCTTGCCACTAGACTTTAATGACTTCTATTCCACACAGCGGTGCATACTTTAATTTTCATGCAAAGACAACACAGTGGCCTATAATCGCATAACTAACCCGGCCAAACCCAATTTCCCGTTCCCAATTTTGTTATATTACCCCGCCACTCAAGCTATGATCCTCAGCCGTGGGTTGCTCAAACTGCACGCCTTCGTTCCTCCCGCGATATCCCATCGGACCCCACCGTAACCTAATTTAGCCAATTGTATAAACATGTTTCCTGTTGGCCCTGATTCAATAAGCAGCGACACCTCCGAGGACAATACTTAAGATGGATGGACCCCGGCGGTCCCATGATACACCCTAGGGTCCGCTCCCCTTATTTCATCTGCTTGGCTGCAACGGGTTCCACCGCGACCCGATCATTATACCCCACTTATCATTTCACAAAGGGAGATTATAGCCAGAATGGTTCCTAGATAGCCTTGGCCGTTATTATACATAATCGCCAATTCAGTCCCTGACTCATCCCCACTGTAACCAAGGGTGGTCCTAGCAACACCTCTCCCCCGGGGACAAGCAGACGGGCAATTACCCGCAGCCAGAAACTGATACACTGCCTTGTTGATTGTGTTTTTTTCACATGTCTGTTGATATTTCTTAATTTAATCACTGGAACGGTTGAGGGAAACATTGGCTTTGCCTGCAGTTGTGAATTTTCAGCATGGTGTGCCATTGCCGAGGTGCTGGGTGCCTCTGCTAATTGTGACTGATCACCAGCCACCGCTTTCTGTAGTGTCCCCTTGATTCCCCGGTGACTACACGCTTTACAGAGGAAAGGCTCGCTTCAAATCACCTCCTACACTCAAACCAAGGACACCATTTCTGTTGGCCTTACATTGTCTCCTGAACACATTAAGACACTGCGTCTCGAGTGCCAAGCCTTAAACCGATAGAGACACTGAAGGAAAGCACTTTACCATGTTTACACCTACAGCAGACATGGTGATGGCTTTTGGCGCCAGTTTTTCATAAATTTTGAATATGCAAATTTTGAAACTTAATTATCAGTGTGTTATTAGCAACCGACTTCAGAAAGTGAGGGGATTTCCACCAGAAGTGATAGGCCATTATGGTGAATCTGATTTTGTCACTGACAACATCTCCCATTTGAAAACTGTGCATTCCTTATTCTTTATTTATAGTTATCGCACAGTGAATGCTACATTTAACACTTTATATAGAAACAAAGAAAATTTCTGAAATCTTGTTATTTGGCCAATACGGGATCCAAGAGTAGTTGATTGTTAATTCCACTATGGGGTATCTATACATAATCTATTTCAGCTACCATGTAATACTGGTATATTATTTTAGGACTGTTCTAATTTCTGTGCCTCTTTTGGGCAGTATATTATACCTACAAACATTTTGGACATAACATACACACAAATCACAAACCTGATGTCTGGGCCTGTTGTATAAACACCACACATTTTGAACCATCTACACCAGTAGTACAGTTCTCCTATTCTTGACCTGTTAATCCCTGTGCAGTACCTGTAACAATCCCAGATCCAGGGTAGCTATGTGGTTAAGCATCCGGAATGCCATGGTGGCCACTGTCAGGGCGTGTGCGGGGAGCTGGGGTGGTTGGGTGGATCCCCGCGCTGGCGTACCACTGTGTAACAACATCCCGTACATGAGTGAGACGATTCCAACCAAACCGGTCACTCGGAATGTGGAGACGAGCTGAGTTGGGTCCTCACACTTCCCTTGCTCAAATATGTTGGCATTTCTGGAATTATTATAGCAGTTCTATACCAGTAATGTCACTTCACAATACACCTCTGGGACCCGATATTATTTAATTGAATCACATGCTATATTTGGCAACATTATTTTACTTGCAGAACAAATGCAGAAGGTCCTGTGGTATGTCCTACAGTAGAACCTTTCCTGAAAGACTGGCTTATCCCACAGAACAATGTGGTGTCTCAGGACAAATACTCTGTGGAATTAAGTTTTTTCAAATGTATTGAAATGCAGGATCTTGCTCCAGAAAAGCATTGTCTATCAAGACGTGTACTAATGTCACCCTGCCAGTACCTCCTATGACACGAGGACAGCCCAGTGACAACTGGTCTCTTTACCTTCTAGCTGTAATCCTAGTAATGGCAGCCAGTAGAGCCAGGCTGTGCTGCAGGAACTCCGCAACCTGCTGTTCGGCAGGCAGTGGTCCACGGACATTGTTAAAACAGCCACACAGCTTGTCCAGGACCCCAACACTTATGATATAGCTAAAGGAACAAAGCACATATACATGATCATCTTTTGAATGGTACGGGTGTCTAGGGAACACAGCTACTACTTATAATAGGTGTACAAGCACCAAGTTCCAAGATGATAAACATCAGTAACCTATTGATATCTGGTACATGACTGAGACCTCAAATTGTATTGTGTTTTCACTCACAGCTATGTATTGTATTGAGTCTACTGTCTCCATCCTCCTACTCGCACATTTGTATTATGTGTTACCTATTAATGCTACTCATGGAATGGAAGGAGAAAATATATTGCTGGGTGAGCAATCTTGGCCGAGCACGCTCGCAGTGGTGAGCCAAAAAGTTCTGAAGATAACTGCAGACCTGACTATATCATTGGCCCTGGACATGAAGGCATCCCCTGTGGTGCTCATTCTCTCAGCTGAGGCGTTGCTGGAGTTGACACTGGGGTTGTTCTTGGCCAGGCAAGCCAGGATGCTGGCGATCAGATGTAAGAGAGCGTTGACTAGTGGAGAGCATGGCAGACCCAGGAAACACCCCGGACCACTACTGGTAGCTGCCTGGGGGTCTGGTACTGAGATCTGGGAAAGCAAAAAGAAACTTGGTGTGACAATACGTAACAATAGTAAGGTGGGATAGAGCATCTTACAGTATCCCAGTAAAGATATTAATGGAACAGCCTCAGGTCTGCCTTAATGATAGGTCTCTAATCAAGCAAACACACTGAAGGTATATATTGCAACTGTCTAGAAATTGATTCACTAATAAGAATGTCACCAAAGCTGTAGTTAAATTTATCGAAGACAAAACATCGGTACCTTATTATAATATCTTATTCTTTGCTAATTTTTTTTTTACAAATACAGAAACGGGAAATATTGGCACTTTTACTGCATTAAAATTATATAAGTCACCAAAAAATTTCTTTCAACAGAAACTTGCAACTAAAATTTTTGCAAAACTACTGCCTTGAAACTTTCTACAAATCGGATTGATTAAAACTACACGTCAGCATCATAATGCAGGATTAGCATTGAGAGTTAATCTAATTAATGTTATTTCAACATTATTACGCATGTACATGGATAGAGGTATTTACCGTTAATTCATGCGTTAAAAGGTCAACCAGGCTGCCAATCTTGTTGCTAAACAGCATGTAGTGACAGTTATCATAGCAATTCTTGACAACAGCACGGAATACGTTGCAGCAGTGGATGAGAGTCCTGGAAGGAGGAGAGGGAACGTTAAAATGGGACACAGGAAGTACAAGTAGACGAATATTGTCGCATTTATTTTCTTATATCAACTATATTGGCTGTCCATAATCTGTTTATCAGCAGCATATAAATAATGGAGTCGATGTAACCAATACTGATATTTCTGACACACACTTGGACGTATACATTTTAGCATATTTTATAAATATTTTACACACAACAAACTTTGTAGAGTATGTATTTCTTGAAAAAAACCCACCACAGGTACATGTACACATATTTCTTGAACACTACTATCATTGGTGATGTATGGTCGAATGTAAAATTAGACTTTATGGAATGCAGTAGCTACTCTACCAAACTCAATTAATAATCATAATGGCTGGTTGGGTCTCTATGGCTACTTAATCTTAATGAACCACAATGACTTTTGTCTGAAAAGGCTCTTGGCCTCATGGTTGCTAAGTCAATTTATGGTTGTTAATACTTTGGCACGTGGTGGCACTCTAGAACCTCTTCATGCCTGGCACCAAGTTGATTAAGCCCATATGTAGGGAGGATACCCCGCCCCTTGCTCCCTCAATACCTCTGCCCCTAACTCCACCCCCAGGAAACCATTACCCAGTGCGATGGAACTGACTGCCCAGCCCTGCATCTGCGTCACCATGACGGAAGGAAGCTGTCACATGGGCCAGCCTCGTTTGTCATCAGCCACGGGCACAGTCATTGAAGCCTGTGACCTTTGACCTCACAGATAGGGGGCTGTAGGGCAGTTCCCCAAGGGGTAGTGTCCGGGGCGACAGGACCCACCCTGTGGCCGCTATGTGGAGACTTTGAGTGTGGGGACAGTGGGGCAACTGGAGACAACGTCACCCAAGTTACACAGCTCTGGTGACCAGCATCTCCGCCCACTGGCCGTCATCAGGGAGCCATGGCGATGACATCCCGACCACACTATTAAACTATCGAGTTCCCACTATTGCTCTGTCAATCAAAGTCCCGCTTTTGTTTATTTGACACCAGGCAAATTGAATATAGAAAGAATGGGGTCTGATCGCCCAGTAATTTTACTCGCATTTTACCCTAAGGACATGTAAGCTGGCTTGATTCACCCCACTGAAAACGGATCCCGGGGATCGGGGAGGGAGGGAGGGCCAGCCTATGTTAGGGTGACAAGGGACAGCCAGTGACAAGTCTGGACACAGTGGACACTGAGACACCCAGCTGGAGGTGGCTGCCTTGGTTGCCCCAGACAATAGAACACTAACGGTGAAAATGCAAAAATTTGACTTCAACACGTCCACTGGGGCAAGGGTCAGCCATGGCAAGGGATCTTTGTACATGTAATAGAACGAATAACTACTGGTAAGACTGTCTTTGTGCTCGTAAATATTCTATCAGACACACAGTGAAGCAAGTCCAGACTTGATTATCCTACATTACTTTACACTGATCATTTTGTTCTTAACGGAAAGGGATTAAGTATTTTATTTAATAAACTAAATCCTGGGTTTAGGGACCACTAAGAAAAACAGGACATACCCGGGTATGTTATCTTATCATATTTATAGTTATTTCGCACCCGACACATTTTGTGTTTCCAAATTTAGCAAATATTCCACTACAAATCTTTTGATTATTACAATAATTTATGCATAACAGCATTAGCATAATGCTACAAAGCACTGTGAATGAGTCATCAATATGTTTTTCAAACTTCTGTCTTACTTTTGTGGAATGACGCAAGGTAGAGTTTCCGAGGACTGGCCAATGACTAGAAGGATGCGACACAAAGTGGTGAGACCCCCGCACAGTCGAAATGCCGTCTGGTCAGTCAGCACCTGAATAATAGCATGTAATTTACTATATATATTTATATGATAGGTTTTTATAATTGTGACATAATCAGAAAAGTGGAATTTAGAAACTTAGAGCAGTTCG
>JAAUYG010041564.1_pt1 | contig 22073 bp, 13 predicted proteins | sample 7278091 | NCBI WGS metagenome assembly JAAUYG01 (sample SAMN14350201, study PRJNA611818) | marine sediment metagenome | isolation source: surface marine sediment (0.6m) | place: French Polynesia: Moorea | collected 2018-08 | reverse complement strand
TCAAACCTTATCAACCCCATAATGCTTTATCTGCCAGTCCACCAACATGTGTACCCTATAGCCACTACAAATGGTTACTAGGGTGCCCTCCCGGGGGTGCTCTCAATGGACCAAGGTGTCTGGGCATGGTTTTACCTGGGCACATGATAGATATTATGTGCTAACGTGAAGTTATCACCTCTGCAGATGATAGTCATTATGCGCCCACATGAAAAGTTTTTCATTTCTTTTTCACCATGTGTCCCTGGTAGGGGCTCTATAACTGTCCCTGCTTGGTGGCCAAGTGGTTATTGTGCTGGATACAGCGACATATATGCCCCCGGGATATGCCCCCATTGTACAGGTTCAAAACTCACCCAGATTTATATGCCTTGATCATGCTTTTATCACTTTGAGGTTTAATTTCCTGATATGAAAGATCTTAATGGCTTGCAGTGTGATTATTAAATTGTACTACGAGTACGAATACAGATATGTTATTACTACTGGGAAGACGGGATGCAACTTAATCCTTTATTTACATAGGCTAAAATGTGACAAGAGTTTGATTCTGAGCTTCAAAGTTTCCCTGCCCGTGGCCAAACTTAATGGCACATCTAAACTCATGAGATTTCCTATAAATATTGGTGTGTAATAGTAATCAGGGGCCAACCTCTGACAATTTACCAGCAAGTATAGAATCTTCACAAATTAAGACAGCGTAGCTGTATTGTCAGTTGTAATGTACCAGGTACTTGAGGTTATTTTATAACTGGCTAACAACTACATTGTATATGCAATCAGGTAGTTCTACAGGGATTTTTCAATCCAGCAGAATTTTAAAAGAATTAAGATTAGTGAGTAGGAGTCCTTTAACAGTAGCTCAAGAGCATGATTATAAATACTGGTAAGAATCTTGACCGCTGAACATCAGAACAGGCCCATAGCATGACCTCAGCTAGTATCATATCAGCTGAGCTAAAAATTCCACTAAGGTGACTCTGAAGTAATATTTGCTGTTGTATTTCTCTCTTTATGTTATCCTGTCCAATATTTAATGTACTGGTACTACAGAAATTTGGCTCCTAGGCAGTAACTATAAAATTTTTATTGTGCCTACCAACTCTGTATATATACATATTATTATGCCGGCTCCTAGACTGGGATTAGGGTTAGGCCCCAAATAAAAAAAAAACTTGATCATATTCATACGATATGTTGATAATCTGCGAAATTCATTTGCATACACAGGGAGAAGGGTTTTTTTGGCTAGTTTCTAACAAAGACAGTAGCAGTGTGTAGAAATATTGGGAGTAAAACTAGAGAACTGGGGACAATTAAGGGTATAGGCGCGTAGAAAATGTTTATGAATTATGGTGTTGGGTACTGAATATTAATTCTTAGAAAAAAATCTTACAATTTATTGTATGGCCGATTAATATCCCAATCTTGTCTTGGAGCCATTGCTGTAGCTCATGGTGTCTGCCTTATGAATAAATGTATGTTTATATTTGTGCAAAAAGTATTATACATGTGAACACAGGAACTACACACAGGGATATCCAGCATGTCCTCTATGAATCTGCAAAACGAAAAAGGCCAACACGCGTGCTGCATTTCTTAAATATAAACAATAATTTATTTGAGGCAATTCTTCCCCACATTCATATAACATTGTCACGCAAGGACCACTTCAGATTGAATATTCGTGGCCAGTATGCAAATGGAAGTCTTGGTGAACAGGCAAAATGCAGGACCCTTCACAAATAACGTCACGTCCACCGTCTTTGTCTACAAGCAACAGCTCCTGTGCATGATGCACACCAGTAACTTGCTTTACAAAACAACGAGAAACGTATCATATATATATATAGATATATATATGTCTTGGGTACCTAAAAGCAATACCCAACAATTCTCAATCTTAAATGACTCAAAAGAAAAACTTACATACCATATATACCGTATATTAATGTAATACAGCACAACAACAGTGGAGTTACTGATTTTTTTTTGTTACACGCTGTCAGAATAAAACTTGAATACCAGTACTCTTACATGAACTCAAATGAATTGTTACCATTTTGGACGCATGTTGAAACATAATACTTTAAATATGTCTCTGAAGGCTCGACAAAACAACAAAATACACCAAAAGCACTGAGGAAACATATGACGGCGGCGGTGTATGGGTATGTGAACGACATTCCGGATTCCAGAGATCTGGATTGGCTAGGAAATCTCCAGATGCTGGAGATCCAGATTGGCTGGGAATCTCCAGACAAGCCGAAGAATTGATGAAGCAGATTTTACCTGATGAAGCTCTGACAATGGTTGGCACCATGGCAAGACAAGAGACGAACATTAAACTGGATGAAGATGTTAAGTAGAATTCTACGCCCCGCCCCCTCCCCCCCCCCCAGCCTTATTCTAAGTATTCAGTTGTACCACCCCCATTTACAGTGAAATGATATTAAATTTTACATTACGTGTTAACCACATGGGTTGTAGCGTGAGTCTTTAGCAAGATGAGATGGATCAAAGAATATATTTTGGTTCACATGCAATTGCTGACCCCGCATATCCAAGTAGCATACTAAGTCCCAGTTGTACTAAAACATCACTGTAAGCATTCCATATTACCAGCACACATTCCATTGGTAATCATCACTGTCATTCATATGTTCAACCTTGATGGAAAAGAAACTAACAAATTTCTTGGCAAAGTCCGAAGTGGTTAACTTAACATGTGGTCACCTTGAGGCATGGAGCACCTTCACACTATCAGATAATACAGGTGGATTGATAAATTGATGTATATAATCTTTTCCAAACAACAAAATAATTATCTACTGAAATATTTAAAATAAAAGACTTGTATGGCTATTTTATACCATTAACAGGTTGTCTGGGTATAAAACAGGAATTCAATTCCCGACTACCGGTATGTCTTTTTTACCCCTGTTCAAGTTAAAAAAAGGCTCATCATAGCAACCTTTGAAATTGTAGCCACAAAACCAGCAATAGTACCGTAACACCAGCTACCAATAACCAACAAACAGTAAGGGTCGATACAATAGTTTTCTACTGACTTGCAGCAATGTCACTATACAATATACCAGTGGCTATATATATAGATATAGAGAGATATATATGTACATATGTGTACACCAACAGGACAGAAGTAGCTAGTACGATATCAACACTGGGTCACTACAGTCATACATTATCAGTTACCAATGAAGTTCGGCCTTCAAAGGTTGCACCATGATTGTCAATGTTCCAAATGGGTATTCTACCTTTTGTGCAGAAACTTCACTTGTTTGCAATGTTCTACAATGCAGTGAGATAGGAAATTACTGCCGATGGTGACAGTAATCAGTGGGTTTCATACCTAAACACAGAGCATGTGGATCCTAGTTTTTCACACCACATAGTTTAAATCCGGATCCTGAATGAAATATTGAGATGTAAGCAAAAAACTGGGAATAATAACGGTCTTGGTATTGCATCTAGCAATTGGGGAGTTACTTAGTTTGGGTTGCTGGTGAGCGAGTTACTCTATACTTCTACACTAAGCTAAGGTTTGTATCACACTGTCGTCACAGATAACAGAGGGTTATAGGTTTTTCCTTGGGCTTCTCGACTTCCATGGGCCATCATCTCTTGCACAGTCGTGAAGTCATCTAAGACCTTTTTTCCCTTATTTTTCATCATTTTTCTGTGACTTAGTTCCACAATGTTCGGCTCTTTCTTGCCTTCATCCTGCTCCTTCACAGTTTCCATCTTCTGTTTGAGGAGTGATTCCTTTTTCTTTCGGTGATCACGAGCTTTTTCAAGGTGGCGTTTTCTGTCCTCTTTATTCCAGTAACGTCCAACTTTAAGCTCGCTGACCGCGTCATCGTCCGTGGTCATACCACAGCGCTCCTCCAGGATCTTTTTGGCGCGCTCCTTGAGGAGTTTGCTACGTACTGGGCGGCGGGTGATGTAACGCGAGCCATCTGCGCGCCGTTTCACCACCCATTCCATTTCTACACTTTTGCTACCGGCAGATGTGTTGCCGGTGTCGGGAGGGGGCAATTCAGGAGGGACGTCGCTGGAAGCCTGGGATTTGTGTGAAGGGCTGGCCCCAGCACCATTCTGGTGGAGCAGTTTTGCTCCGCACGACTTTGTGGGCAGAGTTTTGCTTCCACTGGGGTGTCCGTTGGCATGGGCGGCCGCCGCGGCCCCGGCTAGGGCTTGCTGACGCGCCCGCTGCATCAGCTGTTGCTCGAACAGCTTTTGCTGGACCTGAATGGTATGTTCCAGGTTAGCGTGGTTTGTATACATGACATCAGCGTACTGAGAGTAGAGTTCCTGTAGAGACTGTGGCATGTTCTCCTCATCCTGGGTCTGTGACATTCGACTGACACTCGTACTGCTGTTAGACTTAGCCAGCTTGCCATCCCCGTCGCTACTCCAGTCTTTGGACTGCTGCTGGGTGGTAGATGATGTGGAGGAGGAGGACTGGGCTGCCCCAGCCCCCTTCTCACAGTCACTAGATTTGCTGTTTCCATTAGCAAGAGGAGAGGGTGCTACGAGGGAGAGTGTGGAGTTTTTGTGGCTACGACCAGAGTCGTCGCTGGCCTGGTGCAGCTCCAAGGTCAGTGGAGTGGAGCGACAACTGTCTCCAGTGTTGTAGGCACTCGTGGTCGGGGTTTCGCCCTTACCGTGAACGCCTTTACAGGGTGGAGTACGCTTGCTGGGGGAGTCCATAGTGGATACACCACTGCTGCTAGGTATGTCCATACCACTGTGTGCTGACACTGCAGGGTTAGTCCGAGCTAAATGTTCCTGCCGCAACCACAGTGGTGGCTCTCCTTGGCCCTCCTGCACAGCATGCAACTGCTTCAAGTAATCGAGGCGTGTGCCCATACGCGGGACCATACGTGGGCTGCGAAACGGCTCAGCTTTGACCGCTTCAGACAAGCTGCGCACTTTGATTTGCTCGCGACTATGCTGCTCGACGATCTCCTGACACTCAAGCTGGATCTGTTCCATCTCCTGGTTTAACGCGAGGATCTCCCTCTCTATGCTGCTCTGAGAGTCTTTGCGAGGGATCTTCTTCTGTTTGTGGTACGGCGAGCTGTCGTTGCTGCTGGAGCCACCGCTGCCGCCACCTCCAGCCAGGCACCGCGTCTCCAGCACCTCCTGAAACTTGGAGCACTCCTCAGCAGCAATCTCATTTGCATGGCTGTTTTCCTGGGACATGTCGTTGGAGGTAAAGCTGTCGTTGCTGAAGTGAATATCAGCAGTACGCAGGCCGCTGCAGAATCGAGCTCGACATGCCGGAGAGGGCAGCTCCATGTCTAACATTTCCTGGAACAACACAAAATAACATTTTTTATTTTTTTATAGTTTTAAATATAGTTTGATATTTATATACAAACTCAGAAGGTTACAAAATTACTATTACCTAATTATTATGCAACTTGTGTAGTAATCACTATACAATGTACATGTATTCAGCGGCATTTTTTTTCTCTTGAACAATTTAAATTGTGCATTTGATTTAGAAGTCTGTCATTATAAAGTCTTCATTCTGCATTCCTTTGAAACGTTTGCAGGTAGGCATGTACTAAAACAGACCCCATAGCAACAAGGACAAAACTTTGGAAAAAAAAAACAGGATAAACATTTTTTTCTGGTTGTCAGTGCTGAGGCCAATAAAGCAACAGGACAATGCTTTTGATAATGTTCTTTTCTGTGACTTTCTAAAACCACAGAATTTCCATTTCCATACTAGTGTTTTATGATGTGCCCCCTCCAAGCCCCAAGTACTCATTTACTATTATTTATGAATGCAAGTTTCCATAATGCAAGTTCCTACGTGTCCTAAGAAGAGCGAAACCGGTTTAGCAATATAGTAGGATGAAATACCCGCAAGGATTATGCAGCTATCGGCCGCAACAAAAGCAACACAAAATTAATGTCTTTTGTGTGAAAGGGAAGCTCATTTGGCAACTTTTTGCCAATAACTGCCATGTAATGTATTATTTTTTTTTTTTTTTCAAATATTGGATGACATAAAAGAGCAAGTCATGACCAACACATAGGTCAATCATCTTTTTATCTGGTCCGTTTTATTCTGATGAATAGTTACATTGCCAAAGTTGTTCCTTACAGAAAATAATTTACATGTTCTTTGTCAAGTACAAAATGCCAAACCAATATTTCTATAATGGTGTTTTTTTTTCCCAAATATGCCGCAACCCCCCCCCCCCGACAGAGCAAAAACATCTACGACCATGAAATGATATCTGATTCCCGAAAACTTTACTTGGATAAGTTTCAACATGACAGTGAAGTACCCAAACCAAATTACCTGGACTCCTATGACCCGTATCGCCTTTATGTCAATAAATCCATAAACATAAATTGCTATTCAATACAAAACCTGCATGTGAAGCCACAGTGGGAGTGCGTGAAATAAATTTCTTGTCAAGATTTTTTTTCAAGTGAACTTTGCACCAGATGGCCTGGAGCAACAGCATAGAGTACCGCGAAATTACATGTGCTACTTATATAAATATGTCTATAAATGTCATCGGGTATTGACCAGCCAAGCCAATAAAGTTCAATCAGGTGTGAACATTTGCTGCCCCTAGCCTCAGCAGGTTTCAATGAAAGTCAGCTATAGGGTTACACGGCTGTTATGAGAGATGTGTAATGATCATCTGCCTTGATTTCGCTGTGATGGAAGTGATATCTGCTAAGACTGCTTGCTGTCATAATGTCAACAAGAACGGGCCCTCCACTGTTTGCAGTAATGTATATACTATAATACTTAGAGAGATAAACTATGAACATATTTCTTGGCAAATTGCTTTCAGCTCTTCAACGGCTCTTTAGTACATGGGAATTGCCCTGGGACACAAGAGAACCTCAGAATTCAGAACATTTTTTATTGTTCATTAAATACAGTGGAACAGATACCCAACTTGGGTATACCTAACTCCCAATATTTTTTTATTTTTCTAACTCCCAATTTTTTTTTTATTTGTTCCACATTTAGAAAGTAGTAAGTAAGATTCTCGAACCATTATGGACAGTCAAAATATCCATCTAGTGGTAACTAAAATTTCCTTTTTTATATGATAACCAAAGGAAATAGCAAAGCTAAATTTATATCTATCATTGATTTTACACAGTTGATGTAAGTGACATTAGGTACAGACACCAGCAGAAATTCTATCCACTGAGAGGCATTGTTTTGCAACGCAGAAATAAACCATTTATATCAGGGAATGGTTGCCAAATGTCCACATGATTGCAGCTAGAACATGTCCATTAATGTTTTTGCCTAGACAATGATGGTGACCAGGGTCAAACCCAGGGATGTACAGAATTCCCTGGCCTGTTTCCATGTCAATACTGGACACCCTACACTATCAAAGGCTTTTTGAAAATCCTGCCATGCGACTAGAGCATTACTATCCCCACTTATTACTCCATCACATTCCATGTCAAGGTTGGTGGTGCCCCCTAGGAGGGAAAATTGCCAATTACAGCAAATTTCGGACCAGGTAACATCATCATATATGTATGTATACCATGATCATGTTGTGACCTTAGTTTGCATAGAATAGAGGGCTGCATGGTCCAGGCCCCCAATGTATGACAAAATTTTCACAGCAGGACAGGCAATTTATGTTATCTGGTAGCCCTTATTTATATTTCAAATCATGGGGTTTCATAATTAGAAGAATACAATGGACAACCAGAGGCGCCAGGTCCATCCAATAGATCACATACCAATGCTTCGGTTTGGAAATCTCGGGTCTGTATAATTTATACGGTCTTGTTTTGGTAGATTCTCTTGGTCAGTCAACGCTATAAGCTGGACACACATACATGTAGATGACGTGTTTTTCCCATGTTCAAGATAAATCCTAACTGCAAATTTTTAATAGATTTTATCTAACACGGATGGGTTGAACCAGCACTACAGAAATATTTACTGCATATTAAATCTTTAGTGCAATTTTTAATAATGTAACTTCCACATTATACTTAACCCATTTCATTGATTTTTTTTACCATACAAATCATTACACATGAATATGTTAATTAACATCAAGTACTGACATACCTGTTCCGAACTTTCATCATTCTTCGTGCTCTCATCGGTACGTCCAACACCGCTATCCTTCTCGTGCTTGTTGGAATTCTCCGTGGTTGCCGTGTCCGTAGTTCCACCTTCTTCATCGTTACCCTGGCAACACAACAGGACAGCAAAGATAGAATTAATAGTGGGCTTGCTGGCAGGTGCTGAGCTTGGCATGTCTGTGGACTTGTTGCAGTTGGTATTATCTTCACTAGCACTTGGTCTGTTAGGTGGAACTTTAGGCTGGAACGGAGGATAACTGTAGGCAGAGGATGATATCTGAGAGTTAACCAATGACACTTTAGAGGAAGTCTTGGAAGGTAGAGTGATGTTCATTTTCATGCTGAAGCCATTGCAGTGTAACACTGGCCCAGGGGAAGGGAAGTTCTCTGAGCCTGGCAGTTGCTGTCTCTCTATGATGTAGTTATCCACATTTATATCTGAGGAGTTGCTCGCCAGTGTGCTCAGTGTGGAATAGGGGAATCCAAATGATCCCAGTCTGTATGTGTCATAGTGCGGATCCATCTTGACACCAGCTGGTTGTAGCTGTAAAGCCAGCTGGTGGATATGTCTGCAGCTTTGCTTTACTTCTGGCACAGCTGGGCAGTTTCTTTTTTGTTTCTTTGAATTATCACTCTACTGGAGCATTGTGATCACCTATGACTACCCCTGGGTCCAACAACAAGCACTCTGGGACTGTAAGGGGGGAGTTACTGAGATAAATAAATGCAACTGTTTCCACCAGATGGCTCCACCACTCATTTTCCAATCACAGAAGGGTGTGCCTTTCTCCCTCCAATGGTCACTCGTTTTTTAACCCGGAGGCCAAGCATTCAGGTGTTGTGGAATTTCACTGGCAACAGCAAGAGAACTTGGCAAACAGTCACTGTGGCGGTCAAACTTCGTACAGGTGTCCCGAATCAATATCCAGCTCCATGAGAGAGATGGGTAACAGGGAAAAAATTACAAATCAGTCTCCATTTGCATATGTTCCATATTCTCTGAAAAGCCTTTCACAAATCCAGGTGTTCAGGATTCCACGATATTAGGAAAGTCAAGAACACAGTATTTGTTTCATCACAATTGTTGAGCAAAGCATCAGCCTATAGTGATATGCTGGAGCCATGACAAGAATACTTTATATATGTTGCATGCTGGCTCATTACTGTCCCTGTCAATACGATTTCACGGTTGGCTGACACAGAGTAACATCCACCCACCGCCCACTGTACTGCCCAGGTAAACATTATCCCAAAGACACCATAAACTGGGCAATTACAGCCCGCCCACCCAGGGCCCTGGCTCCCTTGATGTGGTCGCCTGGACAGTTAAGATGATTTGCTGAACAAAGATGTTGCGCAATCCTGTTAAAATAAAAATCAGCTTCAGGAAAGGCAAAATAAGGTATTCCACAAGGAACAGCACAGGCAAGAAAATCCAGATAGGAGAAAGGTCAAGCAGATTATTTTCCTAATCCATGTAATTTCCAGCTCAAACACCACATTACACTTCAGCATCCTTCCAGTAACTGTTCTGACTTCAATTTCAGCACCCGGAGAAATAAAACCCAGTGAATGATGTGTTCAAAATGTAGGGGTGTTACTCCCATTTGCTCAGTCGGTGTGAACTATGGACATTGCAATACAATGTCAGTAAATTATATCTCAATACTGCCGCAAAACATCCAAGCCATAGTCCTCTCATCCCATTGAAAAACTTAGCTGAACACATTCATAAAGTCGTCAAAATGGGGGTTTGGGATAATTTTCGCAACAATGGGGCTGTCCCATGCTCGGGGTTCAAGGTGACCCAGAGCCTTTAGCATCAGCTGCCCAGTTAGCCAGGTGCTACCAGAATAAAACTACTGCACTGCAATTACCCAACAGATTAATCAAGTACAAGATCAAAGAGAAGTGCTCCAGCTATAACCTGTATTGCGGCCTTTTTTCAGTTATTGCTGGTTTACGCCAAATGTTGCCATGCCATGCGAGCCAGTGCCGTGATGTCCTGTTGTCATTCCATCCCAGACGGCACGTCTATGTGAGGTACGTTGACTGTACAGTACACTACAGGTCAGTTTCTGTCACCACATAATGTTCCCGCGGTGTAATAATATCTGTGTGCATACCCGGGTTCAACTTGACAGGTTGCAGTATCACATGTAAAAACCAGCTGGACAACAGAGTTAAATTTTTCTGACGACACATGTAATAGCTTGCACAGCAGTATCATCATGTAACACCTAGGATAGCTGTTATGGCAGAGACAGTCATTTTTCTGAGTAAAATATATGCCAAATTGGCATTCCAGTAACCCAGAACCCTTAGTTATATTCCACGTATGCGGCTCCAATGGGGTTATTTCACGAGTGGTCTTATTCATATAAGTTTGGAGGGACTCTTTTTGTACAGTAAAATAGAACTTTGCATAAAAAAGGTTTCTTTGAAGATGACATGACTGAGCAAACCGTTGTCAAACAGTAACATGGAAGGTGTTCAGGGCCTTTTTTCCTCCCTCTTCACAGAAACAGTTGACACTTTTTGTACCATCTTTCAATAGGTGTTTTGCAGCCCGCCTTCATTTTCTGAATTACAGTTGGTGAGAGTGACTCTTAATAATGTTTAATTCCTGCTGAGCAACCCGCTTTTATCATTGTGGGGCTCTAAAGCATCCCAGAGGCTGAAGTTGACACACATTGCCTCCCGGTACATGGAGTGCGAAATCCGTGGCTTACACAATCAATATCAACCAAAAAAAGTTGGGTTCTTAATGCAGCTCCTTGGGTAAAATGATTTTGTGTAGGTATATATATATATTGCAGGGTTTTCCACGGGCATACAAGTTTGACTCAGTGACCTTTGCATTTACCCAAGGAGGGAGTTTTACCCAACAACTGTCTGGCACCCAGCAGGGGAGTGAAAACCTGTATTTGTTCTCATGTTCCTGTGAATTCCAGCCCAGCGGCACTCACTTTGAAGATAATGCTGACAGTGGTCCTTTCTTCATCCTCTGGGGCCTCAGGTATAGCTTAGGTAAAGCTGATCAGTCATGCACCAGCGAACAGGCCAAGGGTTGAACAAATCTGTGAAACAAAGCAGCAATATCTCCAAATGAATCATTGATGTCAAGGTCGACAGCTGTATCCTTGGGGCTTCAATTTTGCTGATCACGTTAGCACAGTGTACTGAAGCACTGCTGAGCCCCAGGACAATATGTTTCACACATGATTTATTCCAAATGCTGCCTGATTTGCCCTAATAACACATGGTCAGCTGATGATCAAAGCTGTTTCCAGTATGTATCCTTTGTACTCCAGCTGACCTCCAACTGGGCAGCTGACCACAGATCACAGGGCTGACCCTTAGCTTATCCCAGCTCAGCTCCATATGCACAATCCATGGCTTCAGACCCGAAAACAAAGGCCAAGGTCAAGGCTTTTTGTAATTTTCATGTTATCCCTCAGCTGAAATTTTAATCTCCTGGTATATCTTCACAATAATAATATCAAGTCTACAAAGTATTTTGGTTAGTCCTTTGGGTGTGCCTGACAGAAGTCAAAAGCTGTTGTGGAGAAATATCATCTTTGATTTAGATACACTCCTCATTAACACAGTTTTTTTCTGGATTCCCCAACATTGAGTCTGGCTTCTGACTTGGCTTATGGCTTCACTTTGTGCTCTATGCTTCTTGTCCAGATTGGCCAATATCAATGTCTGAAGGTAATCCCCCCACCCCCCTTCCTGATGCTGGAAGGATTCATTCTGGAGTCCTGGGCCTTCTCCACCCCCCACCCCCCTCCTCCCTCCAGAAAGGCCAGGAGCTGGTTACAGTGGGAGGTGGGTTTTCTGAAAGAACAGGAGGGTCATCAATTCTGGAGCACCCCACAGGTAGCAGTGGCGGCAGCATCCCTGAATTGACCAGCTGGTAACCAAGGGAGGGAATTCCCTGTTGAACTCCAACTGGGCTGCTCTGCCAGTCTGCATGGCGATGGCAGCTCTGGATTAGGCTTCCCTGCCAGAGTTTCCCTTCCTTCAGGAATCAGCACTCTCTGGATAGGCACCTTCCTTGGGGGTGATTTCCCCAGAGGAGTTCCATCCACAGCACCAGCAATATCCCATGTAGATCTGGAGAAAGGTTATTACACCCGCAGGCGACTATAGAGCACCAATCTCGATTATTTTCTACATGTCTACAGAAATGTAGTTTTCCACAGCCCACTGGTGGGGGCATCTGGATGGGGGAAGATTGAACCTTACAGGTGAAGGAAAGTACTCTGAATCTAACCCAGATGTGAACCATGTACCAGGAAAGGGTTATTCACGTTTAACATCTCCTGGTGTGTTCCCTGCTAATCACCAGATGCTCCACCCAGTAAAATCTGGACTGGCTGTATGTCACAAACCAAAACTATACCGTACCACCAGACTGCACAAGATTTACTCAGCTTGCCAATTTTATTTGTCTTTTTAGATGACTTTTATACATGTGATATCTATTCATTGACAACATTTATTATTAGTCATTTTGTAAAAAGAGTGACATGTCCCTAGCTAGAGAAGGTAATAGTAGAATGAGGCTTTCAAAATTTGGTTTAGTTTTTCTTCACAACAAGACATCAAACAATGACCTTCACCCCATCCTTTCTAGGGTCAGGTCAATTGACACTAGGGGGTGGGGGTGGGGGTTCTGGGATCTTCTTTCCATCAACATTAATGTTGAGTCATTAGAATACCAATGCCACAGGAAGGAGGGATATTAGCTTTACAAATGACTGACAGCTGTTACATTGTAGGTCCTGTGATGGAAGATAGTTCACAGCATCATTTATCATCTGGTAACAGTAGATAAACAGGTAAAGCCAGACTTCTGTTGAACCCAATGCCTTCTTCACCTCCATGGACATATATTCTCAGTAACTGAATGTGCCCATTTCTGATATGCTCAATGGGATATTGTCATGTACTAATACCAAAATTTATTTCTATATAGTGTCCATTCTAAGAAACTGTTTAAAATTGCATTTCCTGAAGATGATAGTGGGATCATAAAGGTGTTTGATGGTGTCAAGCGGTGACTTGAAAGCAGCCTCTAGAAGATAAATTTTTTTTTTCAAAGTATCAGTGCACTACAGTATCCTGTGATGAAAAGACAGATATGAGATTAATTCTTGTATTAAATGTGTATTCATATGTTTTATCCCCTTGGTATTATAGACCAGAAGAGTGGCGTAAGTAGATGTACTGGGTATGCCTGAGTCCATGTGGCCTGTCACAATTTTCTTCATTCCAGATTCTGACATCCAGATGCCAATGTTTTGCCTCCTGCAGCTGTTCCAGTGCTCCTTCTGGATATACAGGATGAGCCACAAAGACCCAATCCAGAAGGACTGAATACCGTGGTACAAATTAAGGGAAGTTGAAATCCCTTGAGTACTTGGATTCCATCCCACCAGTCAGTGGTCTGGGCTACAAATGCCATCACACCTTTTCCCGGCTGGGAATTTTCCTTACCTATTGTGGATGACAGTTCTAGTGAACATCAAAAGGAGTTCTAAAACCCAGCTGATTAGCGAGCACTATCCATATATTACAAAGGATTAGAATAAATAAACCATTGTGGTTTGCAGTAAGAGGATTCTGTCTGCCATTGGCATTTCCTGTGTTATTTCATGGAAAATCCTCCTTTGTCAGAGCCTTATATCTATTCTGCAATGACTCTGTTCTCTTTGTGTGAGTATTTAGAATTTATGGTACAAAAGAAATGGCATTTTCAATCAATACATGTATATGTCTTAATCCATGAAGGAGAGATATTTATTCCATAGTTAAATTAATCATTGTTATTCAGACTCCTAAACCAACAAGTATTGTTCTCTTTAACACATCAAAAACCTGGCATTACACATTAAAACTATTTAAAGGAATTAGAAATCAGTGTAATTAAATGTTAAAGAACAAACATCAGTCTTATTAGTTGGTCTTTTAAGTACAAGAATCTTATACGGTATTCTAAAACCATTCATTGTTATTACTGGTATACAGTACAAAAGACGATGGTTACCTCAAAACTGTGTGACATTTAATATACAATGTAAAGTTTGTTACTAATGACATTTAACAAATACTTTTTTAACATTGAGATATAGTTACCTGGTCAAACACTGCTGCTGTGAAGTCCAGATCCTGTCTTCCAGCCTGATCCAGGGCTTCTAGTGCGTGAAGGTCATCCAGAGTATTCCGCTCGTCTAAAAAGCCATCATCCATCTGAAGAGACACAGAAGACACAAACACAGATAATTATTAGGTTCCGGACTAAAACTTGCTGTTCTCATTTTATTTTTAATTTTTAAAACTTTCCTGTGGAAAACTTGTGGCCACTATCTTCTCTCTACAACATTGTTGTGATGGGTCTTTTCAAGCTGGAAAGTGCTGATAACATTTGAGAGTCAAGAATTGGAGCATCATGGTGGAGAAATGAAACAATCACATGAACTTAGCCAATAGAGATAGCAACAACAGCTAGCAGCCGAGGACAGACCTGAGTGAAATAACTTCTGATGAATGAAACACAGATCAAAATGCTAAGCAAAAGTCAAGCAAAAAGTCTCTCTTAAGGGAAGGATATTGCAGCTCGTGAGTTACCTGTTATGGACAATGGAGAATGATTAATGAGCAGAAGAAATTACTGACAGAAAATCAAATAATATTGCAGGAAATGAGTTGACCCCAGAGACGGTCCTTGGGGGGGAAAATAACTTGGAAAGAACTTGACACATTATAATGTCTGCTTGCCGAGAAGGCTACAAACAGGTCATTGCACCCATTACGGCATTCAGCATAATGTCCTTTCTATAGCAAATATACAATTTTTTTTTCAGGACATCTAAAAGTGATGTGCAGTGCTGTGTGGACAATAAATAATGGCTGACAATTTGCAGCCATTGTAATTTTTTATTTGTTAAAAAAATGTATACATGAAAATCAAATTATGTGGTGGAATAGGAATTAGATTGTCTCGATTGGAAAGTGTAGTATTTGTTACTAATGAGATTATTGATTGGTGTGCATTTAGCAGCAGTAACTTTTGCTGGATTATAAGTTTTTTCTGTTTGAATCTGCTGCAAAATGAAAAGGTAATTGACACTGACAGATTGACAAAGAAAGAATATGAAGCATACATTTCATAAATAACTGAACACGTTAGGATGCCAGCTAACAGTGTGATATTATATAAAGTTTAAATCCTTGAAACTTCATATTTATATGTTACATGGCCTTATATTCCTGCTGCCCTATAAATGGAACCATTGGACCATTCTTTTAGCGGATCTTATGCCAGGACTTGGCTTTAGGGAATGGATTATGGACCTGACAGTGTGCTCTGTAAAATTCCTAGAAAGGCGATGCACTTTAACTTCCAACTCAGGGATGGTGCCCACTCAAGTGTTCACAACCATCCAAGCTAAGTGGTGGGGTTCATAAAGCGGATAAAAACCAGAGTTGGCCTTTCAGGCCTATGTTTCTGTGGAAGTGTTGCCATAGAAGGAAAAGGAAACAAATTGGCCATGAGCATGTGTAGGGTGGGTAGGGTGTCTACTGTAGTACATAAGGAGGAATATAATGAAGCATGAGTTGTGAATGTGTGATCTTGCAGTTCAACGTAAATTTTCTTCATACTGAATTATGGATCAGAGTTGTTTGTTTACCAATACTATTTAAACTACTAGCAGAATTATCAATAACACAGAGGTTGTTTACCTAATTTAATTTAAAACAACATGAATTTCAACTACTACTAATAAAGTTAACGGAATACTATTGTCAAATGGCAATATATTACATAAGCACACCAGTACTGATTGTAGGAAAATGTCAAGTGTAAAGTACTTGAGCCACACATCCAGGGCTAATAGCAGTTTGAAACTGATTGGTACAGTGTAATCAAAATCCCTCAGACCCGTGATCTTTCTGTAGGTGATCTTACTGTAGCAGCCAGGGGAGAGTTGTTTTGTGTGTCCATATAACACAATGCTGGTGGACCAACTGCTGGTTAGTGTGTAGGCTGTTATCTGGCCAAGCCAGCAGCTCCTACCAACCTGTCTTGATCAAAGCCAAAGCAAACAAAGGTGATATACCTGGTCGGACAAGGGGTTACTACCTGCCTTTGATCTTTTGATCAGAACATAGGTAACAGGTAGAAGGCAAACAAGCACTGGTCAGTCTCCCGGTGGGTGGAAGGCCATGGGACCTGGCACGAACCCACCTAACCCTGCCATCCCCACCTGGATAGGAAAGCCTACTAGAGTAGTACAAGTACATTTATCTCCAGAAAGAGATGGCTACCAGTGGAACCCGAACCCAATCATTTCAGAAAAGGCAGCCCGGAGTAATAATAATCTGAGATGGGAGAAGGGTCAATCCACTTATCAGTGACCTGATATCTGTCAGGTTACAAGCTCTGTTTGGAGCCAGATCTGAGGCCGAGTCCAGGACTGCTCCACTGGATCCTGCTACGGCCATGCTCAACTCAGATAACAAATGCCATGATTTACCTTCCTCCACCAACTTCAAAGGTCCAGGCAGCAGCATCGCATCTCATCTTGAAGCAAACATACATTCAGGGTATAAAAGTTGGAAGTGTTCTGCTTGCTTCGGCAGATTTGGTTTTACATCAATTTTCTCTATCTGCCAATATTCCTGGAATCTTCCATCTAAATTTCGTCTGCAGTCCCAGACATATGCTTCCCCAACAGAAAGAAGATGGGTGGCAAAGACATGAAATTTCCATGAGATCGTGGCCTCCGAGTTATCAAATTTGCTTGAGGGGATGCTCAATCTTGCATCTGGGCTGTGGAGAAAATTGGGCGATTTTGCAGGATTAGATATATTCGGTGGTTATGTATGAAGAAGCAACCATGGGTCTGGCTCTAGTCTCATTTGGCATGACACAGCATCTTGATTGAGTCATCTTTGGGTAACTATGTCATCTGATATGCCAATAAGGCCTGGTGCCATGGCAGGTTTGATGTCTTCCAAAATGAAGGACTCTGGCTTTCCCTGCAGGCATGCATAGTGGGCAACTGTTCTTCAGAGCAAGGGGGGAAGGCTGTGTGGGTGGGGGAAGGTTGGGGTGGAGAAGACATACCCGTATCTTATGCTACAAGTATTTGATAGACAGGACAGTGTCAGTGTCTGCTGTTCTTCCCTGCTCACATTCCCACTAGGTCAGCAAGGACACAAGCTCCAGAGACTCCTCTGGATTTACCCTGAATGCATTCTTCTGGATGACTGTCCTGGCCCTTCTACACCCTACATCAAAGATGGCAGATTAGAAGCTTCACTATTCACCTGTGCATTATCACTGCAGACACTTGTTATGTCTTGGTGTGACGTTTCCTGAGTAGGTGCTTGATACCATCCCTGTTACTTGAAGACTGAGGAGGCGACTGTAGTCAGCAAATGATGAATGAAGCTTTACCTCTGTTTCATGGCCCTTGACTTGCATTAAGGCAGTTTAGTATGTTTCCCTGTAACTACACATTATTGCTATCTAGCCCATCAAGGGTTTGCAAACACCATGTTTTATGCGGCACCGAATCTTACTTCTTATTGTAAATAAAACGGGCATTCTTATATATTTCCATTCAAATTCCGACAGGATTAACAAAGGAAATGAGTCAGGTTCAAGCTACTACAAGAACAGTTTACAAGAAAATTAACTTCCATAATTTGAGGTTAAGACAAAACCTGACTTCGACTTATTAACACAAAGGTTAGACATTGAACATCAAGTTAACACAAAGGCTAGACATTGAACAGAATGTATTCATACAGTCTCAATATCAATCGTCAGGCCCATTCTATATTTCACACCTGAATGTTTTAAATTTCTCACTGAATGTAATGAAGATTTGAATAGAATGAGAAAGGGCTACCTTGTCCAATCCATGTAGAAGAATTATATTTACCTGAAGTAAGGTATTCCTGTTATTCTTCTGCATAGTACCAGCAAAATAAGCAGTGTTGGTCACTTAGCGACAAGATACAGACATGCATGAGTGAGCAAAGGACATGCAATGGCATCAAATTCCTGTGAATCTATCTAGGTTCCATCCATTTTTGTCTTCCATAAAGACGTGACAAATCCGCAAAGAAATACCTCCCAAACTGGTTTAGAAATCCCTCATTCCATCAAGCCAAGCTTACCTGTCATTAGTACCAGTAAGCTTCCATGGAAATATCCATTACAGCATTTCAGACCAGCAAATCTGGCAAATGTTGCTTCAGTTGGTATGCTTCTGCAAAGTCAACTTCCCCGTTTGTCCCCCGGAGTTTCCTAGTTATAGCTTCCTTGAAGTCCCAAAGAGGAAAAGACTACAAAACTGCAGCTGTCTTATTCCACTACCTGATCAATTTCCATCTGCCTCTGTCAAAGGTCTACAATCCTAGGTTGGGGAGACTTTGAATGTGGCACATTGCCCATAATATGCTTACTGTTGCATTTCGAGATTAGACCCAGCCAATTCTCTAAGGAAATTATTCCCAGGAACTTTAACTAACCCGGACCCCAGACCCGATTTCTTGGGTATCATCTGCTGGATGCAACCCATTAGGTGCTGTTCCATATATAGGGTAAGGGAGTCCCCACCTTCCAGTCCCAATCTTCCCTTGGGGTTTCTAACATAAAACAACTGCTTAATGATATCCCACTCACTGAATCCAAAAGCCGGCCCTTTATGGGTTCTCTATGTCAAGGCTCAAGTCAGAGTTTGGCTATTATCTTGTTTGGTTTTCCTTTCTTTTTTTTTTCTCTTTGCCAAATATGGTCATTTTTTATCTCTCTGTTTTCTGGGGTTTTCAAGGGTTCGATGCATTTCCATGGCTTACTTTAGGCTGAAATGACTTCTCATTTAACACTCAATCACAGGGCTTTCAGAAAACCTGCAGGCAGCCATATAGTAGGATGGTTGGAGGGGACAAAACCTGGTGGAGCCTTTCCTAAAGCTTCAAAACAAACACAGCGTATTATCACCCACCTAAGGATTCACAAACCCTATTACTTTCACCCAGAAAAAAAATATCAGCATTTTTTTATGTACATTGTTCTTTAAAATTTCTTTTCTGATTTTTAATTCTTCAGATTTCAAAGCGAAAATTAGTAATGTACACCTTGAAGCACATTAAAAGCTGCCTATTGAAAGTCATATCCTTGTAAATTTCATTTACAGCTAAAGTTCCTGTAAAGGTTGACACAAACCACCAAAGTGTTCTGGTGTAAGTAATTACCTTGACCTTTACATGGGACATCACTTTGGGTTTGAGACAAAGATGGTGGCTAGGGAGGAATTATTTTGTCATCAACTTGGCAGCTCAGCTGTGGCATCTGTGACCTTAAGCCAAGCCTTTTAAAAGTCTGGAGTGGACAAATGAAGGCCTGTGGTAAGTCTGTTACTATCGACTGGTGAGCATTTTGCAATATAGAAGAGCTGGGCTTCAGGTGCCTCAGGGAAAATGGGCTTTACTCAGGACAGGGTTTGGAGCACAGTAATGCTGGGTTGGAGCCGAAGCAGCCTTTCTGCTATAATATATTATGGCAACTACTTTATATGGTATTCGAGAGCTACAGAAATACATGCAAATTTTCACAGTGTAAACACTTTTATAAATATTTTAATGCAGACACACACTATGCAGTTATTACACATGATGTGCTTTGGAAAGGTTGAATGGCAAGATCATATATTTACATGAAACACAATTTTCATGCTATGCGTTTGTAATTTCTGGAACTCTATTATATTTCCTTGTTTTATTATTGGGCAAAAAGTTTGCACAAATAATTTCCAGTATCTGTGTTTGGTTTTAATTGGTCAGTTCTATCATATGTACATGGATTATACGGCTATCTTCCTTTGAAGCTATCGCCACCTCCGCCCCCCCTTGTGTCTAGGTCATTTTCTCCATGGTGCGCAACGGAAGTTGGGACTCGGAAGAAATTTTCAAAGGAGCTTTATGGGAAATTGGGGATGTCGCGTCTGCCGTAGAAATTCAAAGGTGTTTCCGCACACCAAAGCGCAGCCAATTCCTCGGCGGCTTCATTTCGCTGGAGACACAAAGTCTGGACAGGATTACTAGGTCTGGCCTGTCTTCTTACAAAGCAAAAAAAAGACTGTCTGCAGATGTCTGGTGGTCCTGTTGGAACGGGGCCTTGACCAGCAGCACACAGGAGAGTGTATGCTTATATATATGCTAAAAAATTTGACAAAACCCTGCTTCTGTTATCAAATATATTATTTTTTTAAACTTGTAATTCTTTTAATTCTGTTATAAGTTTACTTAGAATATCTGCATTAGAAAAATTCCTATCAAGAAGACACAGCATTGTTAAAATAATGTACTTCAAGTTGCAGGATATGTATTAACTTTAATTTAGCTGGGCAAATAATACATCCACCCTGACACTGCATGAGCAGCACAGGAGTCTTGCGAGGCCTAATGAAGGGAATGTGCGCTCATATTTCTGTGTTGATTGACCACCTGTTGACATCCGGCTCTGTTCCTAATCCAGGCTTAAGCTCCCCAGAGCAAATCCTCTCAAGAAAGTGTTCAATTTCCACAGAGAATAGGCTGCATGGTATAGCAAGGTTGTGAGAACTGAAAACTATTGATTAGCAGCAAACCACTTCTGCGTCGTCGTCAGATTGACAAGAACAGATCGTTGAAAATGCTCTTGCAAGGCCTACCAAACAATTGGCTCTAAAATATACTGAAAATCACATACTCAAGGTCTGAAATCCTTTAAAAGCTGATACATAAAAGTTAATAATGAATGCCCTGAAAAAAATCACATAAATTGTGAGCTGTTTGTCTACCTGTATTGTATCAACATTTATGATATCTAAAATACACATTGGCTCAAATTTTTTATCCTGAAATAATAAGCTTTATTGTGCAGAAGATGAGACAATTTTTGCCAATGATGTAGAACCTTACACCAAGGTCAGTAGTGGCTCATTCCAAACTGCTACTTATATCTCCATAGTGATTTTAATATTAAAAACTTTATACTGTGAAAGTAGCTAGATATTGGCTCTATCTGACTGGTGATTATAATTTGAGACTCCACTGCAGGATGCTATTGATGCTGTGAAATAAAGTTTTACCTGCACAACCTGTGGTCTGGCCAGAAGCAGAGTGATGTCCGAACGGTTCTCAGAGAACAACTGGATTGCCTGCTCTCTGCTGTGGACATCAACGCTGTTTATCTGCAAATATCGACAAAGAAAGGATTAATTAGAGAACTTATTTCTTTTACACTAAAAATATACATTGTAGGTTTATATAATTTTCATACCGAAAGGGAAGAAATTATTTTTCCAGCGATCTCTCATCAGGTCATGTGAAAATGATAAAGCATAATCCCTGAGTCTTGCAAATTGTTGCAGGTTTTTTAACATTAGCTCAGGTTGTGTAAAATCCAAGTGAGTACTGATCTGGATCCCTAAACCATCACCTACATGCGACATGCACATCCCCATGGTATCAATAGAGATCATCAAATGATGTGAAGGCACACATATATGGCAGGGATCTAGGACTTTTCAGTCCTAAATTTTTCTATCAGACTTATAGCAGTTTGCAGAATGGCCCAAATATTAGTAATATTGTAATCCATTATATGTTTCTTCGAAGATCACATATTTATCCTTAAATGTTATCAACAGTCATACAAGAAACCATGATTTTGCCACATCCAAAGTAGTTTTTTTTAGCAGTTTTCAAGCATGAAAAGCAAGCGTTGTTTTTCTCTCTGCACAAAGTGTCACAGTGCATGACAGAGGAGCTGTGATGCTGCAAACTTTACAATGTGTGTCAACTCCAGGCATCAAAGACAGTAGACAATATTCTGTGGTGTATACTACAGATGCTGGCAGCCAGCTATAGCTTCT
>JAAUYG010166776.1_pt1 | contig 22103 bp, 14 predicted proteins | sample 7278091 | NCBI WGS metagenome assembly JAAUYG01 (sample SAMN14350201, study PRJNA611818) | marine sediment metagenome | isolation source: surface marine sediment (0.6m) | place: French Polynesia: Moorea | collected 2018-08 | reverse complement strand
TTCTTAATGGGATCAAATCTGGGGTCGATTATGTTGATAAAGACAGGTAGGTATCTGCACTGGACGGCAGTACATTCTGGAGTGGCGTGCCCTCCACCATGGCTTCCAAAATAAAAACCACGTGACCCATCACATCACCTGCAAAACCTGAATAGGCATTGAAGCCTCGAAGACTGAAAATATGATATGATATACCAAAATTAGCTAAAATTATACAATTGATTTTGGAAATACCTCATGACATTTGTAAGCCGTCTTGTAAGTAAGTGCCACAGGGTATTTCCAAAAATTTTTATTAACCGTGTAATAAATAAATAAATAAATAAATAAATAAATAAATAAATAAATAAATACTCGGGTTACCGGATTGCTTTTAGTGTTTAGTAGTTCTGTCTGCGCACAGATCTGCGCACTGGTCGAAGCAAGGTCGGGCTGAGTGGATTCGTTTGACGTTGTCACTGATTGTTAATTATTTTATGCATTTTTCAGAAATGATGCAATTTCTGTAGTCCTGAAATACTAAAGGTGCCTGTAAGATTATTCGGGGTAACAAGATGCCCCGTAAGAAAGACGGAGGGAGGGGATCAACCCCAGGAAATCAGTCACAGCGACCCGATAACATTGCCCCAGTCTCCGCCCCGCCAGACAGCACTTCCCCAACCAGTGCAGTTGGCCAAAGTCAGTTTGACGAAGAATCGTATCGCAGGGCCATGTTAAATGCTAATGGGAAACCCTGTATGAACTACGATGTGGAGCCAAGGCAGCGTGATGGAAATGAAAATAACAGAGACCAGATATTTCAATATGTGCAAGAAATGTTTCAAGGCAAAATAGAGGAGGATGTTATTCACATGATGCTGTCTGAAAGTGACTGGAAAGGTAATTTTAGCCGAAAAATATTTCTCCACAATCTCGGCTTCATAAAGTCATGTGCCTCAGTTCAGTTGTCGCCAGTAAGGAGTTGTAAAATGGGAAAACCTCTTTAGATGCCAGTCCTTCTGTCCGTTGGGTGCAGTAGCCAATTGGAGAACAAACATGTGTATGCCAATTAGCTACATTATCCAATTAGACAACTGTTCATAGTAGCAATTGGTTTATTATGTTGCTTGTTACCGCAATTCCACTTTCCTAGACCCTCATCAACGTAATTAAATTCTTTTGAAGAAGCCAACCAGGTTTCATATTTTATCATGGAACCCTTCTCCTTCCTCATTCTCGCCATCAAAAGTAAATTTTACATTTATACTGGTTTAACCTATTTTCGATGCTATAACACATTTTCACCCTCGGGCATCGACGGACAGACAAACGCAAAAATTATATGTTTTTTTTCTTCAAATGGCCTCAAGCGAAAATAAGCACATGCACGCTGGGAAAGGTCACTGAACTGCGTTCAACCAACGAGATTTGCACGAGTGATCACGTGATATTTTACGACCATCGAAAATAGGTTACCATCGAATTTAGGTATATCGACTATAATTATAATCACAGAATTGACCTTACTTTGTCCGAAGCATACATTGATCCAAACACAAATGGGTGGTTTGTTACATGTGTTGTGCTGTAATAGTCACATCAAGCATATATTTACAATCTGGGTAAAAGTTTACGGACTATGAACATTAATTTTTTCGTATGCACAGCACTCCATATCGCCAGCACCAAAGGGCCGATGGATTAGTATTGGGGGAAAAAGTATAAAAAATTGACTCAACATCAATGGCCAATGGGTATCCAAATCTGAAGAATCTTGCTCAAATTGATAAGCATTGAACTAGCATTTAGCCATCATTTATGAAATGAAGAACAACAAACATTGCACTTCAGTGAATAGCCATATACTAGTATATATATATATTTATGACTCCCAAGTCGCAGAAAGCCGCTGTTTCAAGCAGCAGCTAGTGTACAAAAATCTGGTTCTGATGTGCGCCAGTTTTGAATGTCTGATTAGCCAATCGAACTATGAAAAATGGTCAAATTTGCTACGTGTACAGCCTCAGGTGTAGCCAATTGGCATACACATGGTCCAATTGGCTACTGTACCCAACTGTCTGTCATTACTTTGATCTATAGGCATCCACATGGGTCCAAATAATTTATGCTATGTCACTTTCTACAGTTTTTATAAAAGGCCACATCGAAGTTCTACAACTGTTAAAGTGGCCATGTCGCACTTCGTTTTTTACCCACATGGAGCCCTATCTATCACAGCCCATATCTTTTCATCAAGGTCTCGCACAGTTGTTTCATCACACCCAGGGTTGAACTGAATGTGGACTTTTCTTCAGTTATTAACCATGTCATGGGCAGATAAATATAGTCTGTTATTTTTTGACCAGGTATGGGATCAAATACATGGAAATGTATTTATACAAATAGATTTATCTTTCATAGATATAAATGCGATTTAACCCCCCTCCCCTTCCTTCCAATTGAAGAAACAACAGAATTTCAACATGTTCTTGTACTAGTAAGTTAACAACCAATCACTGTTACACACACATGTTACACTGTTCAAAAGTTTACATATCTGAAATATCAAGTGTAATTGAATTTGAATGTGTACCCTAGATCATGTGATTGGAATATACAAATATAATTATGATCTGCAACTTGCATTCACTGTAAGTGTCGGAAAGCCATAAAACTTGCGGTTGAAAATGTAAGTTGGTAGTGCTGCTTAAAACATAAATTGGCCTTATGGTTTCAGTTGAAGATGCTTTAGAAAAGCTATTCTTGCTAACATCTGAGCACGATCAAGGGCACCCTGTGAGCATGAAGAGTATTGCCAGTCTATTGGAACGGTCCAGTCAACCCCCCAGCAGTACTGATATGGGCTATAACCTAAACCAGAACCTGAATTATTGTGAGGATATAACACAGTCAGTGTTGCCAACACAGCAGATAACTGGAGTACACCTGCCCAGTACTCACGACTCGGGTTCCTTCTCTATTAACCATGGGACAGGGCAGAGTATTCCTGGCGGAACTCATACGCGAGACAGGATGTCGCATCATCAGCAGTTGAACGTAAACACCGGCCTACGTTCCCGATTACCTTCTCAGCCATCCCCAGGCATACCCACACCGGTAGATCAGCTGCCAGTATTGTCACCAAAAACACCCCACATAGTGCAGACAGATTTTTCTGCACTGATGCCATCTTATCCTGATGACCTTGCAAGTGATTCGAACAGTACTGTGCAGTCAGCTATGCAGGCATTAGACTCATATGCTGGTGCTGGGCCATTTCAGTCATCACTGAACCATCCAGTGGATTTGTATAGTGACTTCTCTGGGAATGAAATTCCAGACCTTTACAGTGGCGGTATCGGCTCAGTAATGGAAAGTGTCACCGGAGGTCCAAGTTCTATGGATGGGAACTCTTTGCAACTCCCGCCACACTACAGCTTAAGTTCTGGTGTGGATACACATGTTGAACTGTGTGAGAACACTGGTGGCTCACTGTCACCGGGGCATCGTTTACCATCACCCAGTGCTTCCCAACCATCAGAATCCGTTCTGAATAGTTCTGTTGAGTGTGGAGATTCTCAGACTAAACAGGAGCTGTTAGGGTCTGACATAAATGCAGAGGCTGGCACAGAAGAGCTTCGTTTCAACCCCGGCAGCAAAGTTCCGATACCTCCAAAACCAAAAGGAACGCGGAAAAAAACTTTGTCACTTAATCCTGAAGAAAGAGAGGCCCTAGAGAACTTAATTGAAGATGTGATAATTGGGGGAGTAGGGGAAGGCCTCATTGATAGCGACAGTAGTGAAGAGAGTGAAAACGGAATGAAAGGGAAACACAGCGAAGGGCAGAAAGCAGCTGGGGATGCCAGCAAAGGGAACCAAACCATGCCCAAAATATACCCGGCCCAGCTAAAGGTAGCTGTGAAGCACATGAAGCAATTGCCACCACGTTTTGTGAGGCGGCTTCAGAATGCGCAAAAGAAAATTGAAGCAGCCGAGAGGCTGGAGGCAGAGAAGAAAGGTCCTGAGGAAACTCTAAAAGATCTGTCTCCAGTTTCTCCAATACCGACATTGATCGCTGAACCGGAACAATCACCTACCAGTATTTTCCCTCAATGGAGAGACAAGGACAGGCCGAGGTCAAAGGAAGTTCAGCGTAAGGAGACCAAGAAGAAGATCCGAAATCTGCTGGAGGACCTGGATCAGTACACAGATGAGGCAAATATTCCTGCTAAGGCTGGAGAGAATGGAGGAACCAGCATGATGGAAGCAATAAAGGAAGAAGATGGTGCCATTACAGCAGTGTCGCCTGAATTGACTCGAGAAAGTCGTCCAATTCACGTTGGTATGGCCAAACCTGGTCGTCCAGGCCAGGATGTGCCAGCTATTTTACAGCGGCCCTCTGCCGTATCCCAGGCTGGGGGAGCCTCAGTACCAACCGTGGCTGGCAATGATACTAGCCGGTCTATGTTGCCATTCCCCCCAGTATCCCAGGCTGCAGGTATACCACTGCAGATCAGTGCGGCATCCAGTACTGTCATGCCTATGATGGTTGAAGGAGCTCCTGTTGTAATGCGTACGTCGCCACTGAACTGTGCTGACTTGGAGAGAGAACTGCTAGCGAGTACATCGTCGTCCACGCCAGCCAATTTAGCCAGCACGGGAAACTTCAACTCGGCAATGTACAGTGGAGAGCCATTGATGGCCCATACAGCAGATGCTCACAGACATCTCGACCCCTACTTTCAGCATGCATTCCAGTTGTCAGCTGAGGCTCCTGAGTTTGTGCCCGGCCAGGGACGTCCCTTTCCAGCAGGGATGGTTGATCCTGCTATACTGGCCGGCAGTCTGGCATCCCAGAGTGTATCCCCTGGTGACCTGCTTCAAGTCCAAGCCCAGTTGCCGTACCAGCCTGGGGGACAGGGCAGAGTCTCCCCACATGTCTCAGATGGCTCTCCAGCAGGACAGAGTCAAGCTCCCATTCCCCCGATACCACTCCCAGATCATCGTACCCCGCCGTCTGCTACAACAGCTAGCCTGGCTGTCCTGAACCCAGCAGGTCGCAGCCACAGCCCAGCGTTCCTCATTCCCAAGCTAGATGCTGCCTCCCCAGCACAGACCACCCCAACCCCACCACCTCCACCCAGGTCACACCATCCAGGGGTGGGTATACTACCAATGACAGCTGCAGCTTACGGTGGTGTTCCCTACACAGCCTACCCACCTCCCCCACCACCCCCAGTGCCACCATACCCAGGCAACTTTCCTGTCCGGCCGCCGTTTTTCCAGAACACCAATTACGCCGCTGCCTTAGCATCGCCTGGGCTGCCTCCGACACATCCCTTGGTGGGTCGACCTTTGACACAGTCACCGCAAATGGGAAGAAAGAACCGGTCAGGTCTACCCCCCACGGCGGTCCCACCACCACCTTTCCCCCTACCATTTGCAGCACATATACCACATCCTCCCCCCTACGTGATCGGAGCCCTACCACGAGCGTCGCCAGCTCCAGAGACCGGTACTGTCATGTCAACATGTACAGCAGTGAGGCGTGTACGGCAGCTTTTGGCAGAGGGGAAAAAAGTCATGGTCTTATTGAGAGGTTGTCCAGGCAGTGGCAAGACCACAATAGCAAAGTAAGTGCAAGAAAATCTTAGAGAAAAAAATCTTGTGAAATTTTTTTGTCATATATATGTCCGCCGGTATATAGGAAAATTGAGCCTTGTACTGTACCCTAAGATTGTTTGAACATGTTCAACAATATACTAGTAGGCAGGCTTTTGTAAGTACTGCACTACCAGTAGTAGCTGTTAAGGCAGTATCACATAGGTATTTCAGATCTCTTCATGCTCCTGCGAGACACTGGTTTGTGACAAAGCTTATTACATGCTGCATGTACAAATATAGCTCTGCCGAGTCTTACTGGCAGTAAACATAATATTTAAACACACAAAAAAAAAACCGACTGAAATTATGTAACCATGCGTTGTGCGCATATTAAAGTCATTATGTTAAACATGTTAAAGCGTGATGAGGGATTTGACGACATACATTTTTTACCCAGTTTCGAAATTGCAATGAACTTTCATGTTAACTACAGCTACAATTGTTTTATTTCGCTGGTATTTTGTTTCAGGGAAATTCAGTTTTCTGGAGTGATTTTGAGCTCGGACGATTTCTTCATGAAAAATGGAAGTTATGAGTATGATGGGAACAAACTTGGGGAAGCACATGAATGGAATCAGAAAAGAGGTTTGTTGTGAACAACTGAAAGTTTATTTTAAGCAAAGTTTCTTCTTAGGGATTGGGGATAATGTTCCACATGATGATGATCCTAATGTAGGACATGCTTATCATGCTTATATTATGAATTTCATCGGTATTCCAGATGCAAGACTTACCCTGTAGTACCATATATCAATGTAGTAATGTACCCGTAGATTTGTGTAATTTAATCACAGGGAATGATAATTTGCTCTTAAAAGATACAAAGAAAAAATATGCTGTGATGGTCACTTTATATATATATAGTTTGTATTAAATAATGTTGTCGCCCTTCTAGCCAAAGAAGCTGTTGAAAACGGCAAAAATCCAATCATCATTGACAACACTAACTCGCAGAGCTGGGAGATGAAGAATTACACAACTGTGGTTAGTATAACACCAGTGGGGAAAAAGCTCACCCTATTCAGACAAAGTAACAGCCTACTAGTAAATGTATTGTCTGTATATACTAAATTGCTGTTGTTGAACCCAAGATAAAAATGGACAAAAAATATGTCTCAAAAATCACATTTAAATATTTGTAAGAATGACAGAAATGCATGGAGCTCCCTCGGGGGAGGTTTGGCACCTTTGCTATGACAACACTCTACAACGTAATACAATTTCAAGTTCAACCCTTCAGGATATGTTTGATCTTATTAATATATACTTACCATATCCTTCATGGTTGTTGGAACGGTGTTACTTTCCATGGTTTTCCAGGCTAATAAGAACAGTTACTTTGTGGAAATCATCGAGCCGGACACTCCGTGGCGCTTAAATGCCAAGGAACTCGCCAAGTAAGTTTTTGTTTCTCAGAAGAAGAACTTTGGGATTTCATTACACATATGTACCAAGATTTGCATGGTGCTTGGAGTCCTGCTTGTGAATTTTAAAATCAGTTTTATATGTATATATATGAAAAATCCTCGCTATTTCTCGGTATTTGGCATGCATACAAACAGTACTGGGTTTTGTCATTGTACTTTTGCCAATCTAACTCGAAATATACTGCATGAATTACAGAGACATGTATATTATGTATATTGTTTTAACATTTGGAAATCTTGTTTATTTGCTTTTTGTTCTAATCTTTTTTAACCCTAAAATCACCACTTTGTTTATTTGCTTACTCCCTGCATTGCAATCATATGGCTAGCCTTTTGCTATTTGCTGACGTACTTTACACAAGTTACCTGTTGCATGATCTTGGTTTCAATCTATCATGTCTATTGCTTGTTTATATATTTCACACGTATGTATTTTTATTTACATATATATCTGTCTTTCTTTCCTGATTATCAGTTTCATTTATTGAAGTGCAAGGAGCAACATGTACTGCAGTGCCAGTGTTGTATATTTCTGGTGTCGTGATTTTTGATTGTTTTGCATTTTGCTCACTGTTATTATAGTGAATGACTGATCAGTTTACAAAAGGCCATAATCAGGTTATGAGAATCAGTATATTAGCGGTAACTTGAACGTTAAGTACATGCATGAAATATACCTCCATGCTGCCATGTGCTGCCGGTGGTATATTTTGCCTTAAAAAATATGTATCGCTATTAAATTGACTAATTTTACCACTGTGTGTCTGGAGAATACTTAGTCTAGTATTTAAAAATATTTTGTAGGGCACTGTACAAATTGTGTTGTAAGTTATAATTTATAAGAGATACTACCGGTATTATAAACCATACCAGCTGTGGTGAAGCTATAAAAAGAGGACATTGCCCCTAGTTGCGATGGACCAGGCCCAATGTTCTTGAAACTGTAGTGACATATAACTGATGTAGATTGTTTTGAGGTGGTGAGAAATTTAATTTTCTTAATGTGTGTGCAGCTTAACATGTGATATGTATCTTTACTTTGGTATATGGTGTAAAAGCTTAGTAGTACACATCTACACTGGAGTGTTGAATGATTGTTAAACTTGTAATAATTGCAGATCATGTCAGGTAGTTCTAGCAACGAGTCGATGCATCAGAATTAGTTTCATGGGGGTAACTTTTTCAGTTTGTTGCCACCAGGCGGAACGGCCACGGAGTCGGCGTAGAGGCGATTCGCCGCATGCTCGAGCGCTACGAGCATGGTGTTGGTATACAGAGCATTATGGGAACATCCAACAACTGCCGGGAGGAAGCTGAAAGGCAGCGGCGGGCTCAGTTAGCCCAGCAACAGAGGCAGCAACAGCAACAACAACAGCAGCAGCAGGCCGAGCCGGGGGCATCAGGCGGCAAACGGTAGGACAGCAAAATATTCCAGACATTGTATGACCTTGTATTATGTTGCTGCAGTGCCTTCGAGTAATGAAGAAACTATGACATATCACTTGGTAGAAGCAATGGTAACTGTGCTATATGCATCAGTAGCCAGTGAAACCTCCTTTTACAACCACCTCAGAATTAAGACCACCTCTGAGCAAAGACTTACTTCCAACCAGTACCAAAACTGGGTTTCAGTTCGTCATAATCTCAGAAATTAGGCCACACCACCATTAGGACCAAGTTATACTAGTCCCATGGGTGCTCTTAAATCCTGAAATTCCACTGCATATGAGCAAATGTACCTTCTCTTGCCATTTCATCATCTGCGGGTGAGGATTTCATGTCCCATAATAACCCAGTAGAGCATTACATCAAGCAGTTAAAAGGATATTAAGAGGGAGCTGCCATGTAGCCATGGCTAACAATTACTGTATCTCTCATTTTTGCCACGCTGAATGTGCTGAATGTCTGTGTGGTGTGTAAACTGCTGATAAGGGTTAATGTTCCCTGTGACACTGATCACACTCTACTGATAAGTTGGACCAAACAGCGCAGTGCTTTCATAGGCTGTATGGTAACTGAATTGTGTCATTGGGAGAAGGGTCATAGGGTCTTGGGAAAATCTATTAAATTATGCGTTGTGCACATTTACTTATACAGTCAAACCTGCTATGAAGACCACCTGTATATAAACACCAGTTGCTCATAAAGGCCACATTTTACAGGTCCCCAGAGGTATACTTTCCATGTCATTGAACCTGTATGTTATTAAAGACCGCCTGTATTTAACGATTTTGTTGGTCCCTAGGGTAGTATTTGTATACAAGTTGCACTGTATGACTACTATGTCTAACCACCAGGGCGTGTTTTGACATGTGTGCTATTGCAGAATAATATTATATGCAGTAGATTCTCAGTAGTGAAGCACTCCTATTCCCCTTAACTTCCACTCACCCCACTCCAAGCCACTTTTGGTGGTATTCAAGATATGGTTCCATTTTGTTCCTCTCATTTTGGTTCAGAAACAAAATTGAAAGACTTCTCTGTTTCCATCTTTATTATATCTATTTGATGGCAGCATAGTCAAGCATAAATGTGATCTAACTTTGCCTATCAGCTGGTGTGCTGTTTGCAGACTGGCATAAACCACACAGTGTGTCTTGCCGTCTCTGTATCTGCCTGGGAACGCCATGCTGCACCACGTGGAGTCTGTTGGTAGACCGTAGGCTTGATCATGGCCCTAACATGATTCAGCCTATTCTGATGCTTTGATAGTACTGGCCTAAACTCTTTTCACGTGGCAAACTAGCTCAGTATGTGGCTCTCAGGATGCCAGCAAGAATGTAGATTCTACTCCCAAAGAAATAAAAGTATAAACGCGAGTGCTCTTACATCATGCACATTGCACTTATCTTGTGCACCCTTACACTTACTTAATCCGAATAATATCGGATTTGTCACATGCGAACTGTCCGCAAGGTGAGACTGCCCTTGGACAGTTGGGATCATTGACTTTCATTTGGAACATGTCCAAACAGGACTAAAAGGAATTCTTACAGTAGCATTAACATTGGAGACGATGCATGCACGAGATATAGTGCTAGGCAGTCACAGCACTTAAGTATGGGCCTGGGCAAGCTATATTGTTCATATCAGCAACAGTGGGTCAAAGTTCAAGTGATCGTTGTAGTGTCTAACCTGGCAAGGGTCTGCCGACTAAAGATGTCACAAATTCCATGCATGCAAACATGTGTTTTGATAGCAGCTTTCTCAGCTTATGACTTGCCTGCAAACATGTAGTAAATAATGTACTTCATATTATGTTACATTAAAGTTTTCTAATACAGTGGTCCCGCTCTTAGTGGCTGCTGTCAACAGATTCCACCCTCTCTAATGTGGCCACAAATTGTTGCCGCTCCTACTGTCAATATGATAAATCTATTTCCTTCTCCCTCTCACGAAAGGCCACCTCTAACGTGGCCACAATTTCTTGGCAAATAGTGTGGCCATATTAGCATGATTAGAGAGGGACTACTGTACCCTACTTTTGTATGAATTGATTTTCATGTCTATGTGGACAGCTATATGCACGTGTATGTTTATGTCTGTAGGAAGTCAGGCGTCCCAGTATATCTGAATTAGACATGACTCTTGATGGTATAAGTATAGAATTTTAAAAGTGTTCAAACAATTATCATCAATAATCATTCTGCATTAGTAATCATAATCATGTTACGTGTAGAATGTTTCGTCAGAAATCATAATCATATTGGCCCGTTTCTGCACATGTTGCTCATAAGCATGATAAGAGGTCAAGCCCTTGTAAATATACATACCTTACGATGCAAGTCAATAAACTGTTCTGTTCTATTGTATAAGATGAAGTGTTATACATGTTCAGTAATGCACACTGTATGTATGTCAGTCATTTAACATGTATTAGCAAGTGTCATGAGTACATGTAACATAAAATTTTCTTTCTTTCAGAAAACGCAAGAAAAAGCGCAGAAAGAGGCGCAGGAGAAGAGACAGGCATGGTTCCGGAAAGGCCAAGTCTGAGGATACTGAGAATGCATCATCGGGAGAATCCAGCAACGAGGAAGACGAGACTCTATCAATATCGTCGGCCGCTGAGAGGACTGCAGGGAGTATCTCTGCAGCCAGCTCGGTTGCTGGAGACATTCTGGAGCAAACCACACTGGAACTAGATGTTGCCGAGGGTGACGGTGAACAGCTGTCAACTAATCTTGGTGATCCAGAACAAGGTGTGTTTGCAGTCACCTCTGATGATGTCTCTAAACCTGACAATCCAGACACTGTTCAGGATCAGGAAGAATCCAGTGTTAGTGACAGTCAAACCGAGACAGAATCTGTGGCTGCAGGCAGGGATCCAGAATTGCTGTCCGGGTCTGCAGGACACAGCAAGGATCCTGAAGAGGCCCTTTCTAGGACACCAACAGCGGGGGAAATCATCCGAAGTCAGCCTGATTGTACCCCTGTGTCTGGAGATAGCACAGATAGGATCAATGTAGCAGATAGTAAGACTTGGGTCACCACAACGAATGGTAATGAAGACAAACATATACACACAGACCAGGAAAGCAGTAGCATAACCAGCGATAGCAAGGACAAAGCCACAGGAGCACACAGAGATGAAGATGACTTCGAAGATGACCTTAACCCAGATGAAGTCCTCGGTGTACAAAAAGACCAGGATGGCGTCATTGGTGGCAGTGACAGCCACGAGGAAGTTCCTGAAGTCCTTACTGTTGGTGCCTATAGCAAGTTTGAGTTGTTAGACATTAAAGGAAATGCTGAGAGTACTAAAGATGAAAATGCTGATAGCTCCGGAAGATCGGCGGAATACAACACTTGTACAGCAGATGTGCCACGGGACTCTGATCCCAATGAGGCGACACCACACTCTTCTGACAATGGCAGACCATCTTGCGAGGGATCTGATAACATTATAGTGGAAGAGCCCACTGGCACAAATCAGGACCTGACTGATACACAGTCAGATAAACTGGGAGCTTCGACACTGGGTACTGGCCGTGGGGATACAGCTGATGTGACCAGGGTAGATAAAAGCACATTGGGTACAGAAAACGCCACAGCAGTACCAGCATCGTGTGCTACTACACAGGACATTGAGTCCCCTTCACCATGTTCACCAAGTGGCATGGAAGAGGATTGTGTGGCTAAGCCATCCCTTGATCTCGTCATCCCAGATGACTCTGTGTCAAGCCAGGCTAGTGCAGCCAGTGGTCACGGTCTGCTGATGATCAGGGGTTCCAGCAGTGGATCCGTGGAGTCCCAAGGGCTGGCACTGGAGGTAGCTAGTCTGTCTGACGGCGAGGATGTCTGTGACGCCGATATTGATGACGACGATGACAACATTGTCAGTGATGATTCGGAGTCTCTGACAGATGTGTCACATGTCAGTGAATCTAGTGACAGTGAGACGGAAATGGAGACAGTACCCAACGCTGACATTGTTGACGGGGCTCAGGTGTCACAAGATATTGACGTGACCAAAGTCTTGGAAAGCCGCCCTCTGGACACGCTAGATCATAGCACTGGTTTTGTGACCACAGACATTGGTGTCACTCAGGGCAGCATGTCAGCCTCTCAACGACTTGATACAGAAAACAACAACCAAGTAACTGTAGACACCACATTGCTCCAGAACTTTGACATCCCATCGGCGGTCACAGATCTGGAAAGCCTCAAATCCAGCATGGCAGAGATCCTGGAAGAGGAAATCCTTGGATCTCTGGAGCAGTCGGAGCTGAGGAAACTTGTCAATGCAGGGCTGGTCCAGGAGAAGGAGCCACGTAGTGGTGGTACCCAAACTACCACTGCTGCAGCTGGAACACAGTCACAGGAGCCAGTGCCAGAAAAACTCAGTAAAGCTATCCAGAAGGATGATCCAGGGGCTAAAGTTCCAGACTCCACTATGATGTCCCCTGATAGTCCGGATTCGGCTGATCCGTCAGCTCTTGTGTCGAGTGACATTGAGGTAACGTACTGGAGTTCACGGTCCCCCAGTCACTCTGACACCTACTGCGTGACAGGGACGGATGACCAGCGGTCACAGTCCTCTTCCCGGGCCAGTGTCACATCAGCTGTCAGTGGTCAGCAGCTGTCTGAAGACGGCGGTATGGCTGCTTCCCAGCCAGCACCTCCCAGACAGCGGCGGAAAAGGAGACGAGATGTAACTGTAAGTACATGTTAGCAGGTCTGGCCAGACATGTCTTGAATGACCATTACTTACATGATCAATGTTTATCCTTAACAAATCTTTGTACAGGGGAAACCCACATAAAGACAACAGTCTTTAAGGACAAGTCTTTAGACTACTTTGTCCTTGACAGTAGGTAATTCGCAATTCCACTGACTGTATATGGGATTCACAGTGGGTTAATCAGAAGCATGTTTTGTGTTTTATAAGCCTACCAGTTTGATGGTAGATTACTAGTATGAGTGAGGATTTAGAAGTTACTAGTATGTTTATTGTAACAGAAGTTGGTTGAGCCATGCCGAGGCTTATCCTTCAGGAAACTTTTATTGTCTTATAGATATTTTGTGGCCAAGATATTTGAGTAATCTTCATGATCTTGAGGGATGTTGAACAAGGTCTGTATGCAGGGTAATGAACCTCTTTTGTCAAGATCTCATTACTTATTCCAGGACCAGGATGGGGACTCGTCACTGCACGGTACGTGGACAGATCCTGAAGCTGTACCAAACACTATCCCCACTGTACCAATGCCACCTGTCCCACAGCACAGCCAGGCTGGGACAGATTTGGACCAGGGCGCACAGCCTCGGCCTGTGCCAGCTTTAACACTGGCAGAAACTCCAATTACCCCAACTAAGCCTTCCGAAGATCATCGAGTATCCTCTCTCTGGAGTCCTGGATCCGACAGTGAGGAAGGCGGGGGTTGGAAGTTTCCGAATAATGAGGACAAGAAGCAGCAGAGTGCCTTACTAGATACTGGGGTGCGGCGTAAGCTACTGAGCACCAATTGGGAGATCCCGGCCATGGTGAACCATTCCACACTGAGTCTTACCCCGCCAGCTAGACCACACAGTGACGACACAGGAGATACAGCGACTATGACCTCTCCACGAGATTTTGCATTGACTCACAAAGTGAACCATTCTCGAGCAGGCAAGGTCTTACCAACAGATTTAGGGAAGATTACAGTAAGAAGAGCGATCCCACGGAACTTGTCTTTTAGCAGTGGGAATACTGGCTCAGATAACATTACACCCAGCCATCCCTACACCTTCCACATTGACAAGAGTACAGCCACTGATGATCTGCCGGCTAAGGTGGGAGAGGGACTGGATTTCCTGGTGAACTGTTTCCCCGGGGTGACACGCCAAGATTTGGATGACGTCGTACAACAGTGTGGAGGGGACCTCGAGTGGGCAGTCAATATACTCCTAGACTCCGGCTACGAATACAACGAACCGGTCAACAGACAGCCCTCAGCGCAGACAGAGGAGCCTACGGAGCCAGCAGAGCCTGTTACCCCAGCCAAGCTGACTGTAAATTTACCCAGTCCCTCGGTAGCAACATTGCCTGGGTCATCACCTGGATTGAAAAGCCCTGAGTCCCTATTTATGCTGAGTCATGATGTCTTGTCCCAGCGGAGTGTCGACAGATCCCGCGTAGTGGAACAGATGGCTGAGCAGAGCTTCCAGAGACTGCAAAGCATTGAGGAATTCCAGAAGGACCATGTCAACCAAGCTGAAGAGGACTCTCCAGATCTTTCCAGGACTCCAGAATGCAATGTCGTGTCATCTGAACATCAATCCCCAAAGGCTGCCCCAGTGACACAGTCGTCTGGTACAGGCTCTGATAGTCTCCCACCCAGCGTTGACGATAACGACAACAAGGAAGGGATTACTCTCAAACTCAGTGACGAACTGGCTCACCAACTGCTCCATATGTTTGGTCCAGTGGGATTCCATATATCTCCAGGTAAGTCCTTATACTGGGGAAACCACACCGGGTTAGTTTTGCAAAGATCGCTTTGTACGAATAACTGTAGAATATGAAGAAGAATACATGTAGTGTTTGAATATGAAGCATTATCTGCTTACAGTCCAGCTGTAGTGTTCTATTTAACTTCACAGTAGAACTACACTCAAGAAAAGTAGCAAATCCAAAAATGGTTACTAGTACATAGGAAGTGTGAAAAAAGCATTAAAGCAGCTTACATAAGCTTGTTATACTATAAAGGTATACAGTATTGTATACATGATTTGAAATATACAGTTATACATGCTGCTTGCTGAAATTTCAGAGTCTCTCTCGGCAGAGGATATGTCAGTTAAGCTGAGCAGGTCCTGTGCCAGGCACATACACCAGCTGTGGAGTCAGAGCATACAGGAGAGGTTTGCCGAGGAAGAAGTCGCTATTCATCAGATGATGGAGAAGGGTGAGCATCCCCAGAGTTATACGTGAAATTATTACCACAACATAGACACAGGAGATCTTTGGACTGTCCAGATGTGCAAGGAATCTGCAATGAATGGAATGTTGTCCTTTTTTGTTTCTCAGGTCCAATAATTATAACAACCACTCGATATATGCTCTAAAAGAACTATAATAATTAACTTACTTACTCTGAATCCAAAACTGCAGTTATTTTGCAAATTTTATACATTATTTGCAATACATTTCTGTCATACACTCTGCACAGCTATTACATGTAGCTACCAGTACTAATTTATTGATGTTACCAAGTACTTTATTTTCCACCTTCCGTACAGACGAGGCGTTGGCACGGTTACTGCAGGAGGAAGAGTACAAGTTGAGGTCGACAGCTATACCGAGGGGTGACCTTGTGGTCCACGTGGGAGACAGGGCCAACGAGACCCCTCCCCCGCTACGGGAGATCATGCAGGAACAGCAGGCCTTGGAGACAAGTAAACAGGAATATGTAAGCTACAATTAGAGTTATTATAAATCAGCAATTTGTCATGGTCTTAAGACCACTCATGGTCAAGGCCAAAGTAGTCTTAATTCTCAGGTGATCTTAATTCTGAAACATATTAACCATTGGTTGATCCATAAGTGGTCTTAGTTCAGGGCTGGTCTTAATTCTGGACTGGTCTTATGTCTGGGGTGGACGGCAATGGTCTTAAGATGGGGTTGCCACCGTTCCTGCATGCCTATATTATACATGACAACTGGTGTAAGCTGGTTTGGTTTGGCTTAAATCGCACAGCAACAGTGCTATATATTTACAAGACAGGCTGATCCACTTGCTATCTTTATATATATATATAAAATAACACTGACACAGTCATCTTGTTGTTCTAAGTGTGGCGTCAGTCTGACCTGAAGCAGAAATTCCCTAATGCTACCAGAGGCTCAAAGATCTTGTTTATTGGTAGGTATTACTTGGTATATAGATCAGTGCCGTTTTGTGATGTATTAATATGAAGAATGAATCTCATACCAGGGTTCACACCCACATCTCTGTGTTCTGTTCCAGCTGGACTCTCAGACGGAGGTGGCAGCCCAGGCCCAGTGTTTGTCCACACGGATCAAATGGCAGAAGCTGCTTCAGATGTTCCCCAAAGTGGACCAGCATGTCCTGCAGGATGTCTATAGAACATCGGGGTAAGATCATAGACAAGCTACATATATACCACTAGCTAGACATTGTAACAAAATTTTACAGTGTTACTTACTACATTAAATCCCAAATCGTACAGCGTGGCGTTTGTATAAATATTGCTGTAGCCATGACACAGTCAAATAAATAAAAGGTAGTTTGTTCATTTGTGATTTTATCCATTGGATCGTGGATGAACGGATCAGATAAGACATGTGTTTGTTGAGAATTGACGACAGCTGCAGTAAGAACAAAGGGAGTAGTTTGTTTGTATAATGTTTGAGGTGATTCTGCTGTAAGAAACTAACCTATAACCCTACCTGTCCCTCCCCTCAGGTATTCTCTGGATGTCACCGTGGAGACCGTCCAGAGATCCCTGGGCAGGGAGCCAACCCCTCCCCAGCTACCTCCGGACAGGGAGAGAGAGGAGGAGGAGCTGAGACAGGCATTGGAACTCAGCCTGAAAGACCAGGTCTGTAACACATTAACCTGCCATAACGTAACATAGTCCTTGCTAGTAGTGCGAATATTCGTGCCTAATTTTAGGTGTCGTCGTCTCGTGTCCCTTGACTATCTACGGCCGGTTTCCAGAACAATCTTCTCTTTTAAGATTGACTATAAACTCTACCATCACTTTGACAACCATGGTCTTTTCCTGGTTTCCGATGCTTTAGATCAGCACTTGACTTAAGATATTTTTAAGAAAATAAGTCCCAGGTAATTTGTGTTGTTACACCTTCATGTTACGGTTATATGAGCAGAAGTGGGATATATACCATAGGGTTCAAATTCTTTGTCAGCATTTGGCCTCATAATAGGACAACTGGGTTATACCAAGGTTTTCTTGCCTTTTGCTTACAGGTGTGTATGTATTAATTTATGTTTTGTCAGCATTAGATATGCTTCATCAGTATCAGATTCTAACTCCCGGCTTATGTCGTGCAAATAACATCCATTTACAATGTTCCTGTTTCCTATCAGTGTGTGGACATACCAGAGCAGTTACGGAATGGTGCAGACATCCAGGACAGCTACCAGACCCTAGAAGACCCAAATTATCAGGACTATCGTGCCGAGGCATCCATGCACTACAAACTGCGGCACGAGTGCTTCCAGAAGGCTCAGGAGGCATACCGACGCGGGATGAAGGGAGCCGCGGCTTTTTATTCTCAACAGGGTCATCTACATACACAGAAACTGCGCGAGGCAAATAAGAGGGCAGCGGGGAACATCACAGAACGAAAGTAATAATAATAATAATAATAATAATAGTGCAGTTAAAGTGCAACCCTATCTTAAGACCACTCTGGAAATAAGACCACCTCAGAATTAAGATCACCTCAGAATTAAGACCACATTTTGCCTCAACCATGGGTTGTCTTCTAGGGCTTCACTGTATAGATTAGTGTTGAAGATAACACGGTTGACCACTCGTTACTGTAATCTTTGTACTTCACACTAGATACAGAAATCTTACTGCTTGCTAGAACATGATATGAAACAATACAGGTTCATTATTTGGAAATGCGCTGAATTACTGCAGTAATTCCTCTTACTACAGAATTTTCGAAATGTTGCGTTATCACACAGACAGCTTTTGTGTTACGATTGCGTTTGCAAGATTGTCAGAGTAACTCGTCAGCCGATTGATAAGTTAATTAGCATATCGTAACACCTTCAGCCATGTCACGTTTCAGAAACCAACACCTGAATCTGACCAACTCCCTGGACCTGCACGGACTACATGTAGATGAGGCCCTGGAGGTGTTACAGGGTCTTCTCCAAGGCAGGGAGGAAGGTAGGGACATTATGCAGGCACTGGCAGTACACACGAACCTGCTCTAAAGACCATCTGTATATAAAGACCACCTACATATAAAGACCACATTTAACAGATCCCCAGCACAGGGCTACACTTTCCATGTTATTGAACCAGCATATAAAGACCACCTGTGTATAACGACCACTTTTTGTTGGTCTCTAGGGTGGTCTTTATATACAAGTTTAACTCTATTTTTTTTGTCAAAGTTCATTAAACATGCTAAAAGCCATTGTTTTCTGGCCAAAGATTCAGGGCCTGCAATTTGGTAGATTTGTTCAGCAGCAGCAGCAGTAGTAGTCAATAATAAAATAGCCAGGTCTGATCCTCACTAAAATGCCTGGCATAAAAGTTGGCGCTTGTGAGAAACTTATAGCGTGATAAGTGCGTTGTGAATTGACCACAATTTACACATCTTTTCAGAACTACGAAAACATTTTGACAAACGGAAATGTTACTTGTATGTGGTGACAGGCCGTGGCACACACAGCCGGGGCGGGGTGGCCAAGATACGACCAGCCGTCATAGACTACCTCAACAAACACAAATACAGGTCAGATACCCGAATCAAGGAGTGGTCAGATGCCTGCAACATTATGGTCATCAATACATTTTACTACAATGCATAACAAACGAATGAACCATGTTTTATCATCTTAACGAGTAACACATGTAACAGGTTTTAGTAAATTAGTACATCACCTTCCACAGAGTTACACCTAGATGATAGATAACCATTGAGTTGATGGACTAAATCTGTCAATACCTGTTATACAAGTATCTCTCTAGACTCCTATGATAAAATTGATGTCAGAATGACTTATTCTGAGCATTTTAATTCAAATATCTTTTATTAAATTCACCATCTAATTTCTTATTTTATTTGTCATCAGATTTACAGAGGACAGTCCCAGTATACTGAAAGTGTTTGTCAGCCCTGCCCAGTGACACGGCACCGTTCGCTATCGGTAACTCTGGCGGATACAAGCTGATCGGCAGAGACAGGCGTCCTGACCTCCAGGGAGAACATAATACCAATACACTCGCCAGCATCATCTTTGAGACCATCTTCACGACATCATCTGTGGCCAGTTTAGGAAAAATCTTAAGTTCCGGGAAAGGACAATGGTTACTATGGCGATCTATAAAATTTGCTTACCTTCTCGACTTGAACCCAGCGCCTTGTGTCTGGTAGAGGGTGTGGAATCGACAATCAAGCCTGATGTGACGTACAATCCGAAGACGAAAAGCTGTATCGCTGAACCAGCAGGCATGGCATAAATATCATTGTCACAGCCTCTTTGTGGATCCCAGTATCCAGACAAGATACTTCGTCTGTGTAGCCATGGATGATACGGTGGTGTGACACCTGGAATAGCAAACGCTTGTGTTATCCAGAAGAAACCGCTATGATCTGTCCCAGATAAATGTCTTTACGATGCCGGATCTCTTGTGTATGTGTGAGGATATAACTCACCTGATCCAGACATGACTCCTGGCCTTCAACCATGTGTGTGGTTTGCCGCCAAAGTTTCTAGTATATATCTGGAGCACTTTAGGAGCCCGAAAAACTGCTTCAAGACAAGGCCTAAATACCAAGCCGGTGACTGGACTGCTGCCTGCCAATGTGCTTAACTAGTATTTTAACCTTATCAGTGCATATGCACTAGTAAAATGAACCTTTGCGGAAGCGGACTTCTATCTTGTGATATATATATATAAAGCTAAAATACTATGGGTGATATTATGTGTTTTTAAGTTGCCTGCCAAGATCTCTGTTGGACAGCTGAGTTATGCAGCCCCCGGACAAGAGGCTGTGATTTACAAAAGGAGTTATAAACATGATAAATGCGTTTATATACAGTGAAATAATTGGCATGCAGACCGCATTTGTTGGACGTTCCCAGCCTTGCTCTGACTGACGAATCGTGTGAAGATTGGCCGAGAGACTTTTCTTTTTCATCTGGTGCTGCACGCTGTAAATCATGCTTTCAACAAACATGTTGTTCTTTCTTCTCATATGCCGTGGATCTACTTGGTGTATCGATGTACGTGTGTTGTGTACTTAACTGCGGGCACCTGCCGGTGTCAGGGTGGTGTGATAGCTTTCATTGGGATATCGCTGTGGGAGTTTAACAGAACATGGTGAGCATGGATATGCTAACCACAGACAGTGGATGCAGCGCACACTGCGTATTGCCTTCCTGCTTTTAACCAACTTTGTTACATTGTTTTGTTGCTTTGCTTTGTATATACTGCTGTAAAGTAATCATTCCTGTGTATAATTATCAACCCCCAAAGGTGGAATCCTGTGTGACGGTGATATATTAATGCAGCCTTTGGAGTGATATTTGATATAATTGGATATAATCACAGTCATCTGTATTTGCTGCATAGTGAACGCGATAAATGTGCTTTATTGTATCATGTGTATGGCCAGTGGTAATACAGGGATGGAAAATATATATGTTGAAATATTTGGGATTGATTTTGTTTTAAAAGTGGCAGCATGTTGAAGACATTTTTTAGAGAAATTACGCAGTGCATCTTCATACGCCAAGGTCACTTTCACAGCTTGTGATGCACACAGATGACATATTGGATTGGGAACATCTGGGATGTGACCTTCTGACTAGCATTGTGGAAGGGTTTGTGGTACCTTCTAATGTTGTAGCGACAATATATTTGTACAGTTTCATCTGGTATGGCCTTTATGTCGACACATGCCTTGGCTCCATACAGTGATCCTGTGGTACCGTATTCATACCATTAGGTGTACAGTGCTGTAAGAAAATTCGAAATGATTCACTGGTAGCAAAACTTAGGTTTCCGATTGAATTTTCCTTGCATTTTAGGCCCATCAGCTAATCCTTCGTACACTGCTGAATGGGCTTATAGAAACCATACTGTGCACCAGTTAGAGCTTGCAAGCATTTCATCGAATGGATATACAATGTAGTGATTCCTGTAGAAAGGTTCACGTGTACACAAGAAGTAGGTAACTTATATTACTGTTGCATGCCTGCTCGCCCAACTATAGTTATAACCGATGCTTGCATAGAATCATCATGATCATGCCTTGTACAATGTATGCCTGGGAAGCTGAGCTAAGTAGTGTGCAGTTCTTACTCCGATGTGTACAGAATTATTACGACTTGTACAAACCATTGTTGCTGCCTATGGAATATAGCTACATATACATGTTTATATAATCGGCTTGTCTGTGAAATTATACTTGTTTTGTATGCCAAATATGCAGGACTGACTTTTAATCGCATTATTTGTCCCAATGCATCCGAGGAATAAACTTTTTTTCCAGTCATGGTGATAAAGAATACAGTGCTGTTCGATGTTGTTTCTTGTTTCTTTCATGTGCATGTGTGTCCGTTTTACCTGAAAGGGCTTTTATCGTACATAGGTTGCATCAAACTAATGGTCCCTCTGTTTTAAAACCATTGGGCCATGGAGAGGTCTCATCTGGCAGGTGATGGTAAAATATAGGTGCAGCACTGGCGGTGGTGGTGATGGTGGTGGTGGTATCAGAGTTTAACGGCACATCAACACCAAAAGGGTCATACAGTGCCAAAACAGGTGATAATGATTGCAACGTCAATTCAAGTCGCTACAGTCTAAGTA
>JAAUYG010061040.1_pt1 | contig 22116 bp, 7 predicted proteins | sample 7278091 | NCBI WGS metagenome assembly JAAUYG01 (sample SAMN14350201, study PRJNA611818) | marine sediment metagenome | isolation source: surface marine sediment (0.6m) | place: French Polynesia: Moorea | collected 2018-08 | reverse complement strand
GGTGTGCTAATTCCCCACAATTAGCAGGACATCTCATTTGAAGAAATAAATGAAGGAAACGTGTCCCTGACTCCAGTGTCATATCCAGTCACCCCGACGGTGACAGTACCAAGGTTATACATAGAAGGCCTTAATTAACTTCATAAAAGAGTCTTTGAGCCTCCCATCCAGGTCCCAGACCTGTATAAAGAAAGGCGTAACTCCCAAGGGGGAATAATTTACAGTAAAACGACCCGCCGTCCTTTGCATCTGTGGCATACGCATCCCTACTCAAAGACTGTGGCATGAATAAGATTTGCAAGAATTTGCTTACAAATTTGAATCTTGAGCACTCTTGCGATCTACTTGAGGTCCAATTCTATAGGGAGAATATTCTCTAAAGCCCTCAGCATCTGAGGTTGAAGAGGAAATTTCTTGCTGCATATTGTTGCATATGCTTGAAAACAAAAAGACAACACTTTTTTAACAGGTTGTTTTTATGATAGTCTTTGATAACATTGATGTAAAAAAATACTGCTGTTAAGAACATTGTCGTCGCATGCATTAGACTATTTCCCAGTAGTATGGTCGTAATTTGCCGTATACCTGGTATTAATTTCACAAACCGTGCCAAGCTACATTATCTGATGAACTGTCAGGTGACTGCATGGGTGGTGTAAAATTGTCGATAATGGTCCTAAGGCCTAATGGAATTTAGGAAAGTCAACCATTTGTCAGATTAAAATCGTACTGCAACGAAAATGAAAATCTGCCAACAGTAGCTAAAAAGAAAAGATACAAATATCACTAACCCAGAAAATTCAGCCAGTGTCGGAAAGTGCATCAAAGCAGTAGCAGTTTATGTAGCAGCTAGTACTGTGTGAACTGTCTTGAGAGACCTCTGCCGTGAGAAACCACCAACCTGTCTTGAAGGACCAGAAGGACCAGATATGCCTGGCAAAAAGTACCCATGTTTCAATGCAATAAGAATAAGTACGATAATTTAATATTCAGGAATTGGGTGGGAATTTCTAACTCACTCTTGAGAAATGAAGATAGATTTCGACTAGCTCAGGCCTTTCTGACATTTTGGAAATGCAAGAAAAGTCCACAGTTAGTCGCATGGCATTTGTACACCCAGCAAGCCGCTGGAATTTGCTCCCATGGGATTGCTTCAGGAATTCCCTCCCTCCCCCTGCAGACTGAAATGGGAAGATTGTCTCACTAGGGGGAGATTACTCCCAGCTGCCTACACTCCCTACTGCTGCAGACTCTGTGGCTCTCCTTCCATTCTCCTTCTTGGCCTAAGACTTCTTTTCCTCTACTCTCTCTCTCTCTCTCTCTCTCTCTCTCTCCTACCTAGGTGTGTGCCACACGTGAGGTAGTGTTTTATGCGGACATTCTGGTGGGCGGTCCTCGGGAGGCGTTTTTAATCCGCAGAATGTGTTTTACTGTAGAGAGGTTGCCAGCCTCGCCGTTTGACTACAGTATACCATTGATATTATTGTATTCCCCCATGCTCCCTGAGAAGGTATAACCGCTACAATGCCTATAGAGTTCTGAATGCATCACACTCCATGGGAAAGGGGAGTTAATAATCCCAGACAGCCCGAAATAGGAGCTTTCCCGATATAATGAAGAATTATGGTGATGCAGTTTTACCTCTATCAGATAGTAAAACTATATACCTGGAAGATGGTTCTAAGGAGAGATTGCTGAGTTATGTGGGCTGCGGAGTGTCTGACGAACAGACTTACTTTGCAGTCTCTTTTGCTCTTCGACTAGATTTTCCCAGAAGTGCGCACTTTACCTCTGAGCACTTGGGAATGTTTTTCCACTTATGTAGCATTAATGTAGTTAACATGATGAGTAACATGCCAGAATAAACTCGGAAAATATGTTAAATATTCATGGATTAGCGAACAGCACACACACACGCGTCTCATTAGATGGCAGACTACTGCAGACTATCAGCCGCAAACCCTTGTGTGTGCTTTGTTTTTCATTCCAGGTAAATCAGTGGTTGAGAGACCACTGCTATGAGAGACCACTTGTCTTAAGCATATTTCTGGCAAAAGGTCCCATATTTCATTGCAAATGCACCTGTCAGTGATATTACCTGTCTTGGCAGACCATTATAATTTTATTTTGGGTCTTTCAAGACGTGTGGTTTTGATGTATTCAATCGTGAATAAATTAAACCTATTACACAAGTACAGACTTGCCTTCCCTCCCTATGGCAGACCCTTCTGCTGAACAATCCTGCCCCTATTAGAGAGGTGTCCTTTGGTGAGGAGTATCACATGCATTCATGGTATTTTCTGCAGAGAATTTGTGTGATACTGTAAAAGTAGAAATGTTTGCATGGAATTTAATTTTGCGAATTTCACATTTTTTAAAAAATCACGAAATTTAATTCTTGCGGAAGTGCCTATTTAGTACCTAAGCAGTGACATTCTAATTTGCTCTACAGCTGGACCACAAACTTCAATTCGCACAAACATGTACTAGTAGTTGTTCCCAAAATGCGAATTTAAATGGATTTACAGTAGCTAATTCATGTAAATTGAGGGAATTAAAAAACACTTACTGGGCATTTGAAAATGTTACAAGCCAAGAGCATGATCCAACTTATCCTGACTAGTTTGCTATTCGGTTTCGCTGAAGTTGACTATTTTATAAATACTCTGTAAGAAAATGTTTTTCTATGTTACTGTGGGCAGCACAAGATATGTGACACAACAAACAAATAGAAACATTAATTTCAGGGAACAGAAACTTTTGTAGCTTTTGAGATTATAAACGGCATTCCAGCTTAGATTTGTTTCTTCTTTACAGTATCATGCCCAAATAGATTTTCACATATATACCTACTGGGAACTGCAGATCTCAAAAACGGGATGCCTCCTTGCATTGCGGGAAACTCACTATCTGCTCCTTCCAGAGTATAAGATTGTGGCATTCAGTGAATTCATAATGACTCATATACATGAATTTATGTTTGTGTCTAATTGTATCTTAGTTAAATACCTGGAAGTTAATTAGAAGCATTCTTATGTCATTTCAGGACCCCAAGGACACTCCACCCCCGACTAGGGTTGAGACAAAAGAGGAGCGCAAGGAGAGAAAGGTATGTGGTAGAATCGGACAACTCCACAAGAAAGTACCAATGATAAGTACTATTTGTCACGGAGTAGCATACTGGAAAGTTATCCCAAATTTTCGGTGGAAATCCTCAACTGAAAGTTTGGGATACCTGAGCTCAAAAGAGTCCAGAAACTTGTATCCATCACTTGTATGTTAGTATGTTGTATGTATGTCAAAATGTTTCTAATGACATATATAGTTTGCATAACATCAGTCAATCTACAAAATCAGTAGACAGGCGTGGGGTCAGACCCAGGCCTGCCTCTATGAGTTAAGGATTGGCTGTAGCTAGAAAAATTTCTAACCTAAGGAAACCTTGTATTAAAGAAGCCATGAAAAGTGCCAATTACATACCACGATAACTGCACACCCATAGCATATACGTTCTAAATATATTACTAATAATATCTGTTCGGAATATTCTGTTTGTAATGTTTCGTAATTTCGTAAGGCTTTTAACATTTTTTGGGGGGACACTTGGCAATGGTAGAGAGTATAGACACACCATGAACAATGATAAAGAGACAATGTTATTCCACCGCACACAGAAGACATCAAGGGCATTTCCCATTGCCGTGAATCGGAAAAAGAAAAGAATTGTTTGCTGAAACCACGGTAAATCTGTTGAATGCCGATCAGAAACACGGTGTTAGTAGAATACACCATGACGCCTGTGTAGTGTTCAACAAACTCTTCTAGGAATCCAGGACGTTTGTTATCAACGTTTTGATTTCCCCCTCTTGTGTTACTATGGCATCTAGGCAGCCTTTATTTTACCCTTCTCTGTTCTTTCCCTGGGAGTGCACTATACCATATTTATACTGTTAAAAGTATATGGTCTAATAATTGCGCAGTTTCCGGCAGTGCTGTAGACTTTTCCTGAAGGGGTTTAACAGCAAGAAATAATTGAATGGAATATTGCTACCACTAATCAAATACAAACCATATAAAGTAATATTTACCATTTAAGATTTTTTAAATACGGTGTGCACTTATTGGATTAAATATGGTATTCCTGACAAAATTCTCTGTTGCCTGCATACTTCGAAGTTGTTTGCTTTCCTCTTGACGTGTTACGGTACTTTTGTTATTTTACAGCCTCAATAAAAAAAAATCATACAGTTTGTTGGACAAAAACAGAATATTAACATCAGTTTAACAGTGTTTTCTTCTCTATTTTTTTTTTTTTTCAAGATGCAGTTTGCTTCACGTACAGGTTACAAATTTGCTTGTTCATTTGATAGCTAATAATATCTTAACAGCTCCATAATGCCAAGAGATTTAATATTTCATTTTTAAAATGCGTATTAGACTTGCAGGGATTTGTTTAGGGTAGGAAGATGAGTATCTCTTAGTGCGGCTATTGATAAAAAATCAAAAATGAATATGGTATTCTGTAATTTTAATTGTGTTAATACACAGTAGTATTTCTGTAATTGTAAATGCATTGATATCAAACAGTGTTGTATTAATTTATTAAGGGAAGAAATTCCTAGCTAGGTTGAGTGACAACTGTTGCAGCAAGTATACATGTACAGGAAAAAAAAGACACATAAATAAGGCAATGTAATACATGTTGTATTTGCAAATTGAGGAGTCTCCTATCATTACTTTGGAATAATTCATCAAAGACCGCCTGTCTTAAGGGAGACTACCTTACTATGGTCAAACGAACAAAAGGAAATAGATATTTAGTGTATGATATGTGGATTCTGGGCTGGCGACTCGTGTAGTGAAAAGTTCGTGCTACTCTTGTGGAAGCAGTGGTAACCCGCCTTGAATGTGTACTGCGTTAGTTAGTGACAAGCTAATCTTGCGCTCTGGCAGAATGGATGTCTCATTTCCATCTGCTTACAGTCAGCGTTAGAGAGCTTTGGGCCATTGCTGTCACTGCGTAGTTAAAGCTACAGAACACCGCCGTATGCAGATACCCCACCCCGAGGGCTTCATAGATTTGGCGTTGGCTATTTCGGCCAAGGTGGCAATTTGCCCGGACAAACCTCTGCCAGACGGCTGCTGTGTGGTGGTCAGCGTCAATGTTTGGTCGGGATACTTAGAATGCCGTAGTCGTCACCGACCGCTACACAGACAGATTAGCTCCTTCATTTCTTCCGGGGCAGTGGCCGGTGCTTGACTTCAAGAGCAGTTTATGAAGATGGGGACTATCCTGAACCAGGATGGCTCTTGAATTTAATACCGGAACCAAAATAGCCTGGTCCTGTCTCCCAATGCATTGTAATGATAGACAGGGGGGAGGTTGGTATGGTTAAGATGTGGAGAATTATTTAACAAGAAGAAAAAAAAAAAAAAAAAGAAAGATCTGTACCCTACCCCGAGCCAACTATTGCACAATTACAGTATTAGAATTTTTTGGACCTGCCTAAGTCTCTGTCTGGATTGGAACACTCTGATCTTATGTAATAATTTTGTGTTTGCCAATCTGCTTTTGAGCACCATGTACCGGAACAACATTTACAACATTGCCGTTAAGCATGCTGGCAGACTTCAATCACTGCTTCGTGTTGTCGCTGTATCAACAAACAGGTTTCCGTAGATTTGTGCCTATGTTTCTGCCGGGCCAGTGGCGGTAGCAACAGTCGTAACGACATCTTACCGGAGGATCCCAAAGCTTGAGAGCTGCCTTCTGCAGAAGAAGCCTTGCCGTGTAAATCTCTTTTTCATGGGTTGTCATGCCAACCTGCTACTGAAGATTTGCCTATGTCATTATCAGAAATTGTCGCTTCCCCAATTTCTGTAGGTATTCGACCTCTAGCACCACAAATTGGGATTGTTTAGCTATTGTGCCTGTACTGTGATATCTGCAGCAGGCTTGGTTCTTTTGTATGGCGAGTATAACATGAAATTACAACATATACTTGGAAAAAATAGCATTTATCATTTCTGATGAGATATTCTGTACACAGAGTCAAAATTATGGTGGATAAGCATTTATCATATTTCATACCCCATAGGCTTACCAGAAATGTAAAGTTACCTCTTAATTTCACGAATGACATAGCCACCATTTCAAAAAAAAAAAAAAAAAAGATACACACAGCTCTACAAGCATGAAAGTTAATAAAATGGGGAAAAAATTGATAAACTTTGAAAAAAAAATGTTGAAATTAAAATAGAACTGTATCACAGTGGCCCCTCTCTTAAAGGACACTCTCACCAAATGACAACTCTCTAAAAAGGACAGAATAATTTGGCAGCAAGTACTATGGATGCCTTTAATCCTCCCTCTCTCCAAAGGACACCTCTAATACATATTAGGGCAGAATTATTTGGCAGAAGAGGTGTCTCTTTTTGAGGGGGACTACTGTAATTGCAAACAATTGCAATGTCTCTTGATACTGCATTTAATTAAGACCAACTAAGTATTTTACAGAGGGCCAGCAGGAAAATCCTACTGGAACAGACTATTCATGTTACAAAATTTGGGGGCAAAATACACCTTATTGTCCAGGTGTATCTACAAACAAACACACACAGCCCCCCAAAAAGCACACGTCTGTGCCACATGTGCTATAACATGGTTTGTGAGGCTTGAAGTAGATTTCTCTCTGTGATATTACGCGGTAAGGAAGGGTAAGAGACACGGCTGGCATCACTAAGGCCTTTGTGAATGGTTTCGGATGACATTATCCTCCACCCTGGTATAAATTGTTCTCTTTTTTTCCATTGTGGCTAATTTACATTATATAGGAAGACGTATTCCCATATGGGACAGCACTTATTGCCATCTGTACTGTGTGGCAGCTGAGGAAAAAGATGGCTTCCACGCAGTTTTGGGGTTCACGAAGTGAACGGCACCTCATAGAGCATCTCTGTGGGGCTATAATGGACAGAGACAATGCTATGCTCTCACCGCGACACATGTTATGCTGCTACGTAAGGGGGTGGGGGGAGGGTTTCTTCCCAATGTCAATATCTGCCGGTAGTGACCTCTGGTGTTTGCAGGGAAAACTATAGGTTGCATTTGCCGAGTACACTATGACGACAAGATACGGGTCAATCATGCAGGCCAAGAAATGTCCTAAACAATCTATGCGATACCTGCAATAGCTAAGGAAGATGCGAAAATCTTAGTTCCTCTGTATTTAAAACACAAATTTTGAGAAGTGCAATTGTTGAATTATGCTGTATATATGAAAGAATTGTTCATTATTTGAACAGTTGAAGGTTTGAAATTTTGTTTGACACATGTCTGATGACTTCTTGTCTGCCTGGTTATGGGTACATGGGGTAGGGTAGGCAAGAAACATAACAGAAATAAAACATAATATATTGAAGAATGCTATGGCTACAATTCCATCCACTGCCAACCAATTAAAACTCATTTAACACCACAAGAAAAGAAACGGAAGGTTGTCGATGAGCGCTATGACTACATGGTGCTAGTGCCAACAGTATCTCCTGTAAAATATCTGAATTTGATGGTCAAGTTCTGGTTCAAGTTCTAAAATGATTGGTTCTTGTTTGGCACATTAAGTAAGTAGTCCAATACCAGCTATTTTCCCCTGACTGATATGCTCAGAATTAGGTGCGTACAAGCTATTGACATGGATTATCTATGGTAATTTACGGTAATCAAGATGGTCTAGTATATCAGTTACTTCAAGTACAGTGAAGGACCCACCTGTTCATGACCACCCTGATGGTCGAAGCCAAAGCTCAAAATGGTTTTAATTTCTGGGTTCATCTTAATGTTGAAAAAAACTTAAGCGCTGGGGTATAACTTTTGGCCGAACAGTTAGGGGTCATTTCTGGGTTGGCCTAATGTTTCCTGGGTGGTTTCTACAGTAGTAACTTAACAAATCTGTTACTATTCTGATAGTTACGATTAGCTCACAGTCATGATCGTATACCCAAAAATTAAAATAACTTTGAACATTGAAAGTGGCGTCAAGTGTAGATCTCCTGTGTTTAAGAGCAGTGATATAAGAACAGTGTGTGCTTTCCTTGGATAGCAAGGACAAACCGGTCACGGTCCAGTAAACAGCAAGCCAGCCTAGTTAAGATGTATGCCATGTGGCTTGGCAGAATGTCCTCATCACTCAGGCTGCTTGCTGTAAACACCAAGCTAGCACAACTACATCAGCATATATCCCTAACATATCTAACTTACCGCCCATTCAGCATCGCCATAGTGAACTTTCTCATTTCAGTTACCAGGTAACATGATGGAAATCCCAGACGTTTTTCACACCGTCATCCTCCTGCGCCTATTTGGACATGATGGCATTGCTTATTGTAGGCCAGTTCTCCCTTTCAGTCTGTCTTCTATCTTGATGGCCTTTTGAACTGGTATTAAAAACGCCAGAGGCGGGCGATGCTCAGTGTACAAGTTTGGGTCCTAGCCCGGTATGTATCTACACATACAGGTTAAACTGTGTCTACAGGCTGGCTCACTCTCTACTCATTCCACCGCCACCGTAAGGTTTGAGGTACAAGAAAGTTGGCACCCAAGGCAGCATCCTTGACATCAGTGGTGACATTTTGCATACCGTAGGTCTTGTTTGGCTGCTGTGTGGTTTTAGTACAGTGGAACCTGGGAAATTAAGACCGCCCATGGTCAAGGCCAATTGAAGTGTCCTAATTGCTTGTTCTACTGTTAATGGCTTAAATTTTGAAAATAAATATGGACAGTTTGGGTTGATCAGTCAGTGGTCTCAATTCTGGGGTGGTCTCTATTTCTAGGGTGGTCTTAATTGGATGATCTTAATTCTAAAATGGTCTTAATTCTGAGGTGGTCTTAATTCTGGGGCTGCCTCATCTGGGGTGGTCTTAATTCTGGGATGGTTTAATTCTGGGTGGTCTTAGTTCTGATGTCTTAATTCTGGGGTGGTCTTAATTCTGGGGTGGTCTTAATTCTGGGGCTGCCTCATCTGGGGTGGTCTTAATTCTGGGATGGTCTTAATACTGGGGTGGTCTTAATTCTGGGGTGGTCTTAATTCTAAGGGGGTCTTAATTCTGGGGTGGTCTTAAGATGTGGGTTCTACTGTATATTGCGACATTTGGTGCTTTGCAAGAACATTTCGTATTGCTACACTTCATTAACTATTCATAAAATCAAACCTGAGTACACCTCCTGATCAGGTTGGTTCAAAGAAAATTTGAATGCCTCTTGTATCACAGAAGTGCCTAAGTGTGTCCTGAGCTTGTCTCTACCTGGCAAAGGTGAAACATATATATTGTCAACATTCTGTGTTGGCTCTTCATGACCAGTTTTATGTGCCTGAAACACATAATAGACACATCATTACAGCCATTAAACTCCACTGAACAGGTTTTGGGTGACAGTCTACTTGCCCTGGGGGACCAACTTCGTATAAGCACAGTAGGAGAGAGTCCTAATCAAGACCTTCAAGGAAAACTTTAAGAATTTTTTCAATAGAGCTTTCAGCTTTTAATACCCGAGGCAGCTCAGTTAATTTAAAATAATCTGACCATTTTATAATATCCCAGACACATACACATTTAGCATGTGTTTGGTAGGTGCAATTTAAAGATGCAGACATCTTCTCAAGACATTAATTGGTTCCTTGTGAAAACATACAACACCACTCTGCCTACCTAATTTAACAGTACAATTATTGCTTCAAGTATAGAAATAGACTGTTGTGTTCTAAGGAAGACCTTCAGCTACGGTAGAGTACTAAAATTAGAGTATTGCTTTAGGGTACCTACTGTACATCACAGGGCTTTTAATAGCTGAGGCAGTTGCAGTTTAGTGAAAAGAAATTATTTTAGAAAGTCACAGACCCATACACGTTTGGTGCAATTAGATACTGGCATCTTCTCTGTTCCTCCAGGTGGCTCCTTGTGAGAGCACACAGCAATGCCCTGCCTATCTAATTTAAAGGTATACATGGTATACATGTAGTTTTTCTTCAAATAGAAACATCTAAATATCCCTGGCACTCAGATGGTCTGATAGGATAATGTCCCAAATTGTTATTGTGGGACGGGCTCGCAGTTACCTTCCTGACAAGTACATTTTGTCCATAAACTTGGTGTCATATCATATATTACCATCTTACATGTGTTTGTATAGCTTAAATTAATTGCTCAATGATTCAAATGAAACAATGTCAATCAAACCATTTACATCATAATCATAGCACAAATATGCAAATTAAATATGCAAATTATTCAGCATCGTTATTCATCACGTGTAATAACTGTATACATTCAGTACTCTCCCTTCCCAGCTATGTTGGTGGGAAGACCGGGTCAGTTGCACCCAGCAACTCGTGGTGAGCCACAATGGGTATAAATATTCAGAAACCTTTAATTAGTTTAAATAATTTTATGCAAATTCACACGTGTATGTATACCCTATAATATTTACTCTGTTCTTCAGAGAGAGAAAACAATACAGGTTCAAAAACTTGCTTTTATAGAACTTAAGCAAAAAGGTATGTACATGTACAATAATATTAATATTCAGCATGGCGACGGATTGACTCCTAGTACTACAAGTTATTCCAGGAGCCCATTCATAAGTTCTGCCTAACTGCAGTGGCTGTCCTTACTGTTTGAGAGGTTGGCGGCAACTGCTACCGCCACCCCCACGGCCTCGTCCACCTTGGATGTTGAAGAACTTGAGCAGGTCATTGAATTTCCTGGAGCCTTGATTCATGGTGCCTGAGCTTAGTGTTGAGCAGAGGTCAAAGTGAAGTCCTCATTTGGTGTATTGGAGATTGGAGTGGGAACTTCATGTGGTGCTAGGCCTATGCAGTGCGGTACCAGTGACTGGATTTCACTAGGGTTGAAGAGCCCTGTAAGCTACGCCTCCCCTTCCCATGTAGGGTAGTTGCCTAGATTCCTGAAAATAAAACAAAATTACTTATGATTAGATCATTTTATTTACTTATCAGACAAATATCATCATGGCAGGTGACGTCACATTGGAACCTGTGGAAATTCCTTGATAGTGCAGTGAACAGTCTCCCTCCCATCAGAAAAAAAGACTCTGGCTTGGACTAGTCCACGTTGACCACATTGACTGCTAAATTCAGATACTGTGAAACTGAAGTTTAAATTCTGCAAGAGAGAAAAATATTAAATTCTTTTCAGCTTGAGTAATGTACTAATGTTACAATGACTTTATAGCCAGGTTGTACCTGGATACATGCCACAAACTTCCAGTGACCAGACACTGCGGTCCATGTACAGTATAGATGTATTTATTTACTCCCATAAATGCTCTTATCCAAATAATAACATGCTTACACACCCATAGTACACACATAGACACAGGCTTAATTAAATTTGTTAATATTTCTATTACATAACACGGTCACTGCTTGTTTTTGTAGCTATATAACTATCTTAATTTTAACTGTCCTGGAATATATAAATTGTCGGTATTTATTGTGCTCGTGGCGCTACCTGGTGGGGAAGTGATCTTGATATTTACTGTCTGCAAATAAACTTGGCACGAAGTGATCGATTTTTGTCCGCGCCACTTTAAACATGTTTAAAGAATCTTTAGAGTAGCAAAGTTATTCTTTAAGTCCGACTTATTGAATCTCCCCTCAGGGTGGCTAAAGTCTGCCAACTTTGGGACGGAGGAATCGCAGAAATAAGAAATTGTTCAAACACAGTTGGGATAAAGCTGGTATTGATTTTCTGCCTGTATGGTCGATACCCCCCCCAAAAAAAACAAACACGTAATCTTTCTTTAGCGTGCTAGACCCATGTGGTGGTATTCAATCCTATGTAAACTCTCTTAGTGTTGAGCAAAGAAGAATTTTGTCTCCTCTGTCAATAAGATCTAAATATAAATTGGTTAGGGACGTATCACTTAACAAAAAAAGCCCACATTTTCTTGATAAGTAGTTATTGGAAATGTTGAAGTGGTCTGAGGTACAGTAGAACCTGTCTTGAAAGACTGGCTCTTCTGATAGAAAGTTGGTTTGTCAAGACTGGTGGTCTCCTGTGACGGATTCAGTTGTGTTGAAGAGTATTTGCACCGGTGAACATTGTTGTTTTTCAAGACAGGTGGTATCTGATAACTGGTCTCCTCAAGTCAGGTTTCACCGCATATAAATATTTTTTTTTTTTTCCACAAACAAGTGGAAGTGTCATGTTTTAACAAATTTGTACACTACCGAAATGTCAAAAACCAAAAAGAAGACAATAATTGAACGTTAATCCTAATTATAGCAGAGATCTTCTGTAAAGTCCTTGGTGTAAGATGGCCTAACCTGCAAGGAAATTTTTTTTTTCCTAAAATTATATATAAAGGCACTGTGCAACTGCTGTGCACATTTTTAAAGGAATGACTGTAGTAATGCATATAATTTCATGTATCAAATAATTATACAGTTGTACCTGTTTGAGATACTTACAAAAAAAAATAACTGCCTTGATTGGATAAAACGATATTAAGTAGAACCTGTCTTGAAAGATCACCCCATTGGCCTAAAAATATGGTCTCTCAAGACAGGTGGTCTTTGGTGACAGGTTAATTCACATTGAAATGTAAGACCTGCCCTTGAAGACAGGCAGTCAGTCATGGCAGTGGTCTCTCCACACAAATTTCACAGTATCATTAGCATACATTAAATAAATGTATTGTGAAGTACTTATTGTGTTTTGTTTTATTTTACAGAGGAAGGAACGAGCGGAACAAGTCGCCTACAAGCTGGAACAGGACCTGGCTATGTGTAAGTCAACCTGTCAATCATCTCATGTGGGCGGAGCTTAATCATTTGAAAATAGAACAAGATATTGCAAGGTTACATTTGAGGAGTGAAACATCCTAGTAGACCCTGTTACTAAATCCCCTGGATACTTCCCTAGGTTTGTGTAATTCCAAGAGCCGATTTTGCTGGATTGAGGTATTTATTTTAATATGTATAGGATATGGAGCAGTTATGACATGCCGGTGGGGTGATAAACGTGTGCTTGCATGCATAAATTTTCCAATTTGAAGCGTTTAACCTTGATAAAATGGTGACCTTATAGACACTACCTACTGCCTTCGAAAATATCGACAATTATGCCATTAAGTCAGAATTATTTGCATTAGTGCAGTTAGCTATAATCATGCAATGTACATGTATAGCGGCTAAATTGTACATGGGATCTGCACATATTATACTACTAGTAGTGTATACATACATACACATTGGTGTATAGATCTACTGTACTTGTGTTTTACTCAATATTTATGAATTTATTCAAAGTTGGTTTTAGTTCATCAAAACATTCAGTTATTAAAAGGGAAGCTTTTCAAATCAGAATTTGTAATTCCAATGAAATTTTTAACAATACCAGAATTCACAGGCTTATGATATGGAAGAAGCTTCATGCGAATATAAATAGCAAAATAGAATGCGACTTAGTTAGGAAATCGGTTACAGTTTGTAAATCCTTTCACCCAAGTTTTGTTTCTGCCATTTTATGGCATAAAATGTTTCCGCCCATAAAATTTGCAATGTGAAATGCGGGCTATTAACACATGTTATGTTAACACGTGTTATTATCTTGCGCGACCTGGATATTTCGCAGACCAGGCCCCCCAGCCATGGCCTGGTATGTAGTAAACACCAGGGAGAGAAAATCCCATCTGCATATAAAGTTTTGCGGCTGCTGCAACAATGTGCGGTCTCAGATCCAGAGTGCAGACACAGTACTATAGAGATACATAGTAATCATGGTAATACGGTGGTATACGAGCACCATGGGGGCCAACATTTTAATATATAATTTTGGCTGCCTTACTTTTGACCATGACCTTTTGGGTGATGGAGCAACATGGTGTAGTTTGATTAATTGTTGCCGAGATATTTCAGCCTGATCTGGAAGGGTTGTTTATATGTAGAGTGGTCACTGGGGGAGGGGGGGGGGAGAAGCATGTATTGTATGTTTGTACAAGGGCCAGACTTAAGAAAAATCTTAAGAAAAGAGTCTAGAAATAACCTAAGTTTACTAATCACCCTAATTAGCAACCAGCGTCTTTTCACATGCTTAAGTTCAACAGTCGGCAACCAGTATAATTTTTAAATGCGTAAGTTCATCGGTGGACTTAACATTTTTCTGGAACTGGGCCCCTTGCTTGTGCTGTTGAGTCTGAGAGAGGGTTGAGAGTGGGATAGCTGTTACACAGGCAGAGCTCTGACTAAGGTACTACAACTAATGATATACTGCAGAAGGGTGATATTAACCCCAGGCTGGGAAGTGAGCCCAATGTCATCTTGTCATGATTCATGGGCCACATGTTACTGGGGTAAAAATGACAGGGAGGCTTTCCTCCATCATGCATCCTACAGCAGCGCAGGGAACGAAATTAGGCAAAAATGGAGAAATTGAAGTAAAAATGCATGGAGCTTTCTGTAGCACTTGATAAATTTGGGGAGGGAGGGGGGGGGGAGGGGGTGTATTGGACGTTTTTAATGCTAGGAAACCTTGCCTATAAGCCTAGCAGATTGAGGCGGGAAGATTAGGGAATCTGCCTTCAATCATCATCTCGGGCGACATATGTCTAATGTAATGCGTTTTCCCACTGGGAGACTATAGTAGTTTTACTAATATCCTCTGGTAAGAGTTTATGTGGCTGCATAAATATATAAATGTAAAATCATCATAATAATAATGACAGTGCCACCGATAATTGTAGTCAATATATCATTGTATAATTGCAATATGAAACCTTATTGTATCAAAGACTTGCTGTAAGTCGAATTATATTTTGTTCTGCTTTTATTCAATGACTTATATGGTAGTAGTAGTTGTTACTTAGTAACTAATTTATATCATCAATTTTTTTTTAAGTGACTATCAGCATAAAAGCCATCTATGTGGCCACCTCCGACACGATTTTGACCATGTTTTGCGGTTTTAGCATATTTTCAGAAAAGTAAGGTACTGGTACTTCTAAATCATCAGTTGCTGGTACCACATGTCTGTGACTGACTAGAGAGTTAGTGACAGGCAACTTTCTGAGGTATTAGCCCTGCCAAGGAATGCATACATGCAGCCAGCTTAGGCTTTTAGTCTGACAGAACCCCTTAGCGTCCTGCAGAGGACATTGGGGTATTCCAGTGCATTCCACAAAGCCTAGGAACCCCCCTAGAGGACGCCAGTAGATGGCCGGGTTTGGCCATTTCAAAAAACTCCTGGCTGCATAACATGAGCTATGCTACTTGGAGGCTGGCTTGCCCCAGGCGCCGTACAATTATCCGGGATAAATTGTGTCTTCATGGCTGTGGGAGCCAGTTTCCACCGCCCTCAGGGACTTCTATATTTGGTCCAGAATCAGCCAGGTTTTATCGCATAAATCCTTTACAAGGTGCACACGATCTCTGGTTTTCCTGAGGTTTTAATGCGACCTGTTTTACGCCAGCATGCTAATAAAACTTGCTTCTTTCTTCCAAGTTTCTTTGCAAGAATTGGTTTCACATGTATATTATGTGAACAGTTTTTGGGTAGATTCATTGTTTGCAGATGCACAACAGCCCGTCATTAATCTGTAAAATGATACATTAGGTAGAGTGTGGAGCGAATACTTATTATCGTATAAGAGCAATACAGAGGTCCCTGCGATTTAGGACCCCTCCATTTTGGGACTTCAATCTATTTTAAGACAGACTCCTTGACAGTATCCTAATAATTTCATTATACATGTCCTTCCAGTTTCAGATCACCTTCAATTTAGAATATATTTTGCAGCTGAATGGGTGGTCTTAAAATGCAGGTACCACTGTACATTTATTAATATAATCTCAATTTGACATTTCTTTGCTTCCAGGGGATCCCGCGTGGGGTAACAATGTGACGACTGATCCATACAAAACACTGTTTGTTGGGCGTATTGTAAGTATATTCTGAAATGGTACATGTACAGTAGAACCTGTCTTGAAAGACCACCCCATTGGCCACAAAAATGTGGTCTGTCAAGACAGGTGGTCTCTGGTGACAGGTTCAGTTATATTGAAACGTAGGTCCAGCTGCCAAAGATGGATGGTTGCTCAAGACAGGTGGTCTCTCATGGCATTGGTCTCTCAAGGCAGGTTTCGCTGTATTGTGGCCATTGTCATTTATGCAAAGGATGTTCAGCATTCTGTCTATTCTATGGGACCACCATAGGACCGTGGAAATACAGTCTTTTATTGCCAGTTGGTCTTAAAATAATAAAAGTTTAATACTTAATATGGCACACAATGCACTTTGGGACAAAATTATGTGGTCTTATAATCAAGATGGTCTAAAAAAAGGGTTGTAAAATAGGGGGACCACTTTGGTGTCATTAAGATGATTGCCTGTATCCCAAATAAGCTGTTCAATATATACCGGTAATATTTAAGAGAGAATGTCGTAATATTGAAAAGCTTTAATTTAGCCCTATTATATTTGTAGGACATGTAAATATGGATAAATCTGAGTCAGCCGCCTGTTTTGTTTAAAATAAATAAAATTTAAAAATAAAATAACAAAAAATAGTTCTTTAAATCTGTAAATATAATAAGCGTACATATTTACATAAATGTACAGAAATTGTAATTTTCCTTCTTATTGTTCATTTCCTGTAGAATTACGACAGCAGCGAGTCTAAACTACGAAGAGAGTTTGAAACCTATGGAACTGTGAAAAAGGTAAATCAATCTTTGTCTGTTCGAATCGTACTTTGTGTTTCTGTAGGGACCAATAGAATCTAACCAATAGAACCATCCAATTTTAACGCCTTTGGCTTGACACAGTCTGGGATTGAACCCCAGCCTCCCACAGCTCAAAACAGTATAAATTTATATTTAAGTGGACTCTTGATGGTATGTATGTATAATATCTCATTGTATTAGTGAAAAATACTTCAGGTAATTTGTAACTTGTAAACTTGTAACTTGTAATTTGTAAATATTGTTCAAAATTGACTCCATTGTTGTAACACGACTGATGCTGATAGAAATTTTAGATATTTTTATGCTATCAGTCCTGTATTATTCTGCCCCATGTACTATGAAGTATGCAAGTACGTACTTTAACACTGTCATATAGATCATAAAAAGGCATTTTCACGAACTACAGTTGTGTTTGGTATATTTTGAGATGCTACTAGTATGCTGTATCTGCGTTTGTCTTTCTCAGATACGAGTTGTCAACAGCATGAAAAGTGGAAAACCACGTGGCTACGCATTTGTGGAATACGAACATGAGCGGGACATGCATTGTAAGTACAACCACCTTGGGGGGAGGGGGTGGGGTGGGGTGTGAAGTTTATGTGCCACCTTTCTTGCTATGGAACCAAATCTGCAACCTGAGAGATGCCATCTGGTTGGTGGCTGCTTCACGAACAACAGATATATTGTGTACAAAGTCTGAAAATAAAATAGGAAATTTTTTCTGACAAATTCTAAAAGGTTGAAAGACTGAAATAAATGCAACAGTAAGGTAAGATTGACCTCATGAAAGCAAAGGAATGTGCGTGCACATATCGAAATTCCGTTTCTACGTAAGCGTACAGGGATGTGGTGAGAGAAATATCAGATTAAGCCGGACTGTGTAGCACAGCATTATGCATGTTATGCTGTCGCTTTTCTTTTCTAGTGTATGTCACTCCAGTTTCAAATTCCTCGGCTGTGAAAGACTGAATGTGATGTAACGTGTACAGAGATTTAAAAAGAAGAGTGCCAAACCAACACGAAATAATATTGAAGAAGCTGTACGCGGCGATGAACATGTCTATGACTGACCAGTCTGATAGACATCTAAAACAGGGTTATGTAATGGGTATGGTACCCATGACAACCCATCCCTAATCCACGTAAACAGAAAATATTTTCATTCCAAGACAATATTTAGTAGTTTTTATCCAGAATGGTAAATTATTCCATCTAACTAACAGGATAGTTACATGATAATTACACATGTATGAGATTGCATTACATGACACGTTGAAAATCAGCAAGCACACCTTTACATCTTCTCACACATATAACTCAGCGCCAAGAGAATCTTGGATGCCGGTGGACGTTAGGTTCTAGGTGGGTAAGTTTGCTGTTATTGTAGAACTAACGAAGAAGAAGAAGAAGTCAGACTTGCAAGTAATGTAAATAGACTTAAAACTGAATGATTGAGATTTCTTTCAGAGCCGATCATCAGTATCTGACTATCTGATGCATTTAATCCTATGGCTTTGTGACTTAGTATTTCATGTATTGAGAATAATTTCAGGGGACCCAATTGCCAAAAATATATATCCATAGCTATTTTATGATACTAATACTATTAATTTTAAGGTTTCACTTTCAAGGGGTAATATACATGATATAGGTGGCCGGATGGACTCCCGAAGCCTCTAGCTTTCCTGTAATAGATGCCATGAACATAATATTTTAAATTAAAGCGTTTGTTAATGTTAATTGATGTTTGTTATTTCAGAGTATTGCGTGATATGTTCTGTGTTTAGTATGGTGTTTAGTATGGTGACACAGTTCTGCAGAGGAATTGTCTTTATCTTTTGTACCCCAAAGAAGCCACTGTGTGTATTTAAAATACAACAAATATATGCAGAATTAACATTTTGTAACAAAATGTGGCATAACGCTAATAATAATGCAAATTTCCTTACTTTAGCATTGTTCAATGTGACTGAAAAGGTTTTGACAATATCACTTTCATCTCAGGTACATTTAGGTACAAACCTAACTTTGTATTACCTGCCAAGTGGTCAAGCAGAGCATCAAAGTCCATGGGCCTTTTGTTGGTGTATTTTATACAACATTATATACTCGTGATCCGTAGCCAATATTTTATGGCACATAAACCATATCCAACATATGGAACTGTATCTCCCAACTTCAATTATTCCTAAAGCAGAGTATCATACTAAAACTAGCAAGTCGATCGGTGTTATTTACCAGAACACCTTCCTTGCTCAGCTAGCGTGTTGTATCGAATTTGCTCTTTATGCCTTCGTGTATCGTACAATCCCTGTAAAAATATTTCCGCATCCTTCAGCCTATGTATCCCATCTCTGGCCCCCTTTGTGTGGGTAGTTACCTGGTCACCTGTTCCTACACTTTGAAGTCGTGTTTATTCTGCTCCAGCTGCTGATAAAAAACCCTTTATATTCACATTTGCAGACCTTAGTCAGAATATTGGGAGGGATAATACTTATTGGTAGGAATATTATAGGTATGCTGTTATTATACAGAGTAGTTTGGAGCGGCGTATTTACCGCTCTACTTCAAATTGATCGGTCGTGAGTGTGAGTGTTATCAAAGTTTAACGGCACATCAACACCAAAAGGGTCATACCGTGCCAAAACAGAGTAGTTAGGAGCGGCGTATTTACCGCTCTACTTCAAATTGATCGTCCAGGAGTTTGAATCCAATCTATGGCACTTTTCATCTTAACACACATCTTTAAGCAAACTGGATATAAGTACCGGCCAACCATCTTCTGTATTGTAGATAGGCCCTTGTACCTTCGGTCTCATCCATGCGTAGTTATTATGGATATTATGGTAGGTTTTCAGTCTCTTTTCTGTATTAAGTTCTACAGGAATTGAGGTAGGTTGAAAGTCCATAACGAGTGTACTGTACTTAACTTGGGTCTGTTGTGATTTTGTCCCTCACTTTATTACTGTTTCTACTGAAGATTCCATTAATCGGTCATGAACTATTAGCAGCCATTATTTTTTTGCAAGTGAAAAAGTCTGAAGCCAAAATCACCATGCTCCTTTCAGTGTTAAACTGATGGTAAGGCGTGTGGTGACAGTGTGGTTTCCTAGTCAGCTCTGTCACAGATATATTGCCACTGCCGCTGTTTAAACATGTTAACTAACAGTGCAGCACAGATAAACAACGGTTCGCGGCCGCTGTAACACCGAGCGGAGCCCCACGCAAAGATCAATGGGCATGTATCTACAGACTGCATGGCCATAGTGGAGTAATTGCTTGCCCCGGTTCAATAGATTCCCAGGAGTTTTCACCCCAGCACAGCAGTTTGAAGACAAAACATCAAAATTAAAACCATATCCATGTTCCTATTATAGAGCAAATATATTGATTGCACCTCCCTTCTGCCCCAACATGGCCCCCCTCTACCCCAACACCCCCCACCCACTCCAACACCCCTCGTCCCTGACCTCCACCCACCAACCCCCAAACTATGTTATCCCACAGATATATTTATGATATTCGCTTCCATTTCTTCCAAATTCCATATATAGGTCAAGGTCATCCTTAACAAGGTCAGGGTCAGTCTTTGAATGGCAAATTATCTGGCTTTGAACGATTGGTTCTGCCACAGCACTTAACATGTACATGGAGGGGAGGGAGGTCGAGGGGAGGGGGGGGGGGTCTGTGTTAACGTCAATAGTTCAAGGAACAAAACACGAGAACACGACGGGCTGTCAAGATGGAAGGGCGACTCAGAAATTGTGGCATAATTGGGCTTCTTGCTCGGGGAGGGAATTCAACAGCGGCAGCAATGGTCAAATATCCAGGCACAGCGACAGAGCCAGCAACGGAAATCCAAAAATATCGGCTCCTCAGACAAACGACAGGGCATTCTCAATGCTCTCCCTTGAGCTAGCTAAATATAGCATCAAGGGATTCCAATAGAGACCTAACTAAACATGCTGCCACAATTCCCGGCTCCTCCAGCAGCTAAACGAGAACATTGTCTAGATGTTGCTGCCATTTATTTGGTAGAAGGCATAATAATTGCAAAGTATTGAAGGGGATTAAGCTTGCTCTCGCGAAGCATGCAATATGCATCGATGCATCTTGTTATTCTCATGCAATATGCCGGGATGCATCATGTCATTCTCATGCAGTACCATGTCGTTGTCATGATCTTACATCGAGATTTGCACCCGGTTTTTGCTAATATTAAATTATCTGAGTTACCAGTATTTTAACGGCTATGACACATGGTCGCTAGGCGTTGATTGACTGAATCGGATGTCTTTGACCTAGGTGTATATCACAGCATTAAAGCCCAGGGTCTGTTTCTTATATCATCCCACCGTAGACCCTACCATAGGCAGCAGACAGCAGTAATCTGCTGCTCATAAGCTCATACATGCCATATATGTAGATTTTTTTATGGAGGAGATGAGAGCGATGACGTTTTGGAATAAGTCTTTTGAGAAGAACCATTGGATACCGCTCCTATGGCAGAAAGTTTATACAGTACCGATATTCTTTTATCTAGCAAATGACCAAGCAGAGTGTCAAGGCTCCTGGGCCTGTTGTTGAGAATAACCATTGGATGCATATAGTGGTCACTGCCGACCAACCGCATTTGTGAAGGTTATGAAACCCAAATAATTCTGTTTCGTGAGACAGCCTTAAGTCGGTATAGGTGAAAGTTGTCTTTGGCCAGCCCAAAATAATATAATCTAAATCCCTGAGTCAGTTTTTGTGAAATCGGGTGTAGGAGGATTTAGGAAATCCCTTCACTGTTGTTATTTAATCTCGGCATGCCGTCACTTCAAATGCCTTATCCACAATTTCCGCTGCTGGTTCTAATAATTTCTGCGACTTGTTATCATGATTACATTACGGTACTACCAGTAGCAGAAAAGTCCCTGTTGAGTACTTTGATAATATTTGTGGTAGCACAAGACACGAACTATCTTGACTGGCAATGCAGGCTCTGTGGATATCTTGCCCACCCAGGATGAATGGTTCAGGAGCAGACCCAACGATCTGTTTCACATGAACTTGGAAATATCTGTCGTTTCAATATTCTGCGCACATATACCTGTTCAACATTTCCATTGCCCACACAGAGTTCAAAATTATGGTCGTTAGGAAATAGACAGTGATAAATAGATGTAATAAGCCTTAACAGAAATTCAACAAACAAATATAAATAATCTACCTGAATAGATAGATAGATAGATAGATAGATAGATAGATAGATAGATAGTTTATTTTGGAACATGCACTTGTCAGTATCACAATACATCAATACAGAAAAAAATATCATGTTCCTGGTTGATAATGGAGCCATTGAAGGCTG
>JAAUYG010140472.1_pt1 | contig 22159 bp, 24 predicted proteins | sample 7278091 | NCBI WGS metagenome assembly JAAUYG01 (sample SAMN14350201, study PRJNA611818) | marine sediment metagenome | isolation source: surface marine sediment (0.6m) | place: French Polynesia: Moorea | collected 2018-08 | reverse complement strand
TCCTCTTCTGCAGGTGGAAGAGAACGCGGAGTTTACCTTGAGTCCCTTGGCTCTGTTGATGGCACGAAGCGGTCTCAGCACACGACACACACGGAGAATTTTCACGACAGAAATAGCCTCATTACTGAAACAGAAACAACCAAACCGATCATAAATAACGACCCTTGTTTTACGGATTCTCTGTTGTATCAAATGTCTCTGTGGTTTCAAGCATTGTTCCAGATATTTTCTTTCGCGAAAATATGAATGCACTTACTCCAAGACAAAGGATATGAGAGCAACAGCAACAACAAGTAAGTCTAACAAGTTGAACAGGCTTCGGCAGAAAGAGCCTTTGTGTAGCACCAAACCATAGGCGGTCACCTGCAATGACACAGAGGCAGGTAAGTGGTGAAAAATGGTGTCTTGACCATGAGCATAAGTGTACAAACGAATCATCTTTACTTGCACGAGCAACTGTACTGCTTTTGCTGTTTTTTTTTTGGTTTTTTTGCAAAGGCTTTTTAGCGTTCTTGAGAAGTTGACACCGCAAGCAGTCGTAAGCAGTCACCCAAGCATCTGATAACTGGATAAAACACTGTCCCCAGTTTATTCTTAACAACAAACAAAACAAAACTTGTTGTACTGACCTTTAGCATGATCTCTATGGTAAAAACAGTGGTAAAAAAATAGTCGAAGTATCTGAGTATGCGATTTCGTTCAGAATGGGCGGAGAGCGGGTCCTCTGCAGCAAGCATCGCACTGCTGATCATGATGCACGCCAGGATGATGTTCCCGAAGAGATTGTGGTTGCAGATGTAGTGGCAAAACTTCCGGAACCTGTAATTGCAATGTCAGACAATTCAAATAAAAAGCCCAAACTTTGAGCTGCTCTTTGTTCCGGTTTGACCTCATTCTGTTGTGAGAAGGCAGCAGCAAAGAAGCTGGTCATTCCTGCCATGCGTGTGGCATTCTGCCTAAAGGAGATTTCCAAGTCAAACCACCTCCACGACGCAAACATTTTGAAAATTCACACGGATTTAACAGCCCCATTTAGATTGGCATTGACGACATGTGAACAGAAAGCCACGGCACGGCATTGGTTGTTGGTTTCATTTTTTACCTTGCTCAAAGCTGATTCTAGTGAAGGACTTCACTTTCACTTCCTCTCGGCGTATGCACACACCTGTTGTCCTTGGAGAAGATGAAGAGTGCGCTGGCCTGAGGAATCGGCTTCGTCTTGTCTGGAATGTTGATCTCGGACATGCGCCGCGGCCGCGCTCCGCCCGTCGACATCGTCTTAGACTCCGTCTCCTCGTCCTCCTCCTCTTCTTCCTCCTCTTCTTCTTCATCAAACTCACCTGTGAAACAATTTACATTGAAACATGTTCATCTCCAATTTCGTTCTCTCTCTCTTCTGTTGCCACCGGACCTGGTCACTCTGAATGACAGCGTTTCTTTTGAACCAGAAACTAAGCGCTGACGCCCACCACATTGTGGAAAGGCATGAATAGTCTTCAAATAAGAGAGAACTCAGAGACACTCACTCATATACCGGACCATCTTCTTGTAATCCTCGTCGACCTCGGTGTCTGTCGTGTCTGTGACGTCGATGTGCACACGAGGCTCATCCGTGCTGTCTGGTGACATTCCGCCGAATTTCTCACTGCAAGAGAGAACTCATTTGTGTGGGTCATACGCACATCCTGACACAGCACAGCACGGATTCTTATTCCACAACATTCTGACACAGTTGTCCTCCCAATTTCTTCCTCTGAGCTCACTGCACAGCATCATGCCTCTGTTGCATTCGCCAGCGGGAGGACATTTGTGGAACCGGACACAAAGTGGCCTCAAAGTGCTGGATCAGCTGTGCGCTGCGATTTTCTTGGCAGGTATTGTGTTCTCATCTTCTAAAGATGGGGATGCTCTTCTGTGTTTTTGTTTTCATTTTGTCCGTTTCCTTCTCACGACTCCGAGATTGAAACACACAAGATATTTTTGTGTGGGGCCTTACCCTTTTAGTTTGGACCTGTGGTTAACTTTGGGTGTGTGGTTGGCACTTGGTGGAAGCTCTCCTGGTTCATCTTCACCTTCTCCCATGTCTGAAGGCTCTCCCTGAAAGGGCAAATGAAACTTCTGTGCAATGGGGTTTCAGCGAGAAAAAATTCCAGCCAGTTTCTTAGGCTCTGTGTCAGTCTCTAAGAAATGTTCTGAAACATAATATTTCATCTCTGACCTGCCTTTCTTCGTCTACAGGACTCTTGCTGGAAGAGCGCCGTAATGCCTTGGCTTTCTCCTTCTCCTCCTCTTTCTCCTTGTCTGCCTCTGTCAGACTCTCAGCATCAGCCAGGTTGTCCACGGCGATAGCCAAGAACACGTTCAGCAGGATGTCTGTGCGGGAGTCAAGGAACCCAACCAAAGTAACCCTTTCAGCCTCATTTCACACACGCCTCCCCAGATGTGCCACCTTGTCCCAAACTTGATGGAACCTTCGCAGGCGCCTTCAAATGTCTGTACGATTTTTTAATCGCGGTTGGCATGAGGGCAGAAAAAGGAGGCGGCAACAGGCTGGAGGATCATGTTCCACTTGTTGTCATCATCAATGATGGTGTTGCTGATCGCCAAGGATACAGTTACCACAGATGAAGAGCACGACGTAGTAGATGCAGATGATGACGCCGAACGTGCCGACTCCGCCGTACGACTCAATACCGTTGTACATGACGACGTTCCAGTCCTCGCCCGTCAGGATCTACAACGCACGTGCAGCGCGAGCCATGCCGTTAAGAGATGTACGGAGCGATGTGCAGCAATAGCCAACCAAACCCAAAATGTGAACCTCAGCGCCATGTGATGCGAGCAGTGAGGCCAGAGTAAGAGATTACCACGGTTTTTTTTGCGTGGTGTCTACATTTTGACAATTGGTCAGAAATAGTTCGGGGTTGGCGGTCGCTGAAAAGACTTTGTGAATCTGAGGTTCACATTTCAGCTTCGTTCACGAAAGCAAAGCACACAATGCAAAGGTAAACCATGAGATTATCTCTAGATTTTCTTCGCTTTTTGAGCTCGAATAGACAAGGTGACTTTGCGCCTTTGCAGACAGCTGCCAACACAACTGTTTGAAACCTCGACAGTGTCATATTCTGACGCGGACATCTGTGAAATTAATTAGACACACCCACGAGGGTGCTGACATGAAGGCAGCCCATTGGGGTGGAATTAACGTGTCAAGCAACAATCTGGCAGAGACACCAAATGTGTCATTATGGATGACGCGTATCTCCCCACAATGGAGACAGGAACGTCAAGCAAATTGCCAAATCAGTGAGTTTGTGTGGCTTGTTCTCAATCTGGAATCCCGTTTTGCGCTGGATGTGTCACGTGATTGTGCCAACCCAGAATTTGTTTCCACCAGCACCTCTGTATTCTGGTGTGAAAGGCTATGTCTGGACACAGACAACAAAGCAGAACTCAGTCACGGCCGAACAGGTCTGACACCTGATGCCCTCCAGTGTAAAACGGGTTTGCAGGTGTGAACGTACTTGGAAGACAGTGAGCAGTGACTGCCAGAAGGTGTCAAAGTTGCTTCGCGGCGTCGACTGTGTGTCGTCAAAGTTGAACTTTCCGCCGAACAGTTGCATTCCGAGCAGAGCGAAGATGACGATGAAGAGGAAGAGCAGCAGCAGCAAGCTGGCGATGGAACGCATACTGTTCAGCAGCGAGGCCACCAGGTTCCGCAGGGAGTTCCAGTACCTGAACAACCATCCATAACCTTTGTGTTATGTTCTGTCGCTGGACGGAATTCTTTGTTTGAATGTGGGATGGAGGGGGACATTGAAGGGTCAATTTAATGAGAGGGGCGTGTTCAGTTAGAAAGTCAGGTTGAGGGTTGGGAAAGGCAAAGGTGAAGGCAGTCCGATCACAGGGCTGTTTCCATGAAATGGTGGGTGGGGGAGATAGAACAGCATGGGTTCTGTCACACACACGCTGCCACTGGTTCATCTGAAACAACACACTCACAACACGGCTTCCTGTGGACACCAGATTGTGCTGGGAACACAGAGTCCTGTTTCCAAATGTTTAGGAAACTGGGGTCTTGAGTGCCTTGTTTCTGGGAGCTGCACAGACAATAGCCTAACAGACTGAGCCTGCGCAGCGATCATTTCAGGCCAGCGACCCAATTCCAGTATCACTTCAAATTTCCACATGAACCAATTCCACAAAATGAAACCAGAAATTTTTAACGTTAACGTTACGATCAAATCAAAATTTTCAAATCAACTCAAAGATCAAAAGATCTTGCAGATTGGTTCGCTGGCCCGAGGAAGCTTTGTTTTGGAACGCGTAACTGTTTTCAACTCTTGAACACGTGTTACCACGTGGACGTGAACGTCATCAACGCCTGACTGCAGCCTGACCCATTGTGTGTCACTGCGCGTGGTTTCCTTGTGAGTAGCATTGGGGCGTCAACATGCACAAAGAAATCAACAACAAGCGAAATCCATTGTAAATTTTCTAGTCCAATATGAATATTTTTCGCCGGTCAGTCTGTGCAATGTGTTGTGACTCTCAGCTCGTCCGAGCACATTGAGAATGTCTTGATGTTTGTTTTTCCCATCTTCAGACGTACCGCCACCAATATATTGGCAGCTTTCATTGCCACGGAAGCATCACCTGTTGGATGTTCCCTCAGCAATGGTTACCACGATACTGTACCTGGTGATTTTGAAGACACGCAGCAATCGCGCACATCGCAGCACGCTGACGCCCAGTGGAGGCATGATACCGGTCGAGGCGAAGATGTATTCAATGATACTACACACCACCACGAAACTGTCAAAACGGTTGAATAAGGACACAAAATACCCCTGCAATGAGAAAGAAGGGAGGATTGCTTTGCGGTGGAATCACGTCAATGTTTTTTTCTGCATGAATCCTGCAGGAACTCAAAGTAGGTCAGGATACATCGTCTTCTGATTCTCCGGTTTGTGAAGCTTTGTTTTAATGAAAGCACAGAAAGGTTTGCGATGGACATGAAACGCAAAACTTCAACACATGAAATTTTCGTGGACTGAATGCGGAACATGAGTTCTGATAAGCTGCACTTACCTGGAAGCCTAAACTGTACATTTTGAGAAGCATCTCCAGCGTAAATAATACTATAAAGAACAGGTTGGCCACCTCTGCAAAGAGAAGATGACTTCACTCATCATTCGTAACGTAACATAAATGCACACAGAGTTGCATTTCTCAAGCCTGCACAATACCCCGACTGAAAACAGCAAAGTGGCATATATAACTGTCAGAACTCATTGAAGGACAATTTGTCTGACTTTGCCCGAGTCATTGCGAACATGTCCCTGAACACACAGCATACCTTGGAATTTGTCGAGCCAGGCGGGTTGTCCGTAGTACTCGGAGGTGAGCACGCACGTGTTGAGGAACACCAGCACGATGACAAGCCAGTAGAACGCCTGCGATTTGACGGCCGAGCGACACGCCTTGCGCGCGCGCCGGTTCCACTTCAAAAACCGCTTCCTGCGCGTGAAAATAACCACATAAGTCAATAATGATATACCTGCTGCAATCGAGCACAGAAAGGACTCCTGTGGGAAGAGGCCGCCAGCAAATGCGTTCGTGCGCCGGGGCAGCGGCGAGACACTCAGCAAAGACTTGAAGGTAAGTCTTGAGGAGAGACGCAAAACGAAGTGCTAAAGACACGCAGCAGTCGAATCAGGGATGATTGCTAAGCAGGGCTTCTTTGGGTAACTTTCCAACACCACTGAAAACCAATCGTGTGAACGGATGGGGTGGATGGGGTGGATCGTAAGGGCGGGGCGCCTTTAAGACCAAGAGGAAACATGTGGATCCAACAAAATTACTCTTTCTGGAAGCATTCCCTGAAAAGAACAAGGCAACAGGTCATGTCCATTGTCAAGTGCTAACGTTTCAAGATCCGCACTGAAAAAGTTTTCAAACCAAGTGCACTCACAAAATGTGAAACAAAATGAAAGTCAAATCAACGGCTTTTGATTTGTGGCCTGTTTAGTTTGTGAGGCTGACAGATTCAAACGATTGAAACAACTTTAACAAATGATCAAACAAGGAACTAGGTACAAGATTAAGAAAAACAAGTGAATTGGCAGGTTAATCGTGGTCAATGCCTTTTCGCTATGTCGGCTGCAGTTCTTGGACTGAACAAAATTGGCCTGCAAAGTCTAACTCTCGGAAAAAAAGTTAACTACGTTCTAGCAAACCCAACGGAGTTTTTGTCGCAGTTTAAGAACGATCAAAACATTCATGCAGAGAAAAAAATTTGTCAAGAAAATGATGCTCTAGACTTTGTGCGCGAACCATATATATCATGCAAGAAATTGTTTTCTCCGTTTCCTTTTGTAGTTTCCACGAATAATTTCTGGTTTTGTGTGCGGAGCAGTTTGGCGGGGCAAAGCTAGCACAAAAAGGACCATTTTAGTTTCCCTTTGTTGGCCCCCACAACGTGTGACATTTCGAGTGTAAAATCATGGAACAAGGTCAAAACTTTTTCTACATTTGCACAAGGTCTGAAGGGACAAGCACGAGCAGTTTATGAGGAAACGAGCTTCTTTTAGAAGCAATTACTCAATTGCCAAAAACTCAGACCAAGGATCTTTTGTCAAGGGAATTTCTCTTTGATACCAGGCCACAATCAAATTTGCTTGCCCATCAATAAAGTGAAATCAGACTTCTTATCATGAGCCTGGCATGTCTAAACCTCTGCCGGGAATATCAAATTTGCCAAAAGCCCAAAACCGCCGATTGGGATGTGTTTTACTGCCCCTCGTCGCTACTGGATTCGCCTGCGTTCCCACTCTCGCCACCCAAAACCTGGACTGAGCTCAACCTCAGCCTTGATTGTTGTTGCCCCATCAGCATTTCATGGTGCAGGAAAGGAAGGGTTGTACCAACTCAAAATCTAAACTGTGAGTCTCCAAAGTGTAACAAAACTGATACTGGCATCACTAGATTGGAATCATACACATGCATGCGAACGAACAGAAGATCTTCACATCCACGGATGTCCTATCGTAGGCACTCCATGTACTTTCACAAAACCAACAAAATTGTTGTACATTAAATGGTGCATGATCGTGAACATTGACTGGGAATGGGAATGAATATGATCGCAGTGGCCACCACCATCTAATGCAATACATGTGAGATTGAAGGAAAGATATAAACGACGTATTGCTCAAAATTTCTTCAGACAGATCTATCAAAAAGCGTTTCGTCAATGTTGTACGTAAATAGATATCAAAAACATGTTCAGAGGTGCAAAAAATGTCATTTTCCAAAAACGGGTGAAAACCGGATCACAATTATGTATTGACACAAATCTAACAGAATCACTTACATTTCTCTATTTTTTGAAAGTTTGAATTTTGCAATGAAAATAAAAGAGCAATACAGTTTACCATTAAATCCATTTTTAACAAAAAAAGAAGCAATTGGTAATTCGACCCTCTGAGTTCTCAGACGAAGCCTGTTGGTTCCCTGGATACACACCACATATTCAGTTTATGCATTTAAAGTGAAGGTCTCAAATCAGAAAGGGTAGCTTTATTCCACGCAAGTTTTTAAATCCAGTGTTATTTTGTTTAGATTTGGCTGGTCAATTGTGAACCACTGGAGTCCGCGTTGCCGGGTTGTGACAACAAAATTATGTTTGAAAGGGAGCTATCAAAGGAAAACAGAAAAACAAATGAGGGGCAAAAGTGCTGGCCTAAAATTCAAATGTCGGTGAAAATAATGGGCTAATATTCGATTAAAGGTGCGCAACTTTTGGACAGTTGCGAAGAGCTGGGGCCTCTTAGCACAAGACCCCCATCATTTACCAGCACAGTCCGGCGTTACATTCCACAGGTGGAAGGAAACAAATTTGGTCCTGTCCTTGCTTCACAGGGTATTGGGCTCACCCCAGTCCTGTTTTAGCTGGTTCAAGGCATAGCATCGACGTGCAAGTGGATACAGCAACGCGTATCACGCAGACCACTCGATTGTGGCTAGGACAGGACACCCTTTGCTGGGGCAAGCAGAAGGCCAACGAAACAGAAGTGAAACTTGATTAAAAAAGTTCTCAAGATAAGGTTTTTCTTAACTTTGTAACGTGCGGTATTTATGGAAGCAGGCTGTAGAAATGTCTTGAGTGAACCGGTGTTGGGGTCAAACTGATGTTCGAATTTGAACATGACAGCCTGCTTCTTGGTTCCTGTGGTTTTGTGTGTTCTGTATGCGTGAAACGCTTGTTCACACGAAAGAAGAATGGAAAAGAATATTGCAATGTGACTCTTGCGCTAAAATTTGCAATGTACAGTCTCAAGTTCATGTGAAGCAGCAAATGGTAACGCTGCTGTTTTTTGGAATTGGAAAACTCTGTGTCCCTTGTGCGGAAATATTTTCTCTGCTACCACACTGCTGGTGCCAATTGCACAATTTCAATCAACTACCTAAATGTCCAACCCCAAACTTGGTGCCCACAAACCAGTGGTTCTGGTCGGAAATCTATCTGAGGAGAAACAACCACAAAGAAAAAACGTGACACAGGTCAGGTATGTTCTCTTGACATCTAGGATCTGCTGGCCGACTTTGTTTGCTCTTTTGCCAAAGCGAGGCTTTTGGTTGTAATTTCGGTTGAGTCTCCGTGCTGAACCACTGTTTTGTGTTGTATGTTTTGGTTGTCAGTGAAACACTCGGTGGAGCTCTATGTATTCAACAGGTCGGAAAATGCCTGTTCACACCAGTTACGTCACGCAGTCTGCGGTTTTTTTCGCTTCTGGATGTGAAAATAGGAAAGCAAGTTCAAACTGTGCCAATGGCAACGCGTTTCGTGTGAAAAGGCAGCGAGTGTTGGGCAAACTGGAGTGAAAGAATGTAAATCTTAGGTTGTAGATATTGCAAGTGGCAAACCCTAATTACAATTCTACTGTCAGGTTAGGTTAGTCCCTACACCCTGTGTGTCTATCAGGTGACGTGCTTTGGTCAACATACCGTGACTCGAGTGAGATTCCGAATCTCTCTAACAATCTTCAAAAGTCAACAAGCAATTTGTCTTTAAGTACGTTCGATAAATGGCCTTTTGGTCATTTTCCGTTGTTAACAACCATTCCACACCGGAAGGAACAACCCAGCGGAAAAACGAGTGACCAAGCCTGCAGTGCATTTCCACACTGTAACGCTTGAGGTTCAGTCAGCGTTTCAGTGTGAAGGGCACCACAAGAAGCAATCATCGCTAGGTCAGATGCTCCGGTGCAGATTGGCTTTTTGGCTGCAACAAAATTGTTATATAACTGACTTACAGGAATTCGGAAGTAGGCGCGCAGTCGGTTATTTAATTTTTGTTGAGGTTCACTCTGATTCACACACGGACGCCGTCAACACAAAACATCTCTCACTTTCTAAGTTTTCCATCCGAATTCCTGCATTTTGTTCCATAGCTACACGCAAACAAACTTGCAAAACATGAAGCACATTCAGAGCTACTTGGCAAATGAGGTGATCGTTACTGGACAGTCAAAGGCCCTCGCTCACACGGCGCTGTGTCAAATTCCGCCAACGTTTTCTGCATACCTTGGAAGAAGACCAGCTAATACAGGATTTGGCCGATTACAAATTTTTACTCTGGTTGAGCGTTCCTTCTCATGTCCAAACAACACCCCAAAGCAACGTATCACACAAAGCGAATTAGTACAGTATTCAGTTTGGCGATGGGTAGAATGTCAGTGATTGGATGTCCCTGGAAGCAGCACTGACACAGGGGTATGAAAGGGACCTTGAAAGGCAATACACAACGTGTGGCTGAGTTCTTGTATGTACTCACTTCTTGCGCTGCCACCACGAAGCCTGAGTGATCTCCCCGCTGCCCATCTCCTCCGTCTTTTCCGACTCATCTTCGCCCAGTTGGTCTGCAATTAAAAACACACCCTATCAGTTCCGTCTGATTTCCACTCCCGTGAATGGAACAAATTCCGGTCTGGTGCTGAAGCACATTCCACCTGGCCCGCGCCGCAGTTCAGTGGTGCGGCGCATCGCGCGATGCGGTGTACGGGTGGACGACTGGACCATTGGTTCATTTCTGGTGCCGCTCAAGCGCAGTACGCCTTCCACCATCAGGCAACATCTTGAAAGCCGAAACACAACACACACCAAGCGCGGATCCAAAATTTTTCAGCAGGTTCAGATCCACAATTGAACGACAGAGTACCTCTGGAGTCCCCTGACTGCCAACACACACACACACGTGCGCGCGCGCGCACACACACACACAGAATGAACGGTGTCCATGTTAAACGACTGAAGTGTTTCTTCTCCTGAAAACAAGCTATTATTTGTGAATTCCTGTGCGGTGGGTAAAAATTATTTCTCAGTAGAGTGAGTTAGGTGAGAACTTGACAAGACAAAATCCTTGTTTACAGGGCCTGCATCTATTTTCAGAACCTCCGGTCCCAAAATACGTGCAAGATTCTGCACAAAGAAAGCAATTAGGACCATTTCCCCAGTGACGTTTGTTAATTCTCTTCAGCGTTCTTCCTGGTAAAACCCCTGCAGAATTAACTTAAATTACTCTTTTTCTTTGTTTTCGTCGAGGAAACACTGTCCGTTGTCTGCACTCTAGGCGAGACAGTTGCTTGGGAGCCATGTCTGGTCTCTGCGCAATACAAAACACTCAAGTCCTCTGGATAACTCGTCATTTTCGGCAGAACCAAACGCAAACCCCAGAAGAAAACAAGCTGTTCCCATCTTCTCGTTTTATGTCTTCTTTTCATCGTGATAAACCCCCCGAGCACACGATAAAGAACCATTCACCACTGGTTAATGCTGCAGTGAAACCTATGCAATTTAGAACACTCGCCATCGCAATTTACTGGCCCCGAAGTGGCCAGATTGCTACAATTGAAATAGCATAAATCGCACAATGGAAGTGATCTAAGGGGCTGTTTTGGTACAACTGTTTCAAGTCAAGCCTTTCAGGGTGTCCCAATGTCCCTTCCCGAAAGAACAAACACACAAACGGACAAGGTTGTATTGGGCTTGTTGTTTCTTTTTGAGCACAGACTCGCTTTTTGGTGGAGGAGTGTTTAATGCCTCACCGAGCATGGCCACTGCCTGAGAAAGGCAGGAACACCATTGAACGGTCAAAGAGAGATTTTGTTTACTGATGTGAAGAGGTCAACTCCAATGGGAAAAACGGTGCTTGCTTCTTTGTCTCTTTGGACAAAAGATTGGGAAACAATTCCTTCCAAAAGCAGTAACTATCGGCATCCTCCGTCGCAGTTTGCCTGAGTTCTAAGCAATGAAAGCCCCAACCATGCCATCAGTGCAACTGTTGCAATGGAGGTGCACATGTTTCAGGCTCCTGTCGGTAACTGTCTCAGCGATCGTTTTCGTTCCCTTCCTTTAAAGCAAGATTTCAGGTTTTAAGTTATCAATGAGAAAGGAACCCGTTGTTCCTGTCTGATCATGTCTCCCCAAACTGTGACCAAAACTTGAGTGTCAGCTTTTGTCGAGATTTGAAAAACAAGGCAAGAATTCAACGATGGTACTCCGTATACAGAGCGACCTTTCAGCGGCCACAAAGCCATACATGCATTGGAAGAGCCCAACCTTTAGTCAATTACAGGAATCATACCATGGCAAACTCTAGCCTGTTCAACTATGAAGCCTGCGCTTTCAAGTAAACGAGCAAACACACGCAAATCGTGTTAAGTATTACATTTCAGGACAGCAGCAACATTTCTAATCATTGCATTTCCCTGTCAAAAGTACATTTATTTGTTAATGGCAATCTGCAATGATACCGCCTGTCAACTGAACCCAGCACCTAATGTCTACTGTTACACCCAAACTGCAGTTCCAGGAGTGACGCTCCTGAACTACAGAGCTACTGCCAAACCAATCATGTAATGGATACAGCACAGCAAGCAATGCTTACTGTCGTCCTCTTCCAATTCTTCTAAAGCGTCTAATGCCAATGATATCCGCTTTACGGGAGAAACCGCGAGGTCACGCACTGAAAACAATAATTCAAATGGAAATCATTCTCCTTCTCTCCTTTGCAGACTCCTCGCTTTATGCAAATACCACGTAAACTGGCTCTTCATCACATTAATTGCTCCACGTTTGTTTCAGCAATGGCCGTCCAATTTCCGGCCTCAACTGAACCATTTTGTGTGGAATTGAACAAATACTGATACCGGTAACTTGGGGAAAATTGCACGAATTTCTTTCAGAAACAAATAAAAATGTTAATCCAGAACTGCAACGAATGAAAAATAATTCTCAAAAAAACTCCAGCGTTTAGGACTATCCTACCACACATTCCAAATTAATGTCGCGAAGTATCAAAGCGAATGTGATTATTCCTGCGCCCAATTGCAAATTGATGTTTAATGAAACCAAACTGAGCAACCTCAAGGCCTTCACAGCCACAGCCACAGCCGCCGAGCCTATGTCGTTAGCACCGCAAATAATAAGCATTTGCTACCGAAACCTAAGCGCAAAAACACTCAACCAAATGATGCCGCCACAAGCATCGAAGAATATGAAATATTGAAGCATATACAGAGGAGCTTGCATATGTTCAACATAATTTACCGGCGTAGACTGAGGTAGTTCTGTAGAATGAAGAAGCTCTGCGTGACTTTCTCCGAACTAAAACACAACAAAACAAACATGTTACATTTCACGAACAAATTGGTGGATGTGTTGTGCCGTTCTGCTACCCGTTGTCTGAGACTGATACAAGCCTCAGACGGCGAACGGGCTGTGTTTTCTGTCAGTTGGTCACTTCGGGTCGGGTCCAGAGCGACTGCGCCTTGACAAGTTCCGCGTGTCCTGGCCTGAAGAACTGATGGTCCCTTGTCACGGAAAGCTGGTTTAAAACGGGCGAGGTTCTGACACTGTGCTTTCCTGTTTTGCTTATCAATATCAACTGTCACCTGCTGCCCAAGGGTGTCCAACACCACATGTCACGTGCACAGTGGAAACAGATCAAGGGCCTGGAAAAACAAATGAGTGCTGATGCTGGTGCGTAGTTTCTGTGTCATTCTGCATTCCCGGCATGTACGCAACAACACACAGAGAAATCACAAAAAAATGACATTCCCCATCTACCTCCTTTGACAATAGACTGATGTATCTATTGCGTCGGTGCATTGATTTTTCCTCATTCCTGCATCTCCTTCACAAAATGACTTGGGGTCTCCAGTCTAATGTAACATTCACTTACGGTGGATTCCTCCAGACATCCCCTCCTTCACTTGTCCACTCATATTTGCTGATAAGGCGAAGCCAGAATAGGGCTTCCACTTCGCCCCCGAAAAATTAATAAGCAGCGCACAGCTCTGAGTTCATCGACCTCTCCAGTTCAGTTACAAACAAAGCGAATGTGAAATGTCACACACTTCCCAGCATTTCCGTGAATGTTATGCAGAGAAGCCAGGAAGTACCAAACAGGAAATCCGAACTTCGATGCAGAATCGCTCCAGGCTCTTGTGGTGCCTTGGTCTGGCACCAGAATGCCACCGATTTGCGCAGCTATTTTGCTGAAACACTGGCTCAGCAATGGGTTTGTACTTTTTTCCGAGTTCCACTGGATCTTTTCCTAGGTTTAGAAGCAATGTGCAAGGCTGATTTTCAATCTGTTCAGAAATATTCAAGTGCATTTTAGTCATTCAAACATCACTTCCCACTGTTGGTGAAATCAGAGTGGGAACCCTACATTTCCTTCACAAAATGTAAACCACTTGCACAATGGAAAGATGAGCATCGTAAAGATTCAGATTCAATAATCCTTCCCAGTTTGATCTTCCTGCCTTTTTGGAACATTACAACTGCTACTCGACTGTCACGACTTGAAGGCCAGTGATGAGGAATCCTTTTGGAACCAAGGAAGGATGACAACCGCTTTGTTCGTAAGTGGCGCTGGAAAGAGTGGTCCGCACCCAGAAGAGTTTTCCACGCAAGCAGTGAACAGAACTGCGCAGTAATTGTGTTTTTTGTTTCAGAATTACCGCAGTTCTCATTTTTAAGCGTGAAACACAATGTAATTTTCAGGATCTGCAACAGCAGTGGACCCTTGAATTGTTTCTTCTGCAGTCTTTTGATTGACTACTTTATCTTTTTTTCACTGTGAACAAACTGCACGTTTTCTTGTTCAAACTCGTACTTTGAAAGGAGCGAAAAGCTTCTTTTCTCTGGCAATGGTCAGGCTTTCAGAACGCTTACATTGAACAAACCAGCAGTGATTTATTGAACATTTTAAGTATATCAAAGCCGGAGTTCATTCACAGTGGAAAATGAAGCATGAAAGTCAATGACAAAAAGCCTCTGTGGCAGAACTCCAGCCAGAAAAAGGATGGGGCCTGGGCTGTGTTGACCGCTGTGATCAGGCGCACTCAAGCAAACGCATCGCTTCAACGCACAACATTCAGATCCTGTTCGCGGACCGCGATTCTGTCAGGGTTGAACCGGAAATTTCGTTTGGAGTATTCCAGCACCACATGTAGGACTCCCAACACACCAGGGCCATTTGCTTTCCGCGAAACAAAAAAGATTTCAAACAGACGAAAACTACCACAACAAGTAACGCTGCGAGAAAGACCACAGACAGGAGAGGAGAAGGTCTGGTACTAAAGATGTGCAACGGCTCCACCCTGGATTCGGAAGCAATTCACTGAGACTTGGACTTGAGCCCTGATTGTCAATAAGTTTCGCTTTAAGCCTGGCCTGTAATCTAGTCCAAGATAAACACAAGGCTCGCGCCGAATGCCTCAGCTTCTTCTCTGGTTGAGCGTCAAACTGCAAACAATTGTCTCTTCCACAGTCTGATCGACTGGAGCTTCATCTCACGGAAACAACACTTGACACGCTGCGTGTCTGGAATTACAGAGACCAACCAGCCATTTGGATTCCACCGACTTTGCAGTAAAGCTCCTTTCTCTGTGTCACTGAAAGCTACATTCATCCGAACAATTCCGTCTGAGAAACAGACAAGTGAGACTTGTCACTAAACTTTTTTACAACATCCCTGGTTTTCTCCATGTCTTACTTTTCTGAAATAGAAACTAAAAACAGAGAGAGAGAGAGAGGAAAATTGTTCTGTGGGTTCATGAAGGCGAGAAAGGTTCGTTCTCGGGAAAAACTTCGACAATTCCAATTCTTCCCTTGATGGGTGGGGGAGGGTGGACGAGTTCCATCGTCGATGCCAAGACATTTCAGCTGTCTGCATTTTGACTTTTCGTTCGTTGACGTTTTGCCGGAGATATTTGACAGGAACTAAGTCAGCGCAGGTGCCACAGCATTTCAGCGTTTGACTTGCAAAGAACTTGTCACAAACATCTGCCACAAAGTCTCGAGGGTCACAGTTACATTTCCTGGGGCCAACTGAGGCTTCACTTTTCCTTTCGGCACTGCATGTATCAAGAGTAAAACAAGAAAGATAACTCTTTTGAATGCTCGACAATTTTTTGGACAAAGAAAGAAATGTCGGGAAACAGAGAATTCACTTCCGGTGCACATCATGCGACAAAAAAGTTTCGTTTCCGGAAGCATGAAAACTGGAAGGGAACAATTCTCCCACGCCTTTACACACTTCAAGACTTCTATGGCTTTCTTCTGTTACAAATTTCAACAAGGGAAAGTCGCTTAATGGAGTCATCTTGGAGCCGGAATTATCAGGAAGTCTAATCTTACAACGTTGAGCCGCCGAAGATTAAAATCAGCGTTTCCTCGCTGTTAATCGTCCTACGCGTCTCACTTCCCGCTGTTCTCAACGCTGCCTCTTCCATTAGGCCTGACATGTCCCCGTCACAAGATGTGTGCACGCTCAGGGTCGAACCACCTTCGTGTGACGGAGTCCAGTAACCGCGCAACTTTCCTGGGATAAGCTTGTGGGATGGTTTGGTATGGTTGATATTCTTTTGGTTGTTCCCCTCTGGGATTCACGAATAACTCTCCCAAGGTAACAACAGACCACAGACACCATGAAAACACACAGACCCCACTCAAGAATTCGGAACATCATGTCAACAACTGACCAGCGAAGTATTTATGCGTGCCTCTTTGGCATCCAAAATTACAGCCCCAATTCCAAACCATTTGTTCCACTGAGCAGAAAACTCCATGGACCTTTCATGAGAGCGCATTTGACAGAGAAGAGGGTCCAAGATAAAAGGACAGCAATGTTTGCCACCGGAAATCGAGTTAGAGGCGATGACGAAAACAGTCAGACAACTGTCAAAGGAAGACCATGTGCCAATCAAACCGCCCAGGCATCAATTCAAGGTCAATTTTCCTGGAGAATCAGGATCTGAAAGAAAAGGTCTGTTTTGTGGCCAAACGTCTTCATGGAGCGCGTGGTGCAAAAATGTTCTGAAGCTTTGAAAGCAGAGACTTGCACGGAATCACCAACTTAAGCCTCACAGACTTTGCAACTTTTCAGTGCAGAAAGTTTCCATGGAGACTAGACTGAAAAACGAGCGGTGCAGTTTTGCTGAGGATCTTTGCGGTGAGGCTGCACACAATGACAGCGTGTTTGAATGCGGCGGGATCGGAGGTGACGCGTCCCGTGTATCATTACCGTCGTCTTGGCTGTGTCAGCAATAAAAACACCGCTGAACCCGCCAACCACCGCCCAATCACTCACACTCACAATCTAATTATCAGCGCACATCTCTGTCACTAGAACTAGCGGCACGGCGAGGCGTTTCCTGCAGAAAATTTAGATTGCCTTGTCTCTGATTGTGGTGGATTCAATCCAGTAAAAATGGTTTGGAATCGTTTTCATGAAAGGCGTTGCACCAACCAAACCGCAACATGCTGTTGGAATCAGGGGATTCATCTGTCCTTCCATGTCTAACGCATTGAGTTCAACGCGCAGCTTGGAGGTTGTTTGTTTAAAATTCCTTTGGCAGGAAAAGGTGGCATCAGTTCCCTCAACATGGTGCAGTCATTGGTCACTGGTTGCCATTCTTCTGCTTGATTCATCGTGTTTTCTCCAATAAGTGAAGACAACATTGCACAGACCTCATTTCCCACTTCAGGGTTAACACTTGGAGATTTAGGACTTGGTGCATCTAGACTTCTGAATTGATGCATTACAGAAGTTACAGAAAAGAGTTTCTTCCCAGAGAAGCTGTTATTGGTGGTAAGGTCCACACTACAACAGAGAGAAAGGCGCAGTGTTGTTCTTTGCCGACCAGTTTTGTGAGGTGTTAACAAAAACCAGTGCTAGAACATCTGGGAAGGTCCTCACCAAGATTTTTTCTTTCCAAATCAGAACCACGGCAAGTATTGGTGCAATAATTTATCAAAGCGTTTCGCCGAGCTCTGAACATCCAGCATGGCAGTAGTACTTTTGTCTAGGAAATAGCACGGGACAAAGGGGGTATTGATTGTGTAGAAAAGGACGACGGCTCCTTTGCACTACAATCGATGGTGATTCTCGTATTCATTATGGAGCCTTGGGGACCAGTAAACGAGCTTTCCTCCTGGTCAAGACATTAAAACTCATTTGAAAACGTAATTACAGCCGATTCCCTTGATATGGACGTTTCCATAAACACACCGTTCATCATTTTCGCACTGTTCAGTTCCAGAAGCGGCAGGGTTGTTACAATTGATTTTGAAACCTCAAAACGAAAAGTTCACAGATCTGGGCGAGTTTTGTCTCAGCAAACATGTGCAAGTGAAATCTAACCAAAGAGGTCAGTAGGCCCTTTCTGCCCTTTGTCAAGAAGATAACCTAAATTTTAGGGAAGAGAGTGTTGCAAGATTCTGGAAGTTCCACAGCCAACATCCAGTCGGAGAAGGCACGGGAACTCACCAGGTCAACAACCACAAAAGGAGATCACAAACACAAGACAAATCCAGAAGGGAAATTTTTGCATGTGTGCAACCACCGAGTTGTTTCATGAGGAAGGAAAATGAAGGCTTGTTCCACCGTGCGATTCTCACAGCCACAGAGTCAAAGCAAGTTCTTGCTGCAAACACACGTCCAACGTTTGTTGCGACCTTTTCGTTCTCATCGAAGGACGTGATCTCGGATAACGGAGCACCTTGAACATGAGAAGTGGCTCTGGCTCCATTTACCAAGCTCGCGCAATGTGCATTACGATAGAGGAAGACAGCAGTAGGTTTATGAAGCCAGCTAGGGGAGGGGACCACCCCGTTGTTATCCATCTTCACCAAAGTGTCATCTTTACGGCAAATCTGCAGCCCAGATCTGCCACAACGCGACCACATAGCGAGTGCACCTCCGCCATCAAGCCGTGACCCACAAGAATGGGCTTTTTGAATAAAGTACCCAGTGCATAGATCATCATAACAGCTTACTCGGATGCCACTACAGTACGAGAGCCACTCGCCTTTGTAGATTTTCTTTCACGTCAAACGAAGAAGCCTGACAATGGCAGGAATCCAGATTGTGGGCAAGTACATGTCATACACGCTGAATCGGGGTTCCCAGCCAGCAGCAGTGGAAGGAAGGGTCTCAGCCCAGCTCGGCCAAAACGTTTAACGCTGCTCCAAGTACAACGGAATTTTGATGGCGCAGTCCAGCAAATCTCCCAAGGTGAGCATGCACGTCAGGACGTTGGCCCTTTGTGGCCACTGAAGTCCGAACAACCAACCAATGCTCAGGAATCATCTTCAAAATGCATCCAGGTTCTTCTGTTGGTGCTGGTATCATTAGTTTCTCATTGTTCTTTCACAATTTATTCCATTAAAGTCTGGCACATCAAGCCTCTATCTTCCAATTACTTTTCCGCATCAATGTGTTAACCTATTTTATTACTCCCGTAACAAACGTGCGTCGCGACTGAGGCTTGCAATATTCATCACACAGACTCATAAAACCTGGAAATTTTGTGTTGTTTTTTTTTGGCCGCAAAATCAGATTGGCTTTCTGAGCCGCTGTGATGTCAGTGCCCGTCAACTCAAATGGCGCATTTATTGAACCAGAGCTGACAGGACAATGAACTCTGAGAAGGTGTGCAACCCAAAAGCCCAATTTCTGTGAATAAAAATGTCTGCAGGCTTTTTTGATTATCCTGCGGTGTTGCGGAAGATAACCACATTACATCCTGAAGCCATTGCAGCTTATCATTCAGGCAATGCAGAATCTTTCTTTGCTAACGAAGTTTCATAAGCGATTAAATACATACAGCTGGGATAATGGGCAGCAATACGATAAGCCAGCGCAACACTGCTTTGCTTCTGATAAGCTGCTTCTCCTTCAGTGTGTGGAATTTTCCTTTTCATTCCGTGCGGGAAAATGGGAAAAGAAACAAGATTTATGAAACCACGACTTCTTGCACTTTTCGCAGAAAAGAACTTCAGAACGAAGGAACTGAATCCTGTCTGTGTCAACTGCTTTGGCGTGTAAGCTTTGTGCTGCACGACACGGCTCTTCTTTACGCGTTTTTGGTGTGTAGCTAAGCAGACCACAGTGCGTGTACTTCACTCACAGCATCGTACCTAAGTAGTGCTGAAAGCATCTCTTTCAACATGTGCAAATTAACTTAAATGGCTCTGAACAGGGCGGAAAGGCTGGTTGATTTAATAACGGCTCCGTCCCATTGCTCACAGTCCCGTGTCGCGGAATCCCGCACCTTGATCCTGAACAACATAGTTGAACCCAACCGGTGGGCTGCGGCCTGAACCAGACGGCTTGTTTCCCAGCCTGCAGATTGAACAAGTGTTGTGTTTCAGACGGGCGCTGTTTGCACGAGCCGAAAGTAGCGTGTGGAACGTCCTGGTCGAAGGAACCTCGAGAATAATGAGACGGGTCTGATGTCTGTCCTGTGACAACCTGTGAAAGGAGCATTCCTTTGTTGTCTATGCCCATATCGAGTGCCAATTTAGCCACATCCAACAACAACTAAGCCAAGAACGGTCAGGACAGAACAGTTGGTGCAAAAAAATCAAAAGGAAGATTTTTCACGAAACAGATTCAACCGGATTAAAGCTTCCTTCACAGGAAGCAGAGAAAATCAATGCAAATCAATGACCCAATTTCTCACACTGATGGGGTCAACGATTTTTCTGCAAGCGCAAAACAACGACAGAACAGCTGGCAGAATCTGCAGCGAGAGTGTGCAGACTCAGATCTTTCTGCACATGGTTTATTCTCTGCTCCTTGTAAAAAAGTGACTTTCTTGTCTTCTTGTCAAAGCAAGAACACCTTTTCGTTGTCTCCGTGTTCTTTCTCATGTCCCGCCCACTTGGTTTGTCAAAAAATCCTGTTCCTTCCCACCCGAACCCAGGAGACCCTCAACACCAACGCTGCGTCAAGGGCCCACATGTTCCTGAAAACAACCATTCCAAGCTCTGTGTTAACATCCACTGAACCTTTCAAAGTCTACGTCTTGTGGGTGTTCACAAAACTGATTTCAGGCATTTTAGGAAACTGATTCGTTTTCAGGGACACAGAGCCGACCCTCCCTGTTCAACCTTGACAGGGCGAAGGTCAGTACATAATCAATTTTTCAGTCAATGCTCTGGCATCTGTGACATATGCCCAATTGCAGCCCATTGTGGGTTTGGAAAAGAATGTCAAACCCCAGGACAAAGAGTAGCGCCAAATGAATGGCCAGACAAGAAACCGCACAAACGCCCATTGTCATGCTTTCATCAACCCTGGGATTGAACTCAGCTCACTGGCCCAGAAGCAGACTCGTTGCCTCAACAAATTCAACCGACTCAGCTGAGAGCAAACAGTTGCCCCGCTGTTGGTTCCTGTCTGGTTGTCAGCACCCGGGCTTTTACTCCATTATGCCGCACAGTCTGGGGATAGCCGACCCTCCCTGCACAATAACACACACTTCGTCTACTATATCAATTACTCTAATGGTCCCACAAGTCAGTGTACATCAAAGCCTGTCAACTGACCAAATACACTCATCTAGCACATCACCGTTGTGTCCATACTTGGTGTTCCCTCAACGTATTTTCTGCATGTTTTGATGCTGATGTCTGGACCAGTCTGTTCAATCAGGCCACATGGCGAGGTTGTGGTTTGGTTTAGTTTGTCACTCAATGATTTTTTTCGTATGCAGCGAGTAGATTTTCTTCAGGTGAAAACGGCCTGCAGCTCAATTGCCGGAAAGGGTGGGGTAATAATCAGCTGGAAATGGATTCTTCGACACCAATGCTTTTGTTGGTGCGGGACCTTTTTTGTGTTGGATTCAAGAGATTCCAGCACATGATAATCTGACGAAGCAGTTGATGAACATTACAGGTCTATTCCTTTCCCTTCGCGGTCATTCAAAGCTTCTTGTGGGCAGCTCCAATTCTCATCAGTCCCGACACACTTGTCTCCTTGACCTCAAATCTATACCACTCTGGTCCTCTAATTTACCACCACTCGACACTCAAAGCAGTTCGCAAGAGCTGTGATTTTGCAATCAAGGAAACAAAACGAAGGCTGGAAATTGTTCACTGTTTCCTTCAGTGGAGCTATAGGATCGATATCTTTGCAGTGATTCATTTTGACAGCTCGTCTTGGTTCACAACCTCACTCAGTCTCTTGTGTCAAACTGCAACTGTGTCCAAGTACGTTCAAAGAAAGAATCAATGGAACAATTGACGCGCTGGAAACTTTTGTTCCCCAAAAGCTAATTGGGTCGAACAGGGGGCCTTAGGCTTGTGTGGCACAGGGCACTGGAATCCTGTGACAAATTTGGTGATTGATCAAACGACTGGGAATCACCAAAGCAACCAAGTTGTTTCACATTCCTCCCTGCATCATGTCAATGCGTTCGCGAGTTGTGTATCTGACCCCAGGTTGCCGCCCAAACCAACGCCTCACGCCCTGGAATCGATGACTTATTAAGGAGCATCAACTGGGAGTACGTGGAGTACTAAGTATGGACTGAGTACTCACGTTGCCGCGGAGCTGTGCCGTCCTCGTCGCCTCCGTCTTCACCTTCCGGCTCTATGTCCTCTGCAAACACACAGAACAACACTCATACAAGTCCTGATCATTATTGGTGTTGCGAAGAAACATTTCAATTCAGCATGAATGGTCGATCAACATCAATTAGTTCAACTTGAACGTTTACAACTCTCCCCCCTAACTTTTCCCGGCTAGACATCAGCGTGCTGAAACAGGAAGCAATGTGCATCATACTTTATTCAAGAT
>JAAUYG010037755.1_pt1 | contig 22173 bp, 11 predicted proteins | sample 7278091 | NCBI WGS metagenome assembly JAAUYG01 (sample SAMN14350201, study PRJNA611818) | marine sediment metagenome | isolation source: surface marine sediment (0.6m) | place: French Polynesia: Moorea | collected 2018-08 | reverse complement strand
GTTTCCACAAGCGCGGGCTTTTTATACCGGAATAACTTTTCTGGTCTGAACGCGAGTCCAGACATACCACCCGCAGATTTTCTTGATTTCTATGCCGGAACACTGTTCCGGAATAGTGGTGTGAACCCGGCATTAGTTGGGCAACCACAGATCATGCCTTGACCCCGGATGGAATATTTTCAATAAAAAATCTATATTAAACAGGTACAGTGGTCCCCCTCTAATTATGAGGGACACCCCTTCCCCCAAATAATTTGGTCCTCATTAGATTAGACAGGTTTCCTTTGACAAGAAGGATGATAAAAAGGCATCATAGGACTTGCTGCCTAGTAATTCTGTCCGTATTAGAGAGGTGTCATTTGGCAAGAGTGTCCTTCAGAGAGGGACCACTGTAGTTATATTTGAACTTTTAACTAAATTTCAACTGAAGTGACCAATGTATGAAATGTGATTATAATTTGTTCTAAATGTATATCTCATGCTTAAGTATAGTTTTGGGGAAAAAATAGAGTAAATGGGTATGTTTGGATTTAAGTTTACTTGATTACTAGTTAAACTAGTGCCTCTTTTTCCTGAACATGTCAAAGAACTAGGATGTATCCCGACCATTTAATAACGTGCTGTGTATAATGTTAATTTAATTTATACAAATTATCTGTCATGAGGTCCCCAATTCCTAATTTGGGTCTTTCTTTGTTCCTCTTTTCTGACTGCTGCGGCCAAGTATTTGATGACTATGATGAGTCAAAAGCAGAACATAAATCATCATTTTCTCCTGTTTTGTTGGAGTGGTGATGATCCCACGGAAAGTATAATCCTGAATGTTTTATGCAGCAGCAGATTAAAGGCAAGCAGTGTGACACCCGCCCTTAATAACCCCTACCCTGGGGACAGGTTCTGCTGCCTGAAAGGAGTGGAAGCAAGGTCCATCTAGGTCCAGGAGGAAGGCATGGAGGGTGGTGGGGCTAGAATTCCCTTGCCACCCAACTGCCAATGACTGCTTTGGCCAAATGACTCCATATTCGGAAACTAGGCCTTGGGCCATAAACTGTCCCCATCTAGCCTTCGCGATAGCCGGATCAATCACATTTGTGGGGACTATTGTCGCGATGAGCTTGGGGTGGGACAGACAGGGTTAGCAGCGTTAAAGCTCGCGAACCTGACTGGAATACATTGTCACAAACTAGTCGTAGAACTCCAGCAGCGGCACTAGGTACGAATCGAGCCCAAGGCTTTGTTTCGCTAGCCCTCTAACCCTCATGCTGGCTTGCATCCTGTAGAATAATTGTTCCAGGGCCTAAGCATTTTAACATTCGTGATCAACCTCGCTATTGCGGCAGTATTGGTGCACATGTACGGATCATCAATTAGAGATGATTTGGACAATTTCCGTAGTTACACGGGTTATATAAATATCGTGACCTGAATGTAGAGGCTTTTTATCTGGGAATCCAATGATAGACCGGAAAGTCTGAATTATTGATGTGGATCTAAGCGGTTATGTCACATCCGATTGGACAGTAGCCTCTTCACCTTTTGCCCGGTTGGTTCTGCGCAGACAGTCCTATGGGTTTTGTTCTTATTCCATAGTGGCCAATGATACCAAACACCTAATGTTTATAGGAACATTTCTATTCCTGCTGCATCGATCCATCATAATGTATCAACCCCGTCTGATTATTATTATCTTCCTATAAATTTATGTGTGTATGTCGACATGTTTAGATAAAAAGTACATCATTCATGTACATTCCCTATACTGTAAAACAAACTCAGGACCCTAAAACTTTGCTTGCCTTTTTTCAAAGCATCATTTTGCCAGGTTGGTATACCAGTACAATAGAACCCTGCTCTGCAACTACAGTGGTCCCTCTCTTCGTGGCCTCTCTCAAACAGTGGTCCCTCTCTTCATGGCCTCTCTCAACAGTGGTCCCTCTCTTCGTGGGGCCACCCGCCCTAATGTGGCCAGAAATTTTTGGCCACTACTACTAATGCATAACTTCTCCCTCTCACGAAAAAGGCCACCTCTCTAATGTGACCACAATTTATTGGCAGATAGGGTGGTCTTATTAGAGGGGGACTACTGTAAATCCATTGCAGAATTAGAGGGGGGCTCCTGTAATACTACCGCAACATTGAAACTTATAATCTCGGACAAAAGAAATCTTGTAGCAAAATCAGAAACACAACATAAGAGTTTAATAATAGCATCAGAAATGAGATCACTTTACAAAATTTCCGTGACTGGTCTTAACAATTGGGCTCCACTGTACAAACGTAACAAAGTACACGTGTTATTCTTCTCACTCTGTGTATGGATTTAAGTCGGAAAACCTGCATCAACAAATATTGTACATAGCAAAGAAAGCTTTGTGGAGTCCTTCATCAATTCTGGCTACTTCCCCTTAATTGATAACCTTGGATTTCCCTTTGTTATTTCACCCAGCAACAACCCAGGTGCTGTCCAAGCAATCAATGTTCCATGTTTGTCCAGAGAGGTGATGTTGGGCCACTGGGTATTGGACTGACCTCAAACACAGCAAGGACATGTGCAGGCCACCAAGCCTGGTTCTTGTAGGTGCAGAATCTAAGGGCATTAGGTTTGAGCCGATCAGAAACTGATACAGCTGCCGAGAGTAAAAGAATAAACATCCTGGACTTTTACTTACAAGGGGACTGTAATTCATAAATGTTTGTGAGGGATTTATTTGGCCAAAATTCGCTCCCATCTTTAAATCACAAAAATAAATACAGTGGTCCCTGTGATTTAAGACCCCTCTATTTAACAATTTCCTTCATTTTAAGACCAGATATCAGTGGCACCACTTGTATATTTTCAGTATAAACATCCCTCTATTTTAAGACCACCTTCAATTTCAGACCATATTTTGCTGGCTGAATGGGTGGTCTTAAATCGCAGGGACCACTGTAACCTCAAACAAAATTCGTGTACCAGTAGATAAATTAACAAGACCCGTCGGCCGAGCGAACTGCAAATATTAATCCTTGCAAATATGGTCTTGTCTCAAAAACGCAAACATTAATCCCTGCGAATATCAATGAATTTACAGTATGACATAAAAGAGCTTGGTTGATTATCACCTAGAAAGTCTTTTACTGAGCGTAATTTATCTGGAGTTATAAACACATATTAATCATAAATATTTGCACTTTTCACTTCTTTATAAATTTGCTTCATTGATTTACTGTTTTTTTCGTTCACCTTGCATTCAGGCATTGATATATAATTGTAAGCAACCAGATATTATATACAACTTAAGCAAGCATATATGCCATGCCACGTGAAGCAAATACTAGTAATCGATACGTAAATTCACAACTATAAGCATTACATATATATATATTTGTGTAATTGTACTGTTGATTCAAGTACACAAGTATCGATAGATAGGCATATGGATTTTGTACTTAATATAGCAAGTACTGGTCCAATTATAAGCACATTAGGCTACAGCTGAATGATCAATTAACATGATCAAAGGCAAGCAAGCTGATAATATGGAATATGAGTGTTCTGTACTAGTACCTGCCTTTCTAGCCTTTATAATTACCAGATTTCTCTACTGTAATACCGAAAAGGGTCACCAGAGTATATTTTAATGAAATCAGAAGGCGGCATTGTCGCCACATAATCTACGGTGTTGTTTACTAGGGTTAAACAATCAGAACACAGTCAGTGAGCCAGTTTGTGTGAGTTGTATATGTTGACACCCGGGTGACCCCCCCCCCTCCCCACCCACAATGTCACTGTCCTTCAATCCCTGAATGACAAGTGTCACAAACTGGTGTTCCTCATAATTTATCTCATGTGACAGACACCAGAGGCTCTTGTCAGTCGGACGGCACTCCTTGAAAAGAGCGACTGGAGGAGAGCAGAAGAGGCACTTGTGAAGACTCCTGTCTAAGGATGACCCTCCTCCAATTGAACTTTGACCCCAGTAAATCAGGCTACTGTAAAGGCTACTATACCGTAGCATGGTGGTTACTATTAACTGAAGTGTCTCGATCACAGGTGAGATCTAGAGATATGTGGTATGTCTGTATAATATATATATTGACACGAGTGCACAGATTGTAATGTTTACCATGTGGCTCAAGTTCGACCTAATTTAAGTCCGACACATGGTTAAGCACCTGGGAAACCCCACCAATCAAAATTTACCCTACCTTTTTTGAATAGCCTTAAATGAATACATTAATGCAGTTATAACATCCAACAAATCAATATATTCGATTGAACATACCTATGTTAGTATTGTATACTATTACTACTTAAGTAAGACAATCTTAGTTACTAGTAAGTAAAAAAGATGGATGCAAATCTATGTATATTAAGATTACCAGTATCGTTGAGGTACTTACTGGGATTTCAATAAACCCTGCTATTCCAGCAACCCTTCCTAATCCAGTTTCATTTTAAGGAAACTAACGATCTGTACTAAACAGACCCTCCAGAATACCACGCTCAAAAAATGGAAATTCTGTGCTCAGAAAATGCATTTCTGAGCTAAAAATTGAAATTCCACACTCAGAAAATGCAAATTTTGCACTGAAAAAAACTGGAATGGTGCTCTAAACAGACCGCCCAGAATTCTGCCCTCAAGAAATGGAAATTCTATGCTCAGCAAAAGGAAAACTTTCCCAATGCCATGGAAAGTCAGCTTTTCTGCAATTTTCCATGCCAAATTGGGTAATTCCCTGCTGCCACACTCAAGTTGAGATTCTGCACTAAATTCCGCAATCGTGGAATCCTGGTGGGACTGATTAAAATATTACATACATGCAATCCCGACTCTTGTTTGTAATTACTAATTTCTTAATGTATGTGCTCAATTATGTGTCACTCACCACCCAAGTGTCTCCGGTGCATAAGAAACACACTTTTGTGATATGTCCCCAGGGCCCTCAGGTTTGTTTGTATATATTATTAGCTTATCTCCCAAGTAACAATTTGCTGCTCTGTGTAAACACTGTTAGGAAGCCCCATAGCCATTCAGCTACCGTATTTAATCCATTAAATGCACATTGGCTTTAAAAAAACCCTGAAATACAAATGTTACAGTTTACCTAGGAAGACCAAATGTGTCTATTGGAATGATGACATGCTTACAGCTCAAATGTTACCAGCATGGGCAGTTTTTTCCACAGGGGGAAATCTTCCACCCCAGAATTTTTAGACTAAAGTCCACTAAAATCTTACATCCAAATAATTGCAGATGATCACCAAATATGTCATCTGCCTGAACCGTTATGATTTGTTCCCAAAAAACTATCAGAATGCAACACAGAGCTTCCCGAATTCAAAATTTTTATGGGCAGAGAACTTCCCCGCACCCTCCTCAGGCGACCCACCTTTGCTGGCCGACGGTCATGCTGATCATGCTGGTAATTTAAACATCAATATTATCACACATACACACACACACACACCCAAAACAATATCAATGAAAAAGTCCTGACCAGTGAAGGTATACGGTACATGCAGAAAGTGCTCTGTGTATTTATTGAAACATATTCGCTCAGTAGTATGAATATGGTACTAAAGAGTAAGGGCAATTCAGGGAAGCCACTTCGCCGTCCATATTTAGAGTTACATACATGTACCGGCCCGAGACCTTACGACCTGGGCCTCAGACCGTTCGACAAACACCCGTCGACATAACTGACCTCTGGTGTTGGTTGCCATGTCGGCAACCTTTTGAAAAGCATCTAGGAAAGCACTGGTGGCAATAATGGTGGCCCTGGAAATGGGAAAAATACACGCATGGAAAACTGTTTACTACACGGCAAACTCTGTAACAGCTGGGAGCATTTTTTGGTGATAATTGCTGTTGTTCTATTTTTATTCACTGGTGAAAATGCCTTGTATGGCAGACGATACTGAAAATTCTACTTTAGTTTAATTTCTAAGAATGTTAAATCTGAAGGTCCATATATAGGCTAAACGACCTGCACTTTTATAATGGTAATGTAGATACCGGTATATGATCTTAAACATAAATTAGACATTTAGTTTTTACTGGTACAAATTATCAAATTATTTACAATAAAACATTAACTTGAACAATGAATATTAATCTACATACTTGAGCGTCTGGTGTAGTTTTGAAGACTTTCCTATAAAGTCATCCCACACTGGTGAGCTGCCCTGAAACAAGTCAAAGCAAACAATTATTGAATGGCCAAACAAATTTTATGACAATTACTACTATATATAATAAAAAGTATTTTCTTTGTTTTTATTTACTTTAACATGTTTAATAAGATGACTGTTCTATGCATACATACCATAGTAGCCAAAAAAAATTTTCCTGCCTTACATGCAAAAATTTCCTATTTTTTCCCACCCTACAGTAAAACCTGTCTTGAAATACCACAAAGGGCCACCTGTCTTGAATGACCATATATTTTCACGATAAGGACCTACATTTCAATATACATGATATAATAGTCATTGTCACCGGAGGCCATCTGTCTTGAGAGACCACAGTTTTTATAGTTAATGCGATGGGCTTTCAAGGCAGGTTTCACTGTACCAGTAATGCACAGTACTTCATAAACACCCGAAAAGGTTAGTCATCTGATCATGTTGACTAATTTCATCTTTCAAAGCATTGTTCTTTCTGAGGTTTCATGTTCCTGTGCCTCTTGTTTTCGAGTACTTTCATTCACTGAAGAAGTAGGGATGATTCAGTTCTTGACAGGAAGCGCTTATCAATTTATTACTTCTTAGTATTTGCATGGGCTTATCATTCTCTGACCCCCAGTCACTATCATTCTCTATCTTACCCAACTGGTGGTAACTATGCCTGACCAGCATAGGGGGTTTTTTATGGAGGTGGCAAAAAAAGGATGTAAAACCAAGGGTCTCTAGTATGAGTGCTTGAGCAAAGTGCTTCAAATGCACTCAATTTTCCTGGGATTTGGTTCCTGTGGTCTGCATTTTCCGCTGATGCCAACAAGTCTAGTATTGAAGGTCCAGTCCCAGTGATACCAGCCGAACTTTGGACAGATCTCTCTGTTTATATAGGAAATGCAGAGGAAGAGAGTAAGGGGGGTGGGGGGTACTCACTCCAAAGTGGAGTGAATCCTCTGGGAAAGCTATAATGGAATTTCCTGTGTAGACCGTTCTACCTTGGGTAAGAACTGCTGAATTCAACAGATATACTGTAATTCAAGTAGGAACTTACTCTTATTGCAGAGTCTGTATAGCAGGGATAATGTACCAGTATTATTGATCTACTGTAAGTACCACCAGAAAAACAAGCCACACATACAACTGGGAACAAACACTCGTAAATATTTAATCAACTCTGACAATAAGTACTCCTATGGGGTATATATGTGGCATTTTAGCATAAGTATAGCTGCATAACAGCATTTGATCTGAGGGGGGAGGGGAGGGGGGTTATAATGGGTAAGATTACGGGTATCTCTGAATGCTCTCAGCCACCGGAACAATTTTGTCTGAGATTTTGATTATATCAATCATTGGATTTGATTATGTGGTAGTACACACGTCATCAAATAATATGGGTGGTCTTTCCAGATCACCCTCCAACGCCTCCGCCTCAGTTTCCTATTGTTCAGTCAGGTCTATATAACCACTGACTAAGGGAGCACTGATTCTGACCCCTTTCTAGACCAAGGTGCTGAAGAAGGCACCATTACAAAGCCCTGCCCCTCACGCTAGGCGGCTAAGATCCCTAATCACATCTTCCAACACTCTCTAACCTATCTATCTGCCAAGTGCCGGCCCTTGCACACTATGGAAAGGGATGTGGGTGTGCAACCAATATTGATGATCTAGCCAGTGGTCAGGCGAAAGAAGCAGCCCAGATTGTCCAAGCAGCATTACCCAAGAGGCATAAATAAAGGCACAAGGACTGAACAAGGGAAAGTGCTCTTCACTCTTGAAATCAGCATGACCAGTACTCTTCCAAGAAGCACTTGACATTCATCAGATTGTTTATCAAAGCCACAACCAACAGTTTTAAAAAGACGTAATTCTTTTTATATGTAAGTAAATGTCATTACAGGTGAAAGTGCGGTACTTGAGTCTTTGGCAGAACCTGGCTCAGATTGCTGACAGTACATGATTCCTATTGTCTATCCATGATGCAGAGACCGAGTTAACGAATCCTGTCACATTTGCACCTGTAGAACAATCAAGAAGGCCTGTCAATAACTGGTTCTTCATGCTATTGCATGTCTTTGTCACATATAGCTGCTGTACATTTTTACATCACCTATCAAGGTACCTTGTCTGTAGCTGCATGCACAAAGTTACATACCGTATATGAATACATTACCAACCAAATTAATACAAGTCTTTTGCATGCATGCATCTAGCTAATTAATTTTAAAGTATTTCTAAATGATTTAGCAGAACTTCAATTATTAAAATTACCTCAAAAATTTCATTGCTATATATATTACAAAATATTTTGGTGCAACAAAAAGCTTATATACAGTAGTCCCTCTCTTCTAATAAGGCCATAGATATTGCGGCCATATCAGAGAGGTGGCCTTTGGTGAGGAGCAGTGAATGCAAAATGTAAGTAGCATGGCTAGCACCAAAGATTTATGGCCATATTAGAGAAGGTGGCCTCTGCTGAGAGTGGCCACTAGAGAGGAACTACTGTGTGTGTATTTTTATATGCAACTGACAGCAGTGCCCCAACGGTATTTGAGTACTATTAAAGAGAGGTTCCTTGGTGTGCAACTGAAGCAATGCAGTATGCATGGCCAGGGTTGTGAGTACAGTTGGGTCCCTTTCCCAGGGGTGTTCCCAGGTTGTGTGTATGAAAGATCCTTTTGTGCCTTGACAAAACAGCAAGCGTTTACTTCCAATTGATTGATCACAGTTGACTGATGTGGTACCTCACACCAATCTCACTCGCCTGGAATGATGCATGATGACAAACAAAGGGACATCGGTGTATTGAGAACTCCTAAATAGCGGGAATCAGTCGATGGCACCATACAAACAAAGGTGGACTAGGGCAGCCCCAGCCTTTCAATTACTCTGCTCCAGCAGCAGCAGCCGCTGAAAATATCGACCCGACCACTGATAAATCGTAAGACCGCCGCGTGAAGCATTTAATGCGAGTATTCCAAATGACTCTGCACCCATCTAAATCACTGATCTGCAAGTCGGAAGAGAATAGAAAAGTGTGCCAAATGAAGGCCACATCGAATTCTAACGTGACCAAATGAGTGTCCCATCTGTCCCTGTTTGATTAATCCTATTCCCATATGAGATGCCACGCAAATAACGTTGCGATGTATCAAGCGTCATGTCCTTGCGGCCCTTGCCTAGTGTCAACTGTTAGATATAAATTTCCCTGCAATAGCATCCTTGCCATCACAATTGGTATCTCTTCAGAACAGAAATGGACAAATTGTATTGGTAGTAGAAGCCACGTATAATCCCCAGAGGCTAATCTATAACTCTGTGGAGGCCAGAAAGGTGCAATTTATTTTATGAAAAAAAGTCTGAATAGTCAAAGCTGCGATACAGCACTGTATAGCATTTGTTCAGCCAAACATACCAGTACTTTGAGTTAAAATAACTGTCGAATTGGAGTCTTGAACAGGCAGCCAGTTTGAAGGCGATACTGGTACTACTAGTACAGTAGAACCTGTCTTGAAAGACCATCCCACCCGCCTTAAAAATATGTTTTCTCAAGACAGGTGGTCTTTGGTGACAGGTTAAACTGCATTGAAATCTAGGATTTTCATGGTGGTCCTTCAAGACAGCGGTGGTCCTTCTTGGCAGCGATCTCTCAAGACAGGTTTCACTGTATGTATATACTGTAAATCTGGCAGATCTACTTAGATTTTCAGTTTAATATCGTTGGGTTTAATTCCCATTCTTCGTGTGAGTCTAAAGTCATCATCATCTGTGACTTGACTTTTTTAATGCTTTGTTAATTTCTCGATATGGGATTGTTAGCAAGCAAACACACATTAGACTCCTAGAAAGAGAGATGTCAACTTTGGTCAAGAGGGGCCGGCACAGCCAACGGCCTTAACACTGTATGAATTAAAGTCTTAGGCCAATATTCGATTACCTTGTGATTAATGTATAAAAAATTTGGTGAATTTTCAGAAAGATCATTCCCGCAACTTGCAACTTAGAGAAAGCTGGAAGCTATTTCACCCGTTGTGTTCATTATATATACCATCTGAAAATTTAAAGCACTGATCTTTCATATAACCTGATAACCACTGATAATATAAACAACAGTTCTCTGTGCATGTACATGTATTGATATAGAGGTAGAGCCTAGAGGATCTACATTTATTGTCAATTTATGAGTAAAGCAAGTCTGATAAAGATCTACCAGCATGGTCAGAAAGACTCAGAATATATTCTTGTATTAGCAAATCTCATACCCTGCTAGCTTTAATTTATTTCAACAGCTGTCTTGCAGCTTGACACCTCTGACAGGGCTCTGTCTGTTAACACTTACCTTCATATCATTCATGATTTTTTGAAACAGTCCCCCTAGGGCACTGCAATCTTTTTCGATGTTACCCTCCATTTCTGCAGTCGATATACGGTGGCAGCTTATATCCGATACTGCTTGAAATGATGCAAAAACTTCGAATTAAAACAGGTACTCTCCCTGGAAAGTGTTATCCAACAAAGGCAAACCCCATTTTGACAGTTGGCGTTTGGAGTCGGGACGCGAGCACAGGGACAATTTTTAACAGACGATCACATCTTAAAAATACTCCAAGAGAAGCGAAATATGACGAAAAACATGGGATAAAAACTTCCTCCGTTCGTTTACATATCGCCTGTACCCACTGAAGTTGAAGTTAGCCAGTAAAATTGCGAATTAGTCGTGAAGGACATAACCCAGGTGTGCAGGGGTGCTCAGTCAGTCAGCCGTGGATTCCCCCAGACAGGAAGTCACATGGCCAAACAGTGAACGCGATTGGTCGAGACCGTCTGGGTGGGTTCATTCCGCGTAGGGGTGGAAATGGTCTTCGGATAGCAGTCCCGCCAAAACCAAGACGGGAGGCAGACCGGGAATTCTCAGAAATCCTACGGGTGCATGTTGTGTGCACTTAACACTATAACAGATAACTCACACACAGATATTTTATGAATCTTGATAGGATTATTTATCAGACTCGGAGTTCTCACACAATATTACCATTGCTTGGTTCACCCGTACTTCCTTGTGGCACTCGTTTTGCAGGGCCAGGATCTCAAACCAATTTGCCAAAGTGTGGTCGATCCAGTGAAGCATCTACAAACAACAAACCTAGAGCGATGTGTAAGGAGGTATGATATGATACGAAAAGTGGGAAACTTTTGTGCCGTTATAAGTGGTGTATATTTGGATATATTAAGGGTATTAAGCAATGGATGACCCCGAGGCAATGACAGCATTTAAATTAATAACAAGAAAGAACTGCATGCTGTGCCAGCAGAAAACCTGCCACAAGATAATGTAATGTAATGGGACTACAGCATGCATGCAAGCGTATTGCCAGAACAACACGAGATACAAAGAATGTACAGAATAATAAAGAAACAGTTAATGTACACACCTAAAAAAAAACCTCATACATTTCATATTTGCATATAGCCTACTTTGTACATAGGACACGATCCAAGCCGATACTGTGCTTGCACATTTTCATGGCTGAGTTATCGGAATGACCTCAGAATTTCACCTTTCATGGTCACTAATCATAGGTTCAGTCGGTTCAGATACATGACCTCCTGTTAATGTTACAGTAATATGCCCTAACTATGCTCCTTATATGATATGAACAGTCAATTTGAGTGTCCTAAACTTTGCCCTTTCAATTTAGGGCACTCACGGTCAAATCCAGTGATGCCATATTGGACTCTTATGTATGCCTTTCTATTGGTGCTTAACAGAAACATAATGCCTATCTCTGTTCAGCCTTCAAAACCTGCATGTGTGGCCTTGCATTTGACCTTTCAAGTTCACTCAAGGTCAAATCTAATGGTGCCACTGGATGTTCCATATGACTTCCTATTGGTGTTTAAATAGTACCGGTACTGCATACTCAAACACAGCCCCTTAGCAAAGATTTAAGCCTACAAAAGTTTAGTGACCTTGAATATGACCTTCAAGATGTGACCCTGAAGGTCAACTTTAATCGTGCCATTTGATTCCACATACAATATCACTTCCTATTAGTCTCTAATAATAACCACATGTCTATCTCTCAACATTTAGCTGCTACAACTGCTTGAAAAATTTTCTCCCATCTCCCTTTTCATTGGGCCAAAATAGGGAGTATTTTAAACCCCTTGGCGGGAAAATTTTCCAAAGAATCCCGAAGGAAGGCTAAATTAAGGCGCAAAAACAGGGGCAACTCATGATTGGCAGAGCTTTGTCGCAATATGATTGGCTAAAGGGTACCGTAGTCATATGACCAAGGTACAAGTTTGGCTTCCGAATGAAACTGATTATTCATACTACAAATTTGTGGCGCCAAATACTCCCTATTTCACACCAGCAAAGGAGGGGTGGGGTTTAATTAACATCTATGCAAATAACAGATGAAGCTATAGTATACATGTTGTAATAAGTAATATGAGGTTGTCAAAGTACCCCCCAAATTATATTTTAACTCATCAAGCTTGAAGTTACAAGGTTAAGACACGTACTGGATGTTTTAACACTGGTATTAACAAATTTGAAATCATTCATCAAAGCGCCAAATTCATTCATATGCCACAACAGCCTTTCATTTGGAGAGAATTCAATTTAGACATATTGGGGAAACTCAATTGGAATTTATCTATCTATCATACGAGCACTTTATATATTAATCTGGTCATGGGGTTAACTTTCTAAACCCGTTCAGGTCACCCAGTCTGTAGTATTATACCCTAGTGAAAGTCCTGCAAATTCAGGGACGGAGTTCATACACAAAAGGACTTATCCAGGAGTTTTCCAGAAGAAAAAAAAAAAAAGAATTTTTCCAGGACAAATGTTATACCTGTATATACACGCCAGTAGAAACAAGGACTTTTATTGTTCTGTACATGTATAACAGTTACTGTGTCTCTAAATTTCTGAGAAAAAAAGCTTGCGGAATGAATATCATATGAGAATGGTTAAACTTTCTGCCGACAGTGGGGTTTCCCCCAGCTGTTTTATTTTTCCAGAACTCTCTTTCATTTTCAAGTACTTTCCAGGCCTGGAGCTTGTCATTGCAAAAATCAAGTACATTCCAGGATTTCCAGGATGTGTCAGAGTCCTGAGGGATGTTATGGAACCTGATGCATACAAACTTCTCTGACTGTTGATGAGGATTGAATCCATGTTTCTGTAGTATATGCATAGGTTTCTACTTTTATCAAATATCAAGTTAATTAGAGTTGGAAATTTTCGACCACCAGGACTGACGAGATCTTCTCGTCTTATTCCTGCAATATAAGAACACTTAACGAGTTATTTCACTCGTCACAAACAATTTGAATATGTTTATTCAGTGAAGCAATGGAATTCTATATGCAATTCTATATATGTGTATGCTACTTGGCTGTAGCAAACTACTAGCACTCTGTGACAAAAGATTTTGGATATTTTTGTTGGTTGCCACCGCCTCACATCTATAGTGGAGCCCTGCCTTGGGTGACTGCCATGGAAATAATCTAGACCAGCATTACAGTGGTCCCTCCAATTTACAATTCCCTCTATTTTAAGACCACCCATCATTGACACCACTCTTTTCGTTTTCAATAAAATATCCCTCCATTTTAAGACTACCTTCAACTTAAGACCATTTATTTTCCTGGCAGAATGGGTGGTCTTTAAATGCAGGGACCACTCACTGACACTTTGACACAGACCATGGGTAGTCTTAATTCTGGGGTTAAACTATACTTAAATGCAGTTTTTTAGTTCCTAAAATCTACTGAGAACATTTATGCTCCAATAATTGATTTCAGCACTTTTACCAGCTTATGTAACAATTTTGTGGGCAGTTTTTAAGTAGAAACTGGGGGGTTGGTCTCGCATTAGGTTAGGTCAACTCCTAAGGATGGTAAATTTTAATTCCCTTATTGGTGGACTGGAGGCATGCACATATGGGTTGGTGATCCCAGCAATGTAGCAGACTCAAAATAGGGGAAGGCCGGGCAAATATCATGTGATAGGACTTGGGAAATTTGTTATCAGGGGAGTATTTGAAGTGACCTGAAATCATGAAGGATATGGTCTTTTTTACTGCATGTTTCACATAAGAGTTCAAAATGGTTACATTATGATATTAAGCTTAGACTACTCTTCAGTAAGGGTATGAATGGATTGCAACCAGAACAATACAGTAGTCCCTTTATTTGACAACCCTCTACTTTAAGACCACCCTTGATTATAAGACCACTTGATTTGGTCCCAATGGGCAGATTTCTGTGTTTAATGACATTATTTTAAGACCACCTGCAATATAAGAACACATTTTCTTGGCCCCACCCTTGATTATAAGACCACTTGATTTGGTCCCAAAGGGCAGATTTCTGTGTTTAATGACATTATTTTGAGACCACCTGGAATATAAGACCACATTTTCTTGGGCCTATGGGTGGTCTTAAAATAGAGGGACAACAGTACTGGGGTATTTGTATTGCCTTTGTACATCTGTAGACTGGGAGAATTATACTTTATTCCATTGTTTCACTTGTGAAGATCATACAGTGACATCTGTCTTGAGACGACTGCCATGAGACCAAGATAGACCACCTGTCTTGAAAGACCACATATTCCTGTCAGAAGGTGCTACATTCCAATGTACTTGAACCTGTCAACAAAGACCACCTGTCTTGAGAAACCATATTCGTATGGCCAATGAGGTGGTCTTTCAAGACAGGTTCTACTGTATAAGCTCTATAAGTAAAGCAACTATGCCATTTAAAGTCTTGGTCAGGGATATACTCTGGCCTCCCGCACCCAAGCAGATGTCTTAGCAACTTAGGCCAAGAGGACTAGTGATATTACTATAGATAGTCTAGCAGCATTTTTATCCCAAAACAGGAACCCAACCCCGATATAGATACCCAAAAAAATATTAAAAGGAAAAGACTGGACACCATTTGTGAGATCTAGTTTTATATTCAGTACATGATGCAAGGACAAATATCTGGAATATCTCGCTGCAATAAGCACATGGTACACCAGTCCACAAAGGAATAATTTCATTGCCATTTCGTATCATGGCAGGACCTAAACACTGTTTAACACCCACATAGACAAGGATATTATGTCATACATATTTGATAACACTTTTATATAATTGCCGACTAGAAATGATTTGTAAACATATGTAAACACTGGCTTGGAGAATGTAGAATCATGTTACCCGAGCAATTGGCATCTGATATTGCATGTATAGTGGCCCCTGCGATTTAAGACCCCTCTATTTAACAATTCCCTGCGTTTTAAGACTGGATATCAGTGGTACCACTTGTATATTTCCAGTATAAACATCCCTCTATTTTAAGACCACCTTCAATTTAAGACCATATTTTGCTGGCTGAATGGGTGGTCTTAAATCGCAGGGACCTCTGCAATGTATAGCAATTTAAAGGTCTTTCCTTTGTCGTGCTTTCACATGTGAACATGAACAATCGGATTCTGTAATGTTATGCTTATTCGTCTCGATATATTTGTATTATTTACCACATAGTATTCATACACACGTCATGCTGATTATGAATTAAGCAAATATGCATGCAATCAGGAATGATTGACTAATTAATACACAACTTAGAGGTATAGAACCACATTGTAACAAATTTGCATTATGTGAAAAAGGTTTACAGCATATGGAAAAATTAGCCAGCTAGTACATAGTAGTAGAATGTGGCTTTAAAATAAATCCTTGTTCGACCAGGGTACATGTACTTCAATGTTCCGCCTCACTGCACACACACGCTTTGGCCCAGTTTAGGCAGCCCTTTGTCCAGCAAGGGGAACCTAACACACACTACAGTCAGCCCCTGCTCTAAAGACCACCTGCTTATAAAGACCAGTTTACAGGTCCCCATGGGCATACTTTTTAGATTGTTCAACCTGCATACAGAAACCACCTGTGTATAAGGACCACATTTTGTTGGTCCCTATATGGTGGTCTTTATATACATGTTTCACTGTACTTCATTTAACTGTGAAATCTAGTGTGCCTTGACAACCTACTGCTATCGGAGACCGCCTGTGTTAAGTGGCCACTCTCAACAGAGGCCACCCTCTCTAATATGGCCATAAATCTTTTCCGCTACTACTACCAATATACATGTGTATTTGTTTCTTCCTCTCACCAAAAGTCACCTCCCTAATGTGGCCAGTTTCTTGGCAAATATGGTGGCATTATTAGAGAGGGACTATTGTACATTGGTACTAGTAGCGGCAAAGATTTATGGCTTTATGGCCACATTAGAGACATTAGGTGGCCTCTGTTGAGAGTGGCCACTAAGGTCCACCATACTCCCTGTTCTTGTGATCTTTTTTACATGGCACACGTACTTGGATAATATAAGAGACCTACTGTGGTCGTATGAAATGCATTCACTGTCGAGATACAAACACACACATACATTATTACATGCTCATAAATCAACACAACAACATCAGAAGAAGACTAGTGTAACAGTCATTTCTCCATACAAATTTCAACTTAACATTTATAAGTACCTCTAGGAATCTGCGATCGCGGAATTTAGCGTGGAATTTCAACTTCAGTGAGACAGCGTGGAATAGCACAATTCTTGGCAGAGAAAAGCCGACTTTCCATGGCACTGGGCAAATTTTCCTTTTTCTGAGCACAGAATTTCCATCCTTGAGTGCAGAATTTCCATTTCGTGAGTGCAGAATTTCCATTTTTTTAGCACAGAATTCTGGGCGGGCTGTTTAGAGCGCCATTGCAGTTTCTGAGTGCAAAATTTGCATCTTCTGAGCACAGAATTTAGATTTTTTAAGGCGAAATTTGCATTTTCTGGGCATGGAATCTGCACTTTCTGAGTGCGGAATTCCGGAGGGCCTGATTTATACGCAACAGTCACATTCATAAACCACCTTACACCCCCCCCCCCCCTCCCTGAGGTAATCCCCTGCCAGAGTCACTGTCAGGAGTGATGGTCTTTGTGGAGAGTGTCGAAAGTCCGTGGCTGGCGCCGTGCGGCACGATGTTTCGCTTGCACGGACGTAAACAGTTCGAGGAGTTCCTTAAAATTGATCTGTTTCACATGAACGTTGTTATCTGGAGAGTTTCTGCAGAGAGAGAAAAAAAATATGTAAATAACAACTGGTGATATTTTGAAAGCAGTTATGTCAGAAACACAGTAACAATGGTAAATCTTTTTTTCTTACAAAAAATATAAACAAATTTAGTTGTTGCTAAACACATCAAGTACATGTACCGGTACATTCCAAACATTATTCATTCAACCACTTATACAATTTTTGGTCCCCAAAGAAAATCCAAACAGAAAACGCCGATGTAGGATTAAGATACAGCTATATGAGTCCTGCGAAAAATTACTTCTAATTTTACATCTATGTGTAATTACCGTAAAATTTTTCAGGTGAAGGAAAAATTTTACCATTTTTGTGCTGAGCAAATGAGGATTAGAACCATAAAATTTGTAGCACTGTGTTACCTCTGGTCGGCTGTTTTTAAGTGGAACTGCGGAATGCACTGAAGCCGATGTTGCAGTGTTCGGAATGCATCACTCTGGGGTAGCAGCATCAGCAGACCGTATAGACACCGTACCAGGTGCTGATTGTGTTCAACATCGAGAAGCTGGAGACGTAAATCTACAGGGAAGAGGAAACACTGATCATTATTTATTTTAACAAGGCAAAGAGCAAGGCACAGCATACCAAAGAGTAGCTCCTTTACGTCGAATTTTTGAACAGCGGTAGCATTTTTAAAGCCCTGAATGAACATGTGTAGTAGAATCTACTTCTAAGGACGAACTGCAATTGCACAAGAAATAATGTGGTCTCTCAAAACAGGTGGTCTGCATTAACAGGGTTGTGTTGAAATGTAGGTTTTTGCGCCAGAAAATTTTTGTCTTTCAAGACACATGCTGACAGCAGTGGTCTCTCAAAACAGGTTTCACTGCACTATGCAATACTGCAGAATTCAGAAATCAATTTTCGATAAATTAAGGGTGCACCATAAGCAACAGTAGCTATATGGTAGTGGCATAAGTGATATGGGAGTATTACATCTACAAGCATCGAGGACATCTTCAAGCTGGTCTTGAACAGCCAAAGTCTGTTGATACATGAAACATTTCATATTCCATGTATTTCATAACCTGTGATTGTGCACTACCTCTCTTGAAAGACCACAATATGGATAGTACAGTCACACCTGTCTTGAGACCACTGCTGTGAGACCACCTGTCTTGAAAGACCATATATTCCTGGCTGAAGGTACCACATTTCAGTACAATTAAACCTGCCACCAGAGACCACCTGTCTTGAGAGACAATATTTTTATGGCCAACGGGGTGGTCTTTGGGCAACAGGTTCTACTGTATAAGAAATCGACTTCGGGACCCTCGATTTTTCTGTAAACATTTCTGTTATGTTTTAGCTTCTTTCCTGCAAGAATTTTTCTACTGAGTAATGCTACTGTAATAAAGAAGTGTCAACAAATCCATGACTACGTGATATATTTTAGAAATAAATCTGATATTTCATAGAATGATAAGCCAAGCTACATAAACACATTGGCACCCAGGCATACTTACAAGTAAATATAGGTGACTCGATAAGTTGTACGAGTTTATCGATTTCCTTGAGAAAATCAACTGTCACCTCCAAATCTCCACTGATTTAAGCCAAGTCAAGGAAGATATTAACCGATTCAACATTATGTCAACACTCATTTAAAATATAGCTACAGTTCAAATATATTTATTGCTTCTCACTTTGAATACATGTAGAACGCTAAGTGATGTTTTTGGTATTAAAGGAAAAAGTAGTTCTACACACTGTATGCTTTATTCTTGCTAATTCTAGAGCCAAGTATAAGGATACAATAATGTGAGCAGGTCACTGGCATGTTTGTAGTTTTGAGTGAGGAAACATAGTGCCACTGTGGCCACGGGGTTGTGACACCAGGATTTGTACAGACAGCAAAACAGTTGACAGCTCTCCTGGAATGACAAAATCCAAGGTGTGACATTTGACATTTTGTGACATTTTGTTTGTCTGACTGATTGAATGATAAAGTGAGTGAGTGATGAGTGAGTGAGTGAGGAACACGGGAAGACGGGAGAGAGGGAAAGAGGAGGACGGAAAGAAGAAAGGAAGAACAGATGAAGCGATGCCAAACAGTCTGCCCACTAGAACTAGTACATGTAATGATAGCATTGAACTTGTGTCCACCATAATTTTGTTGGCCTGTTCCAAGGCCCAGATTCTAGAAAAATCTTAAATTTACTGATACATGTGATAGAAAGAAACTTAAGAGTAATCACCTTCAGCCATTGACTCTTTTATGCACAAGCTCATTTCTACATATAGTTATATAAGACATCTCTAGAAACAGTACCAGTGTAACACTTGACAGAACCTACACATAAAACAAGAGCACAAAGGTGATAGATTGCTCTTGCTATCCTCACAAGTACATAGATTTGCAATGTTATCTCATTGGTTTCAATATACCTCCCCCCCCCCCCCACCCGTAAAAAAAGCCTCCCTCTTTCTATATACTGGTAATCTTGCTGACCTTTATATGTATGTTGTACCTGGACTCCGAAGTCATCTTAGACATGTTAGAGAAAGAAAATTCTTGCCTCTTAAAGTCAAAAGTTGAAACATCTTCAGACGTTTCAACCACCTCCTAAAGGTCTTGTTCAGTGACTGATGGTGTCACAGTCGTCACATGACCGGGCTGGTTATGTATACCTTACCAACCCTCAACCGCAAATAAGGCTACGACATCTCCTCTACCATACTTGGTCTCCTGTCACATGACCAGCCTGCAAACGTGATGACTGCGACACCGTCAGTCATTGAACAAGACCCTAGGAGGCTGGCCGAAACGTCTGACAATGTTTCAACTTTTGACTCCGAGAGTTAACAATTTTCTCCCTCTTCCTGACCTGTGTTTTGAGATCTTTCAGCTGTGTGCGGAGCTCGTACAGCTCTGTAGAGGTCAGGAGGATGACGCTGAGTGTCTTGATCATGTGAGAGGCAAATTTCATGTCCTCTTCATGCAGCAGGATCTGGGAGCAGCATCGGTAGATGTCCTCAGACCGCAACAACAGACACAGCTGCCTGGAGGGGGATATACAATGTATATAATTCTTTTGTATAAACTTTTTGTTTTCTGAGGTTCACAACAAACCCAAAGGCATTTTAATGTTCACCTCGTATTTATGTATATAAATACCACCGATAACATCACAATATTATCATCCAATCAACCTATTTTTCAGTCCAGAGGAACCTCAGAATTAAGGCCAATCGAACAAGCTATCACAATCACTCATTAATCCAAAGCATGACTCCAAGAGGTGAGAATATCTTCCTTTTTCTGGACTAGTAATAAATTTAAGACTTTCCTAGAAAAAAGGCCCCCAAATCCCTGAAAATTCCTAAATCCAAAAATTTTGATAAAGAAAAGGCTACAACCCGAACTCGATATAGTAGTTACTTGAGTCATGATTTAAAGACTTTTAAATTTAATTTTTGAGAACTCCGCCCCAAAGCCAGTTTCCAGAAATATGATATAAGGCCAGAAGTGAACTTAAAAGCTAACTAAATACTTTAGCAAGCATGGTCTTTTAGCACGCTTCCTATCAGTTCTCAAACTTAAGGCTTTTAATCATCCCCTGGTGGGTTTTTTCAAGCATACAAGTTTCACTGTATGCACTTTTCGGACCTGATTATGAAAGATCCCCTGTCTTCCAGCAGACGGCGGTCTGTGCTGAACAAACCGAACAGACTCAGCATGAACTTGGTGAAGTACGCGTTCATCTTGTGAGAGGAGGCGATAGCTTTCTGGATCTCAGGGCCAAGGTTCGGGCTGGCCTGGTCCCGCGGAACGACGTTCTGACCCGCAGAACTCGACGATATCTCCGACAGGACTTCCAGGTCAAGTAGCACCACCTAGGGAGGAAAACCAAAAGTAATAAACTCACTCAACACATGCTCAATACTAAAAATTGTCACAAATGCCCCACTGCATGGTTCCCTAGTATATTTTGACACTAATCTATTTGCACCTTTTTGTACATTCAGATTACGTACCATTATTTGCTATTTTTTCTCAATACAGAGAGGACACCCCTCTAGAAAGGACACAAATTCCTGGCAGCAATTACTATGAATGTGTGATGCTCCCTCTCACCAAAGGACACCTCTCGAATAAGGACAGAATTGTTTGGCAGAAGGGGTGTCCTTATTAGAGGGGGACCACTGTACAATTGCCCAAAACATTATGAGACTCATTTACTTCCTCTATTTGAAGCCCAAAGTGTAACTGTATTAATGATAAATACACATAGCTCGCTTTGTTTAATTCAAAATCTGAGAACTCCTCATTTTACTTCTCTATATGTGCAGCCAATTATCATCTCTCAATACCATGGTCCCTCTCATAAAGGACGCCTCTCTAGACAGGCTGCAATGCTTGGCAACCAGTACTGTAAATGTCTTGAACATTACCTCAAACCAAAGGACACCTCTCTAATGTGAACAAATTTACTTGGCAGAAGCAGTGCATAACTACCAGAGCGAGACCACTGTGTATATCTTCTATCAACCTCCAATGCTACCCAATTTTCAGTAACTGTAGAATACTCTCAGAATTGCAACCAATCAGAATTAGGTCAACTTTGTTAAGAATAAAAATGGAACTACAGTCCTCCCTCTCTTAAAGGACACTCTTTACACAGGACACCCCCCTAGAAAAGACACAAATTCTTGACAGCAAGTACCATGAATGCATGTGATGCTCCGTCACCAAAAGACACCTCTCTAATAACATGAATAAGGACAGAATTTGGGGGGGGGGGGGGGGGCAGAAGGGGGGTCCTAGTTATAGAGGGTATAATGTAATTTTGAAATAATTTTATTTTAAAGCAAGCACTTAAAACCCAATAGAAATTTTTTTTTTGCAGCCTCC
>JAAUYG010020039.1_pt1 | contig 22174 bp, 33 predicted proteins | sample 7278091 | NCBI WGS metagenome assembly JAAUYG01 (sample SAMN14350201, study PRJNA611818) | marine sediment metagenome | isolation source: surface marine sediment (0.6m) | place: French Polynesia: Moorea | collected 2018-08 | reverse complement strand
ATTTTACCATCAACTTCATGTAACAATCGCAATTTCTACAAATATGCGACACACGTGCCTTATGGACGTGATTTTCCAGCACGGGCAGGGTGAAGGTGAGTGCAATGAGTGACGTCATAGAATCGGAGTGATCGGGCCACTTGCCTGTTTCAAGTTGCAGATGAATTTTTGCCGAATATCGCATTTTTGAAAGGGAATATCTCGCGCTGCACATGGAATTGGACTGAAGCAAATATACCAAACGATTTCATATTTCATACTTTATCAAATGGACAAGTAAAAAAAATTCTATAAATTACTTCCCATATGCCCTTTAATTGGCCAATCCTAAACACTAGGTACTAGTATGTATTCAGAAGCACATACCTGGTCTTCCATCAGGTCCTGGGCCTCCCATCTCTCCTGGAGGTCCAGGTGGTCCTACTCCTGGCCTTCCTATGGGTCCTGGTTGACCTGGGGCGCCAGTAGGACCAGAAGGTCCCATTGGTCCTGCAGGACCACGGGATCCCCTCTCCCCACCAAGACCGGCAGCTCCTGTCAGACCAGGCTGTCCAGGTTCACCACGCTCTCCCTGGCGACCAGGCAGACCTGGTGGACCCTCCCGTCCGGTGGCACCAGTCGTTCCAGCAGGACCACGAGGTCCACCTTCTCCTGGGGATCCTGGAACAGCACATTAAACAAAATATTGTATTGCCGCAAACAACTTTATCCAGCTTCAAATTTTATTTTCCATATTCTAAGGCTGTAATTCCTACCTGACCCTGATACTGGCAAAAAAATTTTTTTATTGCATCAAGTTTGAAAAATGTTTTCTGAAATGTTGACCACAATCTGGCTGAAAAGCAACACTGATCTATATTACTTCTTTTCAAATTTATTTACATAAACTAAGGAATCTAATATTAGCCATCAAAAATGTACAATATACACAACAATGCTTAACATAGGACACTAAAACACTTCCAGAATGGCAGTTAAATTTTTGTCCTATTCTCGTCATGATTGTGGTATTGCTAGCTAGCAGTAATTATTATTTGACTGACCAGGCTGTCCTTGGAATCCCTCCTGTCCAGGTGATCCAGGTTCTCCCCTTTCTCCCCTTTCTCCGGCCGGTCCTCTCTGGCCGCGGAAACCTGCAGCCCCGCTACGACCAGGGGCCCCTGTGAGGCCAGTGGGTCCAGGCTGTCCCCTCTCGCCCTGTGGCCCAGGCAGACCAGGCAATCCAGCTCTGCCCTCTGATCCAGTCAATCCAGGTTCTCCTCTCGGTCCAGCAGGCCCAGCACCACCTGGGTGAAGGTGTACATGGCATCTAAAAACCCTGGCACTGAACTATTACTAGGTCTTTGGGCATGGTTTAGAATTTTGTCTGTGTGCAATGATTTTTGTACCTCTACATACCTGGCTCTGATACAGAACAATTACCCGGTATCATATATCGGTTGTCCAGAAGTCTAGGTAGGATCATGGTGTGTAATCACTACAGTTACATCTTTGTACTAGAAGGTTTCGAGTTTGACGGATACATATTCACATATACCAGTGTTGTAATGCATTTAAATTGATCTTTCAACATTGGTAAGCTTACATATAGGAATACACTCAACAGTTTAAGTCCTACATGTATAGCCATTTTGTCTGGCAGCTGAAGCATTATAAACTTATTTCTTGAACAGCCTGGTAGCTGGGGCCAGTTTTAAGAAAAAAAAATTCTGAAAATGACCATAAGTTTGCTAATCACTTTGTCAACCATTTTCTTCTGCCATGCTTAACATTTTTTTCTGGAAACTGTATGGTCCGTGGGGTTACTTAGTGTATTGAAATTACATGCACTTTTATTTCTTACAGTAGTACCAGGTATACAGTTACCCACCTCTGAAGCCCTGGCGACCAGGCAATCCACCTTCTCCAGGAGGACCAGGTTCCCCACGCTGGCCAGATTCTCCAGGTGGTCCTGGTCTTCCAAGAGGTCCGAGAGCTCCAGTTTGTCCCCTGCCTCCGGCTTCTCCCTGGGGTCCTCTAAGTCCCCTCAGTCCCGGAGGTCCCTCCTGTCCAGGTGTTCCAGTCTCTCCTGGTCCTCCTCGAGGGCCTCTCTGACCAGGCTGGCCTCGAGGTCCTTGCAAACCAATGGGTCCCAGACTGCCTGTCTCGCCTTGGGGTCCTGCAGGTCCTCTCTGACCTCGGGGACCCTGCAGTCCAGGTAGGCCTTGTCTGCCAGTCTCACCTGATGAAAATTACAGTGGATTTGTAAAATCCTTGCAGCCTGTATCCAATACTGTAATACTTGTATGTGAAGGCTTGTTGATAATGTTAACATTGTGTGAATATACCCTGTTCATCCTAATAGCAGTGCAGTGCAGTGCACAAGTGTGCAAGGCTTTCAGTTTGTCTAAGAATACTGGCTGGTACTTGTTCCACCCAATGGTATACACATGTACAGTTGTATGGTTATACACATACATTATATATGGTACAGAAAAAAAATTCCGAAACTGACCTTAAATTTGCTAATCACCTTGGCAACCATGGTCTTTGCCATGCTTAACATTTTTCTTTAAACTGGTCCCTGGGATGGAATTTTTAACACCATCTTATATATATATATGTCTAGTATATCTATTGTGAAATAAATACTACTGATTTGAAATTCAAGGCTATGGAACTTTCTTTGGCAATTCCATTTGGGAACATTACAAATCAATTTTCTTCACATGACGGTGATTATACCTCTGATCCTCTGTGCCGTGCCAAGTTCTTGAGGTTTCATATACTAGATTGTGATATATCAACGTACCAGGTTCTCCTGCAGGACCAGGTTGTCCAGCGGGTCCTGAGGGTCCAGGTGGACCTAGCTCTCCAGACACTCCAGTTTGGCCTGATGGTCCTGGCTGTCCACGTTCTCCCAAAGGTCCAGAAGGTCCTGGCAGTCCAGCCTGACCTGGCAGGCCGGCCTCTCCAGGTGGTCCTGCTGGTCCAGAAACGCCAGCGAATCCAGGCCTTCCTATGAAACCTTGTTCTCCAGGGGGACCAAGTGGTCCAGGTTCACCTATGAGGCAAATTTTATGAAGTTAGATGCACTGGTCTTGAGTTACCACTGGTCACATTTTTGTCGGAATATTTTCAACTTGTATCTGGGTGAGAATGATTGCCTCCCAGCCCCACCCCAACCATTCGGTGAAAAAAAAAGTCTGTCCAATAAGGTACGTGAATGGGACATTAATATCAAAGCCTTTTCCCTAACACTGTGCTAATTCCTGTATAAAGGGTCTATTTATTTGTAGCATGTGTGCTATCTACTGATAGATAATTTAGCATGTGTCACATTATGCTGTGAACACACCTCTGGGTCCAGGAGATCCTCTCTGGCCAGCTTCTCCACGTGGTCCGGGTACTCCAGATGGTCCTGGACCACCCCTCTCTCCTGCTGGTCCTTGCGGTCCAGCAAATCCAGGATTTCCAGGCAAGCCTGCCAAGCCTGGTTCTCCTGGCTGTCCAGTTTCACCACGCTGTCCAGATTCTCCAGGACGACCAACTGGGCCAGGCAATCCAGCCTGACCTTCTGGTCCAGCAGGTCCGGCTTCTCCCGGCTGTCCCCTCTGTCCAGGCTCTCCTCGCCGTCCCGCCTGACCAGGGGAACCAATGGATCCAGTTTCTCCAGCAGGTCCTGGAATTGGATATGTGGCAAACAGGAATCAATTTCTGACAATTTTTTTTTTATTGAGATACCATTTTTATTCCGATAGGCGCGCAGTGCCTTGAGCAAATCTTTAGTTACTTAGTAGGAAGAACAAGGTTTCCAATTGGAAGTTAACAGTTTACCCCTATGAGCTTGGGGCGGAGACACTGTTGAAAGGCCTATAGAAGGCACAATGTGCACTAATTACAGCAGTTCTCTTTACTGAGTGAACATCCTCAGTTTTCCCTTGTATTACGTTTCCCATTGACAGACACTGATCATTACGTACTGCCAGGAAGACCTGCCTTTTATCTTATACCACTGGAGCCCAATTCCACATAACAAAACATAGAAAGTGAACATTGCAAAAATATGCATGGGTGAAAATAGGAAGCATTAGTTATTACTGATCCAAGGTTTCTTTAGAATGGTTGCAAATCTTGATCTTGGAGTGGGGTTAAACCTTGAGATACAATTTACAAATGTGTTTAATCCTAAGCACCAATACAGTGGTCCCTCTATTTTAAGACCACCCATGGAACCAAGAAAATGTGGTCTTATATTGCAGGTGGTCTTAAAATAAAGGTTATTTAACACAGATAGTTGCATTTTAGGACCAAATCAAGCAGTCTTATAATCAAGGGTGGTCTTAAAATGGAGGGTTCTAAAATAGAGGGACTACTGTATGCTGGACTACAGACCTGGTTCACCACGTTGTCCTTGTTGACCTCTGAGCCCTCTCTCTCCAGCCAGGCCAGCAGCTCCAGTGGGACCGGGTGGTCCTGGCTGTCCTCTGTTGCCCTGGAAACCAGGCTGTCCAGAAGGTCCAGGTAACCCGGCTTCTCCAGGGGTTCCAGCCTCTCCCGGCTGTCCTCTCTGGCCTCTCAATCCGGGGAGACCTATTCGTCCTGGCCGACCTATGGCTCCAGTTTCTCCTGGTGCTCCAGGTCCACCACGCTCTCCACTGGGTCCAGGTGGTCCGACACGTCCTGCAGGACAGTCAAGTCTCTTAAATATATGTGACTAAATAAACGGCAGAAGCTCCAAAGTAAGACCACCCACAGGACCATTATAAAGAGCATGAAGAGATCTTGATTGTGACATGGTCTTATTTCTCACCCTAGATATGCAGTTTAGGTGCTTTTGGAAAGCGGTCTTTATTCAGAGGTGGTCTTTAATTCCAAGGCGGTCACAAACATGAGTTTCCTCTGTATGTTTTTCCCATAGATACGTGGCTAGAAAATACCAACTCTCACACTAGATTTAAACTGATTTTAATATCAGGTACTTGTCTTGCTACAATCAGTATTTCTGATTGCATTCTGACATTCAACTTTCAGTTGTTCCAAAACTGTGGCTAAGCTTTTGAACTGGGGCATAACTGTTCAGTAAACTGGTTATACCGGGTAATAAATTTCTGGCACTACAGTTCATTAAATCCTTTGTATGGATTGTCACTACTTGTTTACTTAACTTATTACAGTGGAACCTCACTTTAATGCAAATATTTGGGCCCAAGGTTTTAACCTGCACTGTGAGTGAAACAAAATGTACCTCCCTTTTTTGTCCAAACTGACTCAAAATGGAACAAACAGCCCTATGGGAGGTTTTTGTTGACTTTGGGGGGTCCAGGAGTAACCTGTGCTATAAGCAGTTGACTAATGAGGGCACAACAGTGATGTTCTACTGTACTGTTACATTGTCCCTTTTATATTTTCAGCTTTTTTTCTTTCATCAGACTGCAATTTTCATGTTATTTCTTTATGTCTGTACCTATGGCTCCAGAAAGTCCAGATTCGCCCCGCTCTCCTCTCTCTCCAGGTGATCCTGCTGGTCCAGGACGTCCATTTTCACCAGGTGGTCCTATGGGTCCTGGTTCGCCGCTCTCTCCAGGTTGTCCATTAGGTCCTCTTTCTCCAGACTGACCAGGCTGACCGGGCTGTCCAGCAGCTCCTGTGGGTCCAGGCTGTCCAGGCTGCCCACGTTGGCCACGGTTTCCAGTTGGTCCTTGAAGTCCAGTTTCTCCAGGTGATCCAGTTGGTCCTCTCTCTCCAGCAGGTCCAGGTTGTCCTGGTTGACCTCTGAAGCCTTGTCTACCAGGGAGACCTGCTTCTCCAGGTTCCCCTGGCTGACCTCTCTCACCACTGGGGCCTCTTGGGCCTTCTCTGCCCAGGGGTCCATCTGGTCCTGGTAAACCAGCCTCTCCTCGGCTTCCCCTCTCTCCAGCGAGACCTCGGGGACCAGCGGGACCAATGGGTCCTAGGCTTCCTGTCTGACCTGGAGCTCCTCTCAGACCGGGCTCACCACGAGGACCTGAAACCAAAACAGTCAACCAGCTTTACTGATCAGAGTTTACCCGAAGCTAGATTTTTCAATACAATGTCTGACAGAACATGGACATCCGTGCTTGTTTGCAGAAAATTGCTATACATTGTACGATCGAGTATGTTGTGCATGACTTTTATTAACATGTACACATTTTTCATACAACAATTTTTGCATCTTTTACAGGCTTGCACATTGTAACTGGGATGTGCGAGAAATCTAATAAAAGTTTCCCTCTGTCAATACGTTGGGCAGCCTGACTCCATCCAACTCACTTTCCCATTGCCATCAGCCGACACGCATGAACCACCTCAGAAAGTAATTTTGCTTGGCACCCTGGCACTAACCTGCAGGTCCTGGCAGTCCCACTTGGCCTGGCTCTCCAGCTTCCCCTTGCAGTCCAGCCTCACCCCTTGGCCCTCTTGGTCCGAGTGGTCCAGCTCTTCCAAGTGCACCAGTTTGTCCTAGGGCTCCAGGCTCTCCACGCTCTCCGGGTGGTCCCAGTGGTCCAGTGGGTCCTGGCAATCCAGTTTCTCCAGGTGTTCCAGTCTGTCCTCTTTCTCCCGCTTCTCCAGGTTGACCTCTCAGACCAGTTAGCCCAGCGGGTCCCAATGGACCTACTGGTCCTGCGGGTCCACGCTCCCCTCGCTCACCAGGTTGTCCCTGTGGTCCTCTGAGACCAGGTTCTCCAGCGCGACCTTCTGGACCTGGCAGTCCAGCCTCTCCCCTCTCTCCTCGCTCTCCTGGAGATCCTACTGGGCCTCGGGATCCTTGGCGGCCAGGAGAACCCGTTTCACCAGGCTCACCGGAAGGACCAGGTGCTCCTTTTAACAGAATAAAAACACCCATTCACCACATGTGTATGTATTTCAACTTTTCACTAAAATACAGAGACTCATGTCCACAAATTTGAGTATTCGGGGTGAGCTCATTCTAGCAATCAACTTAAATTTGGGACACCTTTGCTGGATACATCACATACCACAAAGTCTTTCCACAAACCAATATGCTTTGTCCAGTGAAATGAATATGTAAACATGACACAAACCACTTGCGGCCAGACCATTTACTTTGGCATGAACCAAAGAACTTACTACTGTTAAGTAGGCTAGTCCCCACTTTTTTCTGACATTACCTCTTTCACCAGGTGTTCCTATAGCTCCCTGAGTGCCAGGTGACCCTGTCTCTCCAGGTTGACCAGCTGGCCCAGGCTGTCCTCTCTGACCTCTGGGTCCACGTTCACCTTGCAGGCCCGGTGCTCCAGATTCTCCATCTCTTCCTGCAGCCCCTGGTTCTCCCCGCTCACCCCTCTCTCCTGGCTGTCCACCAGGTCCAGGTAGACCGACTTGTCCAGGTAAGCCAGCTTCTCCAGGTTGTCCTGCTGGTCCTGCCTGTCCAGTTGGTCCTCTTAGACCTGGCTGACCCTGTGACCCAGGTTGACCTGGTAGACCAGCTTCTCCAGGTGATCCACGTTCTCCACTAGGTCCAGGTCTTCCCCTCTCTCCTTGGAATCCAGGCTGTCCTACAGCTCCAGTCAGTCCATCAGGTCCACGCTCTCCACGTTCACCCTGTGGTCCAGATGGCCCAGGCAGTCCAGCTTGACCAGGCTGTCCTGCTTCTCCTGGAGCTCCGGGTTCTCCACGTTGACCACGTTCTCCAGTCTGTCCCGCAGGTCCTATAGGTCCAAGACGTCCATCAGCTCCAGGTAGTCCAGCCTCTCCAGGTGGTCCAGAAGGTCCAGATGGTCCACGTTGACCGGCTTCACCTTGCTGCCCTGCCTCCCCAGGTGATCCTGGAGATCCACGCTCTCCTGGTTCTCCTGCTCGTCCAGGCAATCCACGGTTACCTGGTGATCCCTGGATACCAGGTGCTCCACTCTCTCCTGGTGCACCTCTTTCACCTGGTTCTCCGCTGGGTCCTTGTGGTCCTTGTAGGCCACCCTGTCCAGGTGCTCCAGACTCTCCTGGTGGTCCTGCCGGTCCTCTTGATCCCTGCCTGCCAGTTGGGCCTCTTAATCCAGGGGATCCAGCAACACCAGTCTGGCCTGGAGCTCCTAATGACCGTAAAAGGAATATATTTAACTGACAAATTTGTCATGCACAATTTTCCAGTCATTATGTAGCGTTTTTCTTTAAAGTGTCATGAGCTGTACAAATGAACTGTTATAGTTGTATACTAAAGAATCTGCTGATTCCACAGATATGAAATCCACTCAGTACTGGTTATATATGTGCCTCCCTTTTAATAAACATACCCCGGTAGTTAAATTTTAACACTTGAATCATTTTGAACGAACTTGCCTCTCTGTCCTGATTCTCCAGCAGGTCCTCTAGGTCCTCTGGATCCTTGCTGCCCTGGCAAACCAGCTTCACCGGGCAAGCCTCGCTCGCCTTGTGGTCCAGATGGTCCAGATGGCCCAGCACGTCCAGGCTGACCAGCTTCTCCAGGTTGTCCTGGTTGACCCCGCTCTCCCTGAGTTCCCCTCTCTCCTTGTTGACCTGGTAGACCAGCCTCACCAGCAGGACCCAGTGGACCAGGCAATCCTGGCTCTCCACGCTGTCCACGTTCACCCTGAGGTCCAGGCTGACCATCTCTGCCACGCTCTCCGGGAGTTCCAACTGCACCGGTCTCACCGGGTGATCCAGGTTGACCTCTCTGTCCTCGAGGACCCTGTCGTCCTGCCTGACCAACAGCCCCAGTGGTTCCGGGCTCTCCAGGTTCTCCAGCTTGGCCAGGACTGCCAGATTCTCCCCTCAATCCTACAAATAAAACCCAAATTATTATTTAACATCTATAACAATCTGATTCTTTTTCTGTAATGCTATTTATTTAACCCGTTATATTATACATTTTTATGCCAGATATTTGTAATGACATTTAAACTAGATTTTTTTTTACATTTCTCCATTTGTATTTTAGCCCTATTTTGTGCAATATTAAATAGGTATAGCAGATTTATCCAATAAAAATTCTTAGGAACTGACCCGCTTCTCCAGGTGATCCAGGCAATCCCGGTTCTCCACGTGTGCCAGCTTCTCCAGGCTGTCCTCTCTCCCCAGAGGGTCCAGCAGGTCCTATTGGACCCAGGGGTCCCTGTGGTCCCTGTTCTCCAATCTCTCCTCTCGATCCCCGTTGTCCAGGCTGCCCACGTTGTCCTTGTCTGCCAGGGAGTCCAGCAGCTCCAGTCAATCCAGCTGGTCCTGCTGGTCCAGAAGGTCCAGGAAGTCCCCTCTGTCCAGGAGATCCACGCTCTCCTTGTTCACCTGGTGATCCAGTTTGACCTGGGGAACCAGCCTCTCCGGCAGGTCCAGACTGTCCCCTCTCTCCAGCAGATCCGACTGGTCCAAGTGGTCCAGGTTCTCCAGCTGGCCCTTGGGTTCCCGGCTCTCCCCTTTCTCCTGGTTGACCTGTGGGTCCACGAGATCCAGCTTCACCAATGGCACCAGTCTGTCCTCTCTCACCAGGTTCTCCAGCTGGTCCTCTAGGTCCAGGTCCTCCTACTCTGCCAGCTGCTCCAGTTGGACCTCCTGGCCCTCGCTCTCCTCTCTCACCTGGTTGTCCTCTTGGTCCATCAGGTCCTCTGAGTCCAGTTTCTCCAGGTTGTCCAAGCTCTCCTGGAGAGCCTGGTTGTCCACGTTCACCTCTAGGGCCACGAAGACCTGGTTCTCCAGGACGTCCATCTGTACCAGGACCTCCTTGTGGTCCTGGTTCTCCTCTCTCACCCCGAGGTCCAGCCTGTCCTGGAAGGCCACTTTCTCCTGGACTGCCACGTTCTCCCTGCTCCCCAGGTTGTCCAGCTGGGCCACTTGGGCCAGAAGGTCCATCAGGACCTCTAGCACCAGTTTCTCCAGGTCGACCAGCCTGTCCTGGCTCTCCTCGCTGACCTTGTTCTCCTCTCAGACCTTGTGGTCCAGCCAGTCCACTTTCTCCTGGTGATCCAGCAGGCCCTGGCTGACCAGACTGTCCTCTTTCTCCTCTTTCACCCTGCAATCCAGGAGATCCAGGTTGTCCAGGTAATCCACCCTCACCAGGCAGACCTCTTTCTCCAGCTTGCCCGGCAGGTCCACGTTGTCCACGTGGCCCAGGTTGGCCTGAAGGTCCAGCAGCTCCAGTTTGTCCAGGTTGTCCTCGTTCCCCTGGCAATCCACTTGGTCCTCTCTGTCCTTGGGGACCTGCAAGTGGGAGACCAATTTGTTTATTTTATGTATGACGAACTATAGTCAAAAGATAACTGTACAATTGTACTGACCATTACTAACTATGCATATGTACTGGTATTGCATCAAGGGTCATTTTTCAATGCTACTACTAGTTACAGCGAAGATTTATATTCTTGCTGATTTTTGACTATAAAAGATACCGATATAACACACGTTAGTACTAACACATGCGTCCTTTACATGTCTAAAGGTGTCTATTAGTAGTAATGCCCTCCTTACCTGGAGATCCATCACGTCCTCTCTCCCCTTGCGTTCCTCTCTCGCCCTGTTCTCCCCTCTCGCCTCTCAGACCAGCAGGCCCTGGTTGACCTGGACCTCCAGGAGATCCTGGTTCTCCACGTTCACCAGGACCACCTCGCTCACCCTGGCGACCTTGTGCACCTGGTGAACCTTGCTGCCCTTGCAGACCAGCCTCACCCTGTGGTCCTGGTTGACCTGGCTGTCCACGCTGGCCATCAGGTCCTCTCAAACCAGTTTCTCCCGCTTGGCCTGGTGAGCCAGGCAATCCTCTTTCTCCTTGCTGACCTTGTTCACCAGATGGTCCTCTTTGTCCTTGAGATCCTTGTTGTCCAGCAGGCCCTGTGGCACCTGTGGGTCCCTGTGGTCCAGGCTGACCTCTCTGTCCAGGTTGACCAGCTTGGCCTCTTTCTCCGGTCTGCCCAGGCAAGCCCTGCTCCCCAGGTTCACCAGTTTCTCCACCAGGACCTGGAGATCCAGGTTGCCCAGTTGGCCCTCTCTGACCAGGTTCTCCCTGTCCTCCAGGACTACCTGCAGTACCTGGAAGTCCACGTTCACCCTGCTGTCCACGTTCTCCAGAAGGTCCCTGCAACCCAGGCAGACCCCTCTCTCCAGGACGACCAGGGCTGCCAGCCTCGCCAGCAGGTCCAGCAGGTCCCCTAGGCCCAGCCTCACCAGGCCGGCCAGATTCACCAGGACCCCCTAGAAATTAAACCATATGACATTAATTTCTACAAATATATTACTTTCATGAAAGCTTGGTAACCCATTCACTTTTATAATGTTATCTTTATGGATGTTAACAGCATAACTAAAGCAATGTTTTTCTTAGTAACTATGGCCCATTATGCAATTTTTCAGTAAAGTTTACAAATAATTTATCACATTTACCAAGCACGCAATCCATGGACAAACTTTATCATGTCCTTTTTGAGCAAAAGAGTCTTTGTGTTCATGTGTACACATACCTGATTCCCCAGGCTGTCCCCTCTCTCCTCTCTCTCCTGGTTGTCCAGCACGTCCTCTCTCTCCCTGGGCTCCTGGTTGGCCTCTCTCTCCTGGCTCTCCAGCAGTTCCGGCTGGTCCAGCAGGTCCACGTTGACCTGTCTCTCCAGGTCGCCCAGCCTGCCCTGGCAATCCACCTTCTCCAGGCAAGCCTTGCTCTCCTCTGGGTCCAGCTTCACCAGCAGGTCCACGTGGACCCAGGGGTCCTGCAGATCCTGGCTGCCCCCTTTCTCCCTGCTCTCCTGGTTGTCCTGGTTGTCCTCTCTGACCTCTGGGGCCTGGCAAACCAGTCTCACCTGCTGGACCTCTTTCTCCACGTTCTCCAGCAGGCCCAGCAGGCCCGGCGGGTCCAACAGGACCCAGTGAACCTCCTTGACCAGGGCTGCCACGCTCACCAGGCTGACCCCTTTGGCCTTGTGGCCCTGGATAGAAAAATCGCACCAATGAACCTAACTGGAAAGCTACACAATAACACTAAAATCGTGCCACTGTAGAAATTTGGATATACATTGTAAATGTATGATATGTGTAATGTACAAAACAAAGGTTTAGTTGGGAGTTGTTCCAGCAACTACTGGATTAATTTTTATACATGTATATGAATTGGTGGGTACAGTGTATACTGTTCCTGTGAACCAGAAGCTTTAGACCGACTTTAGTGTACACTCTGTTACTACGGTATTACTTGTCTATCATTTGATCTGATCCATGTGTGTGGAATAATACTAAAATTGGTTGCACTAAAACTCCCACTTGCCTCTGAGTCCTTGTTCTCCAGGAGATCCCTGAGAGCCAGGGGCTCCAGTTTCTCCAGCAGGTCCAGTCTGTCCTCTCAATCCGGGCTCTCCTGGTCTGCCTGTGGCTCCTACAGGTCCTCGCCCTCCCCTCTCTCCAGCAGGACCAGGTTGACCAGTCTGTCCCCTCTCGCCAGCCCGTCCCGCAGGTCCGGGAGATCCAGGCAAGCCAGGCTCACCCCGCTGTCCAGGTAATCCGGCAGGTCCTGCTGGACCAGATGGGCCAAGGCCTCCAGTTTCGCCAGGCTCTCCAGGTGATCCGGGACTACCGGCTTCACCCGGCTGGCCTCTCTCCCCACGTTCTCCTTGCTGGCCCTGTTCTCCCGGTCTGCCGTCTGAACCAGGTTGACCACCGGGTCCCCTCTCTCCTCGCTCACCTTGACGACCTTGCTGACCAGCTCTGCCTCGCTCACCTAAAAAGCGTAAGTAAGAAGGTAGTCCTCATTCAAATTTTTTTCTTGAATATTTCTTTTATTCTTTTTATCAAAAACTTCCAAAGACTTCCACAATATCAACATGTATTGAATCAAGCAAACCAGTTAGGACCATGGGTTTTGTAGTCATTCTTCAACCAGAAATTTCTTATTGCCGGTACATTTGACCTTGTGTCCTAAAATTGCATTTATATATAAAAATGTATACTAGCTGTACTATATTCATACCTGGAGCTCCTGGCAACCCAATCGATCCAGGCTGTCCTGGTTGACCCCTTTCTCCTTGCTGTCCAGCTGGTCCTGTGGCTCCAGTTGCTCCAGAACCACCAGGTGATCCACGCTCTCCCTGCTGTCCTGGAGAACCTCTCTGGCCTTGTTCACCTGTAAAACAAGTCAAATCATTCCAGTTTCTGAACAATTGAACAGTCATTCAGAAGGATATTCTTTATTATCACACTTTAAATCAGTCTAAGAACACTTCAAAATTTTGGTAAATTTGCAGTGATAAGGATGTATTTTCAGTCTCTTGTGCAATTCAATATGAAAAAAAAATCACCCCTGAATAGAGTCCCTTCCAGAATTCATGACATTAATAGACATTTTATAGTCTATATGCACAAGTTACCTTATATTCACAATGAAGCAGTATAGTAAAAAGAATACAGGTACATGTATCAATGTGTAACCTGTTACTTTGTACTGAAAAAGCATTTGAAATTTACCTTGACGTCCAGGTTGTCCAGGCAGTCCACCCTCTCCCCTTTCACCAGTTTGTCCTCTCTCGCCAGCAGGTCCTGCAGGTCCAGTTGGCCCCAGTGGACCATCTGGCCCAGCTTCGCCATCAGGGCCAGGAGATCCTGGTGTGCCGGGCTCTCCCCTCTCTCCCTGAGGTCCGCGTTCTCCTGGCTGTCCAGTTTGCCCTGGCAATCCGCTCTCTCCTTGGGGTCCAGGTTGGCCTGATTGTCCACGTTCTCCTCGTTCTCCCTGTGGTCCAGGAGATCCAGGTTGCCCTCTCTCACCAGGGGTTCCTGGTTCTCCTCGCTCTCCCTGAGTTCCTCTTTCTCCTTGTCTTCCATCTGGTCCTGCAGGTCCTAGTGGTCCAATGGGTCCTCTTTCTCCACGTTCACCTCTAGGTCCAGCTGGTCCTGCTGGCCCTGGTAAACCAGCCTCTCCAGGCAATCCGGTTTCACCTTGTGATCCTCTCTCACCACGTTCCCCAGCAGGGCCAGGCCGTCCATCAGGTCCTGGAGAACCATCCCGCCCACGTTCACCAGGCTCTCCAGCCCTACCAGGTTCACCAGAAGGTCCTGAATGGAAACAAAAAATATATGCATGTAAATTAAGTGTAAATTCAGCAATTAAATTTGATGGAATTTTTCAGCACCAGAATAGAAATATACAGTATAGCAGGGATTCTTAAATGGAGGAACAAAAAGTAAGATCCATTACCTCGTTCACCCTGTTCACCACGCTCTCCCCTCTCTCCTGGGGATCCAACTTGTCCAGGCTCCCCAGTTTCTCCTGGTTGACCTGGTTCGCCTCTTTGTCCATCAGGGCCTCTCGCTCCAGCTTCCCCTTGAGGTCCATCAGCTCCTGGTGAGCCAGCCAATCCAGGCTCTCCACGCTGGCCTTGCTCCCCACGTTCTCCAGCAGCTCCAGCTGGTCCCAGTGGCCCTGGCTGACCAGGTTCTCCCGACTGTCCTGTTGGTCCTCTTTGTCCTCTCTCTCCCTGAGATCCAGGTTGTCCTGGTTGGCCAGGCAAGCCCCTCTCTCCACCAGGTCCCCTTTCACCTCGTGATCCAGGCTCTCCAGATCTACCTGCTGGTCCTAATGGTCCCAGTGGGCCAGTTGCGCCAGTTGTTCCAGGTGGCCCTCGCTCTCCTTGGAAGCCATCTGGTCCTCTAGCTCCTTGTGGTCCAGGGAGTCCCCTCTCCCCTGGTTGACCTGGAGCTCCATCATTACCTCTCTCACCCTGTGGTCCTCTGGATCCCCTTTCTCCTGGCTGTCCAGCTGCTCCAGTCTGGCCTGGTAGTCCAGCTACTCCAGGACTTCCACGTTCTCCCTGGGGGCCTTGAGGGCCCTGTGGTCCAACAGATCCCGACTCTCCAGGTGCTCCCCTGAAGATCATTAAATGTTATTACAACCTATCCAGGTACTATGCAAGCTATTAAATCCACTACTAATGCAAAATTGTTATGTAAATGTAAAATATTTTTAGGAGTGATTGAATCTGTATAAGCATGTTTGAAGATTTTTTTAGAAACTGATGGAAGCCTCTCCATTTAAATGTCTTTGGTTTTGACATGGTGTGGAATAAAACTTGTCTCTCAGACACCTTGGCATTAGGCTAGATGGGCCTGGAAGTAATTTGCTTGGACCTTACAACATATGAACCCATGCAGTAGTTTTTGGTCTACCTGGTTTATAAACATTAGAAGGCTGTGTATGGAGGATTTTTCCACCATTTTTCTGGAAGGTGGTAATCTTTTAACACATCTAGGTTCATATACCACGGGTACAGCAGCTTCCCTATGTCTCCAGAAAGTAAAAATCAAATTCTTTCCAACCAACAGACACTTAAATATGTAAATTTATGTAGTATACATACATATTTCAAGATTAATAATTCTTAAAATGCATGATTTTCAAGTCCAATGAAATCCTTTTAAGCCATTTTGTCTTATCAATGGAATGGTGTTCCTAGTAACTTCCTACCTCTCCCCAGGTTGACCTGCAGCACCAGCAGGTCCAGCTGGACCAGTAGGTCCTCTCGTTCCTGGTAAGCCTTGTGTACCTCGTTCATTACCAGGTCCTCTTGGTCCTCTGGGTCCTCTAGCTCCAGCTTCACCAGGACGGCCAATCTCACCAGGAGGTCCTATTTCTCCACGTTCACCAGGAGGGCCAGGTTGTCCTCGCTGTCCTGATAAGCATGAAACAAAAAATACGTTTAGAGGAACATCTGGGACACTCACCTATCTACTGAATAAATTTGGTCATTAGAGCGGCAGTCCTTTACATGGAAATTTGGCATACCAGGACTTTTAAATATTTTAATATTTTTTTCCATGTACGTTTGATGTTATTACATGGTGGTGTGCATTTCAAGATCATTTTTTTGATGTGAGGTACCAACCTTGCTGTCCATCTGAGCCAGGAGCTCCTGGAGATCCTCTTTCTCCTTGTTCACCACGTTGGCCGGATTCGCCTTGTGGACCCAAAGGCCCAGCTGGTCCCTGTGGTCCTGGTTCTCCAGATTCTCCAGGGCGACCAGTCTGTCCACGCTCTCCAGCCTCACCAGGCAGGCCACGCTCTCCCGGAGCACCAGATGGTCCTCTCTGTCCAGCTTCGCCTGCAGGTCCAGTGGCTCCAGCAGGTCCTCTAGGGCCTGGACTACCATCACTTCCAGTTTGTCCCGGTTGACCGCGTTCTCCACGTTGACCACGTGGGCCATCAGGTCCTGCTCTGCCAGGCTCACCTCTTTGGCCCGTCTCACCTGGGCCTCCTGGTTCTCCTCTTTCTCCAGGTCGGCCGCTTGGTCCTCTTGAGCCTTGTTCTCCAGGTCTTCCATCAGGACCAGGAGATCCAGGCAACCCTGTTTCCCCTTGTGTTCCTCTCTCACCCTGGGGTCCAGTTGGTCCTCTCTGTCCAGTTTCTCCAGGACGTCCAGTAGCTCCTGTAGGTCCTTGTGGGCCATCGGGTCCAGGTTGTCCACGTTGTCCTGTTGGTCCTCTCAGACCAGGTCCACCTGGTAACCCACCTTCCCCAGGACTTCCCCTTTCACCGGCAGGTCCAGCAGGTCCAGCTGGTCCTAGTGGTCCAGCTGGTCCCCTCTCACCATCAGCTCCAGGAGTACCAGGCTGACCAGCCTCACCTCTCTGCCCTTGCTCTCCCTGTGGTCCTCTGGCTCCTGCCTGACCCTGAGGTCCTGGCTGCCCAGATTCACCCTGTGGTCCTGTTGGTCCTCGTGGTCCAGCTTCTCCAGGCCTTCCAGGCAATCCCCTCTCTCCAGTAGTACCAGGGGGTCCTGCTTGTCCTGGGCTACCAGCGCGACCAGCCTCCCCACGTTCACCTTGCTGACCTTGTTCACCAGGCTGTCCCCTCTCGCCTTGTTGTCCACCTGGACCAGCGGGTCCTCTTGGTCCCCGTGGTCCTTGCTGACCTGTCTCGCCTGGAGATCCTGGTTCACCATCTCTGCCTCTTTCACCACTCTCCCCTGTGGGTCCTCGTGGACCAGGTTGTCCGTCGGGTCCAGCTAGACCAGTGGCACCAGTGGTACCTGGTCCACCTGGTTGTCCAGGCTCTCCACGCTCTCCCTGTCTGCCTTGAGATCCGGGCTGGCCAGGGGAACCTCTCTCCCCCTGCTCACCCTGTTGTCCCCGCTCACCTGGAGCACCATCAGGTCCACGAGGCCCAGCGGGTCCCAAAGGTCCAGGTTGTCCTGGTCCACCTAGTTCTCCTGGCAATCCACTGGGACCTTGCTGCCCACGTTCTCCTTGTGCTCCAGTCTCTCCCGGCCGTCCTGGGCCACCTCTCTCTCCAGGCGAACCACTTGCTCCCTGTTGTCCCTGAGGACCTGCAGTAGCAATACAAGTTCTTGACACATGTATAATGAAAAAACAGGGGTGGGATTTCATGAAATAATCTGCCAGAGAAACTGAGGCATATGCATTTATAACCATTACATTCCAGTAGACTACAGACTACTATGGTAGTAGGTAATCGTTTTGTGTCCTCTATATAACGCAGGGTAAAACAATCTGAAAAGTGCCCGAATTCTACTCATTAAAAGTAGGTGAGTAATAAACACTAGAAGGCCACTGGTTGAGTAAATAATCACTTTGCCATCACAGCGACACAGCATTAAACAGTGTGCATGGTCTCCAGCTGTCTGGCTGCAATGGCTATGGCCACTGCTCCAAGCAAAGTAGTTTCCAATGTGAGTAGTAGCTGTGCTTATAGGACAATGTTGAGACATGCATGACATGTTAAAGATGACTAATATACAGTACACCAGTTGTATGTGTTCTCTTACCTGGTCTTCCTGCAGCTCCTGGTGAACCACGTTCTCCAGCGAGACCAGGCTGTCCTCTCTCCCCAGCAGGTCCTGCAGGTCCTGCGGGGCCAGTAGGTCCAGATAATCCTGGTCCTCCAGGTCGTCCTGGTTCTCCCCTCTCTCCAGCAGAGCCTTGCTGGCCAGGACTGCCTCTCAATCCAGGTTCTCCTCTGGATCCACCCTCTCCTGGCTCTCCGGGCTGACCACGTTCTCCAGCAGGACCAGCAGGTCCTCGTGGACCGTCTAAACCATCACGTCCAGGCTGACCTGGCTCTCCAGCCTCCCCGGCAGGTCCAGCAGGTCCAGCTGGGCCTATGTGAATAAGGTATATTGTATTTATAAACATGACAAAAACACTGTATAAATTGACATATGTATACAGAATCCACCTGAAAAATAAAAAGCCCATTACTGTAAGGGTAGAAAGAAATATTTACTTGAAAAGTCTTGCTCCTTCCCAATAGGCTTATATGTGTAGTTGGTCTACGGAACAATTAATTGGCAGCATGTGGTATTTATCCTTTGCAGATTCCCAGCGTTTTATTGTTCATGTTATTGCACCTGTATGCCAAGACCACTTGTGCATATCATACGGTATTCCCTCTATTTTACAACCCTCTATTTTAAGACCACCTTTGATTATAAGACCACTTGATTTGGTTCCAAAGCACAATTTTCTATGTTAAATGACTTTATTTTAAAACCTACTGCAATATAAGACCACATTTTCTTGGTCACATGGGTGGTCTTAAAATAAAGGGACCACTGTATAAGGATCAAATGTTGGTTGTCCCATATGACTGGTCTTCACAAATTATTTATTCACTGTTTGTGCATATCAGCATAGCCATTTACCTGGTTCTCCACGGTTGCCAGCCAAGCCAGGTTCACCCCTAGAGCCTTGTTCCCCAGCTGGTCCTCTCTCGCCTTGTTCACCCCGAGGTCCAGTGGGTCCCTGTGGTCCTGGAGAACCACGTTCTCCCTGAGGACCTTGGGTTCCTGGGGATCCACGCTCTCCTTGGGGTCCAGCTGGACCAGGCTGTCCGCGTTCACCTCTAGCGCCACCCTCTCCAGGCTGGCCAGCAGGTCCAGCAGGTCCAGCTGGTCCCAGTGGTCCTCTCTCACCAGTCTCTCCAGGTGCACCTATGGATGTATTGTTAAGCAGGTGTACTACTCTATGACCATGCATATAGAACATACCTTGATTCATGTGGTGGACATCCCTAACAAATTTAGGTAAAACACAGGCACAACATACCACACGTCTTATCTTTCATACTGTGTAATATACTCAATGATAAGAAAAAAGACTATCCTTCAGCTTTCCAGAATTTGAAATCCATCTGCATGCACTAGCAAAGAATGTGCAAAGGAATTACCGGTACTGTAGTTCAAACCATAACTACTGAGAACTCTGTGACAGAAAAGTCAGAAACGTTTGTAACTATTAATTGGCCTTCGTGGCTGATTTATTATATACCTGGAGATCCACCAGTTCCAGGCTCTCCACTGGGTCCAGCAGGTCCTCTTTGTCCTCTTTCTCCAGGGCTGCCAGTTTCTCCAGGGGTCCCTCCAGGTCCTCTCTCTCCACGTGCACCTCTGGGTCCAGATGGGCCGGGTCGTCCTGGATTACAAATTCATAATTCAGGTCCTCTTAATTCAGGTTCTGTTACTAGGACTAGGTAGCAAATTCAGTACATGTACTATACAGGATCCTTGGTATTAACATCTACTTAACCACTGAAATGATTGTGATAATAAAAGTCACTGATTAATGAACATGACTTCTGTTTTTAATCTATGTATAATGTTTCTATTTTAAAATGACCCATAAATCAATGCAAATTTTAATTGCCAAATAATGCACCATTGGTATACATGTACTTCATTATTGGTATCCCTATGTAAATGATATGATATTATTATAGCAGGTGTATATTCGAAGGAAGCCTAAAAATCAGAAAGTTTTAATCACTTCATACCATTAATATTTGTAGACTTCATTTTGCATTGATTTTGCAATAAAAATCTGATCCGTCCAAATAAATTCAGTCCAAATACCTTGTTCTCCTGGAGCACCCCGTTCTCCTGCTTCTCCAGGCTCTCCAGGTTCGCCAGCAGGACCAGCGGGTCCTGCTGGTCCTGTGGCTCCTGTCCTTCCACCAGCACCAGGCTGTCCAGACTCTCCTCTGGGTCCAGCAGGTCCAGACGGTCCCCTCTGTCCAGTTTCACCAGGAGCTCCTACTTCTCCTGGCTGTCCACCGGGACCTCTCTCGCCTCTCTCACCTCTGGGACCAGCAGGTCCGGTGGATCCCACAGAACCAGGTGGACCTCTCTCACCACGCTCTCCCTGAGGTCCAGGCTGTCCTGACCGACCTAGTATCAAGAATATCGATTAGATTTAGTAAATACTGGTACAGGTGCAACTGTTAATCAGGAATTATCTAAAGCCATTGCTAAATACTGAGATAAACTTAACTTCAAATGTTTTGCTGCAAAGCACATATAATTTAGTTCCTACCAAGTACTCTGATTTTAGGGATACCTTTGACTCCGGACCATTAAATATTAAAGTATTTTAATGTATTGTGGACATCTGGCACTATATGAAAGTTGTGGAATTTTCAGCATCACTAGCATAATTAGCAAATTAAGCTTTAAAAACTTTACCTTGTTCTCCATCTCTTCCACGTGGTCCTGCCTCTCCCTGTGGTCCAGTGGTTCCAGGGCTGCCCCTCTCCCCATCTGGTCCTCTAGCTCCCTGAGGTCCAGGTGGTCCCCTCTCTCCTGTGGTGCCAGGTTGTCCAGCCTGACCAGGTTGACCCCGTTCGCCCCTCTCACCCTGGGGGCCTACACCACGGGGGCCAGTGGGCCCTCTGGCACCAGTCTCACCAGGAGGTCCAGCAGGACCAGATGGTCCTCTGGGTCCCCTAGGTCCAGCTGACCCGGATTCTCCAGGCTGACCTGGCTGTCCAGGGCTTCCACGCTCTCCTTGTTCACCACGCTGACCTAGTAGTGAATAAAGTTGGAACTGACCGGTCAAACTGTCTATTTATTCTTTGTGTTGAGAGGAACCTTCCATGGCTTCATATTTGTAAATATTTAATTGAGCCAGGTGACTTATTTACCTGCTATGAATTAACTAGCTCTTTCAAATATTGACTTGTTTTCTATATTTTTTTTACTGCATATTAAATTGCTCCTAAATGGAGATTGGATAAAATGCATACAATAATTAGGCAAATTAATTTAAGCACAGCACTGACCCCATTCAATTAAACAGCTTTAAAGTTTCAAATGTTCCATGCAAGTCTGTGAGGAATTTAGCTTGCAATGTGGAATATCAGCAATAAAGTTGAGTGGTCCTGAAAAGAAAGAATACCTACCCTGTTGTCCAGGTAAGCCACCTTCACCCTGTGGTCCTTGGGGTCCAGCTGGTCCGGAAGGTCCTCGTTCTCCTCTCTCCCCTTGTCTGCCATCTTCCCCAGGTCTGCCTGGTTCACCACGTTCACCAGCTGATCCCCTCTCTCCAGCAGGTCCACTGGGTCCCCTGGCTCCCTGCTCTCCATCAGGTCCGGCCAAGCCTGTGGCACCTGTGGGTCCTGGCTGGCCTCGCTCACCGGGCTGTCCAGAAGGACCAGCGGGTCCAAGAGGGCCTGATATAGGAAAGCCAAATAACGTTCTGTAATTCACATCTAATTTACAACTAGATCTCTAAGCTTTTATTTTGAGAGCTGTAATCTTCATTTATTGATACTACTCCTGTTTGCTCTGAAACTGTCTTAACATGTTAATACTTGATAACTTGTTTAGCTAAGTTATGATGATTTTGTAACACTGGTGAGCCCATTGCACCACCCATAGCATGAATGTATATCAGTTACATACCTAGCTAGGCTATCATTTCACAGTGTACAATCCGATTTTCAGCCGCACAGGAAATTGATAAAGGGGATTTACTCTGACACAAAAGAGCCAGTCTATCAGTTTTATACTACCGGTACTTACCAATGCCACCTTGAGGTCCTTGAGATCCTCTCTCCCCACGTGGTCCTTGTTCACCCCGGGATCCTGCCTGGCCCTGTGGACCAATTGGACCTTGGGGTCCTGGCTGTCCACTGGGACCACGCTGGCCTCTCTCACCCTGCCTTCCAGGCTCTCCAGGTCGACCAGCCAAACCTGGCTCACCAGGTCCTCCTGCTTCTCCAGTGGGTCCCCTTTCTCCAGCAGGTCCTGCAGGTCCCAATGGTCCTGTAGGTCCTTGCGGTCCTTGCTGACCAGACTGTCCAGTTTCACCTTGCTGACCCTGAGGTCCCTGGCGACCAGGTGCTCCTCTCTCACCAGGCAGACCAGGCTCACCCCGAGGTCCAGAGGGTCCAGCTGGACCTCTCTCACCCCTCTCACCTTGGGAACCTGCTTCACCAGCCGCACCT
>JAAUYG010234808.1_pt1 | contig 22198 bp, 9 predicted proteins | sample 7278091 | NCBI WGS metagenome assembly JAAUYG01 (sample SAMN14350201, study PRJNA611818) | marine sediment metagenome | isolation source: surface marine sediment (0.6m) | place: French Polynesia: Moorea | collected 2018-08 | reverse complement strand
TCGACTCCCTGGACACAATCCAGTTTTACTTCTTAATTGGCTTTCGAGTACCAATACACCCTCGACTGAGTCTCTCTGACCCGTAACACTTATCAATTATCGCCCACGTTCATACAACGGCATTCAAGCATTCAAGCTTACTTTATCGGAAGTATAAACAGTTATGTTGTCAACAGCTATATATACCTGAGACCTTCGAATATTCCAGAAGTCCGTAGAATCATTTTCTGATGCAATACATTAGAGTATTCTAGACATTTCTAGCGAACATTCACGATGTAAACAGATCAAAGTGTCACAGCATTAATAACTTTTCCTCCAGCGCGGCTCAGCTACGGCAAACATACGCAATACTCAACAAACAAGGAAGCGCTCAACCATGCAACATATCAGTATTAATGAACAATAATACTCCCATACATGCATATAACAACAGAAACAGAATCCCAAGATACACCCTAGCATATGACGCACCTTTATCCATTGACAGATACTGGTCTGTGTTTATGTTACGTACTCTATTTGTGCCACATAGAACAGTCTTGATTTGTCATCCACGGTTGATAACAAACTGCATAGTTATTGCTCTCAGTCAGCTTCTTTCAAAATAATTGACATTACCCTGGAACCTGCGGCGTGGGTGATCTTTGCTGCGACCATCCACATCCCAGAAGCGTCTTGGGTTGTTATGAGTGTGTGTACGTCTGTGTACAGCTGTACGTCTGTGGTCGAAGGCTGTCTAGCGGCTTCCTTTGGTGTTCCCACTGCAGAACCGGCGGGGAAGGTTTTATTTGGCTGACAGGCGTTGAGATGTATGTACAGTAATTGACATACAGATGTCATAATGTTGTGGGCCAGCGCAGATGTCTCTACCCTGGTTAGGTGGACGCTATCTCTGTTGAAGGCCGAAATATCCCGATTGTCAATAAGGTAAAATCACTACCGTAGAAGGCACCCTGAGGACTCACATTTGCTAGCGCATTGTGGACTGAGTGTTGGAACTTATTGGTCTGGTATGGGGCTTGTAAGAAGACAATTTTTGCATGAGAATGTTTTTCTCTTGGTTGTTTGTATTAGGTCCTTGTATGGTTGGACTACATGCGGCGGTGCATTGTGTTTCACATCATTTGCAGTGAGATGGAATGGCATGACATCAGGGAAGACATTGTTCTAACTACTTCTTTGGCCTCTTAGATAGTGAAGGCTTCTTGGATCGTGGTGTTGAATTGGGTGGCTCGGTTGCTCTGACCGGATCGCGTTAGTCAGAAAATTTGCTATGATGACCTTCTGTGGCTTAGTTTTGATACATCACCATTCTTGTGGCTTTTTCACTTTCTGACGATACCCCGAACCATTCATCCCTCAGGCGCATTAGAATGTTCCCGAAAGGGTTTTCCATCGCCTGTTGTTTCAACTGCCCATGCTGCTGAAGTCACATTGTGGATGATCTTTTTCGCCATTGTGTCTTTTAACGCATTCACAAGGGTGTCACAGGATCGTTCTTTTCCTTCAAGCAAGTGCTTCATCACCCTTTCACAACCGTCCTCCTGTTACAGTTTATACGACTTTCCGAGTTTCTCAACGGCCCATTTTCTTGTGTCTTATACTGCTCTGTTAACAGGATCTGGTCGAACTTGTTGTATTTATTGTGGTCGAGTATTTTTTTTTATTACAGTGCATTCCCCATACCCCTGAATCCGTCTTAAATGCTTTCATGGGACGGAGGAAAACGTTTGTGAGTGTGTCATCATCGTCTTTCACCTTCACTATTTTTTATACAGTCGTCCAGCTCGTTTCCTCTTTCCCGTGCTCTAATGCTATCTGGATCTGAATTTCGAGCTCTCATCCTTGTCTTCTTGTAACATTTATTCTGTCCTTATGAGACTTTCTTCTGCTTTGACGTTTCTGTCAGTGCATTCCTGTATGACTTGACTGCCATTTTTAGTAGTGTTTCCACGTCTGTGACTTGTCTCGTTAGGTTAAGTAACTCTTCATGCATTCTTTCTAGTTGCTTCTGTTTTTTATCTGATCGTGCTTTTAGTTCTAGTTCTTTGGTTGCTGCCTCCCGTATCCTATCCTTGCAGTTACAATATGCCACGCAGACATGATCTATTGTCTGTGCCTTCAAGCCACGTATCCATCTTTTACTCGTCTCTTGCTTGCACTGTAAGTTCTGGAAATCAGGGCGTGATGCTTTGAGGTCAGACGTCAGTTGCTGCAGTTTGCTATTGTGACATCTTCACAGAGACATCTCACCATGTCTGTCACGGCTTGTTACAGGTCCCCAAAGCAGTTAATGATTGACTTCTGGTCTTCCTCTGATCCTGTGAGTAGAAGACTAGCTTGAGAGCCAATGTCGGATTCCTACAGTTATGACTTGCCCCTTACCCGGTGGTACTTTTTGTGATCTCTCGTATGGAGTTTGACTCAACCTGTATTACGCTCAAAGTTGGCATATCTCCCTCCTCTCTGCATGCACAGCATCGGGAATGTAAATTTTGTTCGGGGTGCAACCTTTGCAGGTATTTTGTTGGTTTAACCCAGTAAAATTTATTGTTTTTGATATCCAGATAGTTGTGATCACTTGAAATAAATTCTATGCTCGCACTTATCACATTTGCGGCAGTGGGAAGTGGCCGAGCATTCACATACCCGGCATGCCCTGTCTCACCCACCAGTAACTCCGACAAAACACTGGCTGTAAATCTGCGTCAGGGACATGTACTGGGGTTCGTAGACAGTGGCATCCCCATCAAAGGGTATTACCACCACTAATGGTTCCTGAGTCTCATCCTTATCTTCCGTGTGTGCATGGATATCCGTGTTCTCCTGGTCGGCTTGCATGGTTGCGGTAGTCCCACCCTGGGCTTGTAGGCCTGATGTTTGGACATACACACAGGGTGAGAAAGTTGTGGGTAGAGAAAGTCCGCTGTATGGGTTTAATGTTTCCTTACAAAACCTTCCTGCTGGCTTGATGGCTTGCTGCTCACTTGGTCATTGCGTGAGGTAATCAACTGTCTGTGACCTTTTGGATTAGCATAATGGCGGCTATTCCTGATAGCTGTGACCGTCATGGCTGATATTGGGATCTATAGATGCAAAAAGACCTTTTTCCTCTTTTGTTCTGTGCCGATGGTAGTGTATACAGCCAAGAGATTATCCCATCAGAAATATTGTACATTCACAGATAGAATGGTATAAATTGTGCGGAAGTAAGTTAGGTGAAGAACAACATTTTCACTGAAAACATCAGAGCATCAGCAAGTTGTTTGTCTTACTCTGCCTCTGCGTTCCACGGTAGGTTCTGCAAGTCAGGACGTGATGCTTTGAGGTCAGACTTCAAAGGTCAGGATTGACGTCAAAAACGTCAAAGGTTTGAGGCCAGGATGAAGCAGCAGGCTACAATTGGGTGCTCTTTTGAGAAAGACCTAAATAAACAGAACCTATTAAAACAATATTAGTCATTCAAAACCTGTCAAGATTTTAACACATAGTACTCTAGTCTGGTGGTGTATTACGTATGGCGATATGATGCATGTAGCACATTGATCCTTTTCTCTTCTGTACCTCCAGAAATTAATGTCGCTAAATTAGAGAGTCAATATGTAGACATATCAACGAACGTTAGCACATGTAAGCTCACGGTATAATTTCTCTGGCCCTGCTTTATTTCCATCGAGACCTGAATGTTGTCAACGCAGGGCTTTGCATCCAAGCAGCTCAAAATTTAGAGAACATTTTTTTTTCTTTTACAAAAATCAGACCTTATATACAATGTCCATTTGCCTTGGTCTTTATAATTATATGTTTGTCTATTCAGCTGATTATATCAGTATTATCGCTGGTATTAATGTGCACTAGACCAGCTTGCTAATATTTTTTTCCAAAGAGGTCTGGTTTGTTTTGTGAAGAACACCTACGATTTTATAGTCCTGTTCCCACTCTGATACACACCAAAGGTCTTTCGAGAGTTAAATACGTTATTACGTCACGTCATTGATGTTACAGACTAATAGACACACATATGGAATAACAATATTACTTCGCTGGCTGCTTTATTTCTTTTTTGCTTTCGTTCTGCTCAGTTCACATTTCCATTTGTAAGTTTCCTCATGAGCAATGTGAGTGTGATAGCAAATTATATGAGAATTAATGTTTGTTTAGGTTATGCTCTTGCGCGAGTATATCAACTAAGCGGTTTTCAATCACTATCCATTCTGTGCTGGCCGTATCCATGGGTGATAAGTTTTCATTTCAGCATAAGCAGGCGTCCTGATTTGGTTGGTTTATAAGTGATGGTAATAAATTAATTAGGGAATTGTACATATGCCTGTATGAAAAGTCGATACTCACCACTTTTGTTAGGACAGGCGGACGTGCTAAAAGTTTTTGATACGGTGAAACCTGTCTTGAGAGACCGTTGCTATAAAGCTACCACTGCCCCCATAAGCTAGTTAGAGCGTCCGGGTGCCGGAGGCCAGGGTTCGATCTCCAACCACGTCACACCAAAGACGTAAAAATGGGAGGTTTGCACTTCTCAGCTTGCCACTTCTCATTTTTTTTAGTTAGACAATCGATTGGCCGCCTCTGAGTCAATGTAATAGTCTTCGTGATTCCTTTCTGCTCACCCGAAGCGGAATTTAGTGGGTGGCTTGGCACCCAAAAACTGCCGGGTGTAGATCATTCAGTCCAAACAAGACAGGTCCAAATTAACTCACCACACCTTCACACATGCAGCTGCATGCACCACCGAATCCAACTTGCATCCCTTGCATACCTTTCATCCCTTGATATGACCTCGAGAGTTTAAAAGCCAACTTTAAGCCTGATCCCCCCCCCCCCCGCCTGCCATGAAAGATCACTTGTCCTGAAAGACTACATATTCCCGGCAGAAGGTCATACGTTTAAATGTAATTGAACCTGTCATCAAAAACCACCTGTCTCGAGAGACCACATTTGCATTGCCGATGGGGTGGTCTTTCAAAACAGGTTCAACTGTAATCTATAGTCATGCATATCACATATAACATTACTCGAATCTGGGTTGATTTTTGTCTTCTTGGTATTTGGTAGTTTTGTCCTCAGCATGCTTTAGAATGCACCATACGAGCTCTAGATTTCAAAATTTCGAGGTGCAGGATTCCCCCAGAACCCATACTCTTCCTCACTCACTTTTGCGAACATCTTCAAACACGTTTCACAACCCTCATTATAATTCAGGGTAAACGGAACATTTCAAAGTCCTAAATTGGAAGTCTTATCGCCGACTCTATGTTGATAAATGCATTCTGCTCTTGTGCGTGTGGGTGTGGAGGTGGGGGTAATGACGTTGAGGGGTTAGTAACAATCGGGTTAGCGCTTTTCATAATGTCAACTGTTATAGGCATGCACTATATTACTCGTTAGTCATCGATACCGTACTTGAATGACGCTTTAGGCAAAGCTCATTGTGTAACTATTTTGGGCTTGTTTAATTGGAATTCCAAGTAACCCAGATACAAATTCTGAGAATGTACTGAAGGTTTTGGGGTGCATTGGCCTATATACTTGAAAAGCGGGGGTTTCATGGTGCTGTAAATAGATGTAGCAGGACGACGTGGCTTCAGTCTGTCAATTGCTGCTGAATAGGAGACTCAGGGAAGCTGAAGGCATCGAGTGTGGAACGCTATGAAAATCGGTCTGGATTCAATATGGGTTTGATTGTATGATGCCGTGAAAGTACAGTTGTAGCTGTATGCTATAACCGGAGGCGATTTGTGACAGTGATCAATGAACTAATGCCTGTTTGAGTTCGAGTAACTATCAGAAGACGCCTGTTAGTGAAGAGTTGTGACACTGTTATGTGATTAAGTATTGGCTTTGTGCAGAAATCGTAAGAAGATTTCCTAAAGCTGTCATGCTGTGTTGTTAAAGCCAGATCAGAAGTTGTTTCCTAGCTTGGGGAAATGAGAAACAACCGAGAGAGGTTGTAGTGCCTTCCAGTTAGTGAAATAACTCCAGTAGTGGTTCTGCGTCCGTCTGTCAGTACGTGGTTGAACGTGCCCTGTAAACACCAGAGTCAAGCCCGATGAGAAACTGTTCATATGCACACTATGTGCGAAGGTCTAAGAAGGTTTATGAAGTAATAAGAACTATCTCTCTCAAGGACAATACCTGTCGCGTTTACCAAACAGAAGTGTCAAGAGCTAATCTCAGGATGCCTTAAAACTCAGGATTATTCAGAAGTTATTCTATTGTGATAACGCACTACTTTGGATTGTATTAACCTAGACAGCGAGTGAGTACATATGTGTACTTGTGTTTTTATATTATTTTGTAAAACTTGAGCATACAGTTTTCATTGTTGTGTCATTCACCAAATAAGTAAATCTTGTAAATTTCACTTGAGAGTTATTTTTGATATTAAACATTTTAACTTTCCTCTGACCTTCTGTCATTTGTTCTGTAACTCACACCAAATGAACCCTAGGTGTGAAATATCCACCGAAATATAAGTTACTGACAAAAGCAAAAACACTGGAATTATATTTTGCATTATTGTACTGCTTCCCACAATGCCTATGAAAAAAAAAGAAGACGAGAGTGAGTAGCCTGCCTGGCAGTGATTCAGCAGAAGCTGGAGTATAAACATGGCGGGTAAGTCAAAAATTGTGTAAGGAAGACGATACATACGAATAAGATTAGTAATGTCAGAAGATGCGATTGATACTGAAGAGAAGAGAAAATATAATTAAATTTTAAGTTGAAATACAACATGAAAGAAAATAAACCGCATGCTATCTACTTGGTGTGCAGGTAAACGGCTTATACTTAGTTTTAACTAGGACAAGTTGTCAGCCGATTGTATCAACTCGTAAATAATAGATTTTGTGTACACTTTTGTACTTCCATGACGCAAATTAAAACTGATGCTTATCAAAATTGATTTCACGGATTCTAATCGAGCTCTGTCCTACTTCGTCTGTGATTTTATAAGAATCTCCTGTGCATTTTATTGCCTTATGATGTGCCTGGGGGTAGCTCTGCAGCTAAGTGCCGGGCACCAGTCTATAACCATCCCCACAAACTGATTAACCCTCCATACACTGAACCTTTCATCCCTAAATCAGTGTGCAAGTCAATATTGGTTGCAACATTTGAACATAAGTTCCTGCGCAAAAATATGAACCCAAGAAGTCGCCTTGCAAAGCAAATCTCTATCATCCAACCACGTTTGCGAAATTACGATTTGAAAAACGAGTACTATCAATATTTGCTTGAAAATAATCGAGAATGAAGTGACAGCCTTCCTTTAAAACAATCTTCTTCACGCTACTTCATGGGCATTTGATGGAAAATAAACAATTCTAGAGAAAGCTACATGTGCCTACATAACATATTTCTAAAGCATTTTAATGTTTCGTTCTTTCTAAGCCGCTTTTTCCCATTCTGTCGTCCACCAGATCTTTCTCGAACGTTTCCTCCAGTTGTTTTATTTTGCTTTTACATTTCTCAATTTTTAATGTAACATATTCCCCAGAACACTTTGATCTATTTCTTTCTTACGTGCAATTTCCTTTATTTTTCTTTATTTTTTTATTTCTATTTTGACTGCAGAATCGAAACAAACTTTGTCTATAATCCAGCACACTGCCAAAACATCCAGCATCACTTTTCTTCAGCGACAGGGCATCATTTGTTGAGCCAAAGATTCCGAAAATGAACAGCTAAATAATTTGCATCAACAATGTAGTACTTTTAATAACCGCTACCTACAAGATATTAAACAAGTGGCACGAACCATTTTATTAAATTGTGTGATAATTAAATCATTTTTCTGTATTGAATCTTATGCATACTTTATTGATTTGTATGCCCAATGTACTAAGTTGCATTTATAATTTAATACTTCATTATACAAAAATGATAACGTCGAAAGTAGAAAATTGTAAGTTCTCGTTTGCCCTACTGCACAGCAGAGCTACTTAGATTGTGCCGTCCATCATTCGTTGTTGAATTTTGTGTATCCGTCCGTTACCTGTCGTCTGTCCATAAAACTCGTTTTCTCAGAAACGTTAGGCGGATTAACACCAAATTTCTTGTAAAGGAGCCTATTCAGCATATCATTACTCGATAATTTTTTATCATTTTTTTTGCAGAATTTAATTTTTTCATTTCTTTTACATTCTTAACTTGGTTTTGCGGTAATGCACAACAAAGCTACTGTTGTGCAGCGGAAGTCCGTCGTTCATCATCAGTCTACCGTTGGTCTGTAAAACCTACCTTTTTTCTTGGAAACTGTGAAGCAGATTAACGCTAAATTTGTTGTAAAGTTATCTATTAAGCAAATCCCCAGACTTTTTATAATTTTTCTTCAAAAGTTAATGTGTTTTTTCAATTATTATTATTTTTTCTTGTTTTGTTAACATGGTACAATGCGGTCATTTGGTGCAATTCGAACATTTCTGACTCTTGACAACCTTGTCTCTTAAAAACGGCTCGTCGTAGAGCGAAATAGACCAAAATGTGGTCCTCAACGGTAGGCGTTTAATGTACAAAACTCACTGTTGACCGTTACCTGTTCCATGTTATTTTGGGTAAATCAGTTTTTACTGTCAGATATTAAACTCAAACCCGAGTTCCTACGCAAAAGACCAGTACGCTGAACTAATTTTATTGAACTATTTATCAGAAAATGAATGTCTTGCATGGTGAATTACAGGATATACAAGATTTCATACAACAAACTATGAAACGTCAATATGTACAAACTTTCCATACATTACTACCATTTAATACACAACACACGCATTATACTTACAAATGTTAAGATAATGCATCCACGCAGATGTTTGTCATAACAATAGCGAAGACTTCTGATGCTATGGCATATTAGTCTAGCAGGAAGATAGGGGTCCCATGCACCCCAATGACACATTCTTTAATCTGATGTTTTTACAATCACTGGGATGTCTGGCAACAGAATCATTTTTGTTCCCAATCCGCAAAATGTTCCATGTGGGTTTTTAGATACTTTTTTGTCTGCCATCGTCGATTTGTCGGGACGCAAAAATAAGGGGGAGAAGAAATGTAAAATATCTTTTCGCATAGAAAGAAAATAGTTACAGGTACAAATGATATATCAATGGAGAGAGTATGAGCTGCACTATTACAAAGATGCATAATTTAGTCAGTTAGAGTATTGATGACGTCATCAAGGGTCAAAGGTCACGCTAACAGCCCACAAGTCAAAATTCTTGGCTATCCTTTTTTTTTGTTTGCCACCCTGCGCCCAAGTCAATGAATCTTTTGCCATCTAATTTTCCTGAAGGAAAGTGTACATACATAGACAGTTTTTAAAATTAAGACAAATTATTTTACTTGAATAAAACATCACTAAATGTTCCCCCAAAATAGCAAAATATCGAGAAAAAAAGCTAACTTTGTAATAGCGCGGCCGATAACCCAAAATATCTTTCAAAAGTTGACAAATGCATGAAATTTGGCATCAGTATTTCGAACAGAGCACTTGTCATATCTACCATGTGAGCCACGTGAAAACTGGCCTTTTCTAAAAATGGCGGCCATTTTTAAAATGACCACCATTTTGACAGCCGAGTCTCATTTTTTTGCATACCTTGGACTATATTTCACCGATTGACATGATCCAAAGTTCAAATGATATCTTTTTAAATACGTCCAGTCTAATTATATATTATGGTATACTCTATAGCACAACACACAGAAGTTTCCCTCAAGAGTACTACCCCTGCTCCGAGATCAAGCTCATTCTGTGACCACGATAAAGTGTTTTATGCGGAAGATCCGTGATAAAATAGCATTTTAAATCCAGGACAGACCCCGGTATTAGCTGCAGACCAGCCGATCTATGCCTTGGCCAAACTAATCCAGTGGCAGTGGCCAGACGAGTATGGAGTTGGGGAAAGCAGCATATATTGAGTACTGCTCTGATGCATCTTTGGAATCAATTTTGAGCTTTGCAGATTGGTGTGAGCAACGGAGATTAGAGGGCCCACAATTCCAGTTCTGGAGCCTAATGTTGGACATGGAGCTGAGAGTATTCATGCTGATTCGATCGTTCAGGGAATCGAACTTTGACCCCAATCATGTAGCCGTCTCCGAACTCATTTCCTACTTCTTTGAAAACAACAATTACGCCCAGTAGCTCCCGAAACATATCCAGGATGGATATGATGTCCAATTGTCCATAGAACAGAAACATCCAGAAGATGATCGGGAATTTTTCAATGGACATTTTGTGGTGCACAAATCTCCAAGAGAGTTATCTGCATTAGCCTTGATCAAGCTCACGAGGAAAACAATGCCATTACAAAAGGCGATAGTGGAGCAATTGGTTTGACAGAAGATCCATCTGCTCTCAGACAATGGATGGTAGCTGGGCCTGAAGTGAGCCACCTCGTTGCTGGATGTGAAGCAGCGTCAAGCATGGATGGAGGGCACAGAAACAGAGGCCGATGTCTTAATCATTGTTAATCAGAAGTTTCTAAAGATGCAAGAGGGAGTTAAAGTGGTGGGCAAATGTAATGAAACAAAAGACTAGCTATCAAATTCAACTTTTTGTACATCTGCTTAATGAAGCAAGAATACTCTTATATATTCATCAGACTATGTTAAACATGTGTCATTCACTGTTTTGCTATATATCAACTAAGGGATAGTTCAGACAGAGATACCATTTTAATATGGCAGTCACAGATATTGTATTATGCTACGTATTTTTTTGACAGGTCACATTTATATTCGCATTATGCCTGTCTTGTTTGGCAAATAAAAAACATGTTTATGAACAAACCAGCTGTGTGTTGTGCTATAGAGTGTCCCACAATATATAACTTAGACGTATTTAACATACTTAAATTTATTTATATTTATTTATTTATTTACGTCTAAATTTAGACGTATTTCAAAAGATATTATATGAATTTTAGATCATGTAAATCGGTGAAATATAGCCCAAGATATGCAAAAAAATGAAACTCGCCTATCAAAATTGGAGGCCATTTTTGAAAATGGCCACCATTTTAAAAAATGGCCAGTTTTCACGTGGCTCGCCTGGTAGATATGACAAGTGCTCTGTTCGAAATACTGATGCCAAATTTCATGCTTATATCAACTTTTGAAAGATAGTTTGGGTTATCGGCCCCGCTATTACAAAACTAGCCTTTTTCTCGATATTTTGCTATTTTTTTGGAGGGGGGGTAAACATTTAATGATGTTTTATTCAAGTAAAATAATTTTAAAAACTGCCTATTTATGTGCATTTTCCTTCAGGAAAATTAGATGGCAAAAGATTCATTGACTTGGGCGCAGGGTGGCAAACAAAAACGATGGCCAAGAATTTTGACTTGTGGGCTGTTAACGTGACCTTTTGACCCTTGATGAAGTCATCAATACTCTAACTGACTAAATTATGCATCTTTGTAATAGTGCAGCTCATACTCTCTCTTTATTGATATATCATTTGTACATGTAACCATTTTCTTTCTATGCGAAAAGATATTTTACATTTCCTCCCCCCCCCCCTTATTTTTGAGTCCCGACAAATCGACGATGGCGGACAAAAAAGTGTCTAAAAAAACCACATAGGACATTTTGCGGAATGGGAACAAAAATGATTCTGTTGCCAGACATCCCAGTGATTGTAAAATATCAGGTTAAAGAATGTGTCATTGGGGTGCACGGGGCCCCTATCTTCCTGCTAGACTATATCCTAATGTGAAATGTAAAGTGCTATTCAATGGAGCTTTAGTCGTTGTACGTGACAGTCCTTGAATCTTCGGATTCATGCATGAATGTGTGCTCCAGGTATTAAACTCAAACCCGAGTTCCTCAGCAAAAGACCAGTACGCCGAACTAATTTTATTGAACTATTTATTAGAAGATGAATGTATTGCATGGTGAATTACTCTTCCTCTTAAAGAGGGAAAATATGAAATTAGGAAGATTTCGCACACAATGCACTTTGCTACTCAACAAAGTCTTGTCTGCACAGACGTATATCCTACTAGTGGATACGTAACAAATGATAGAAAACACGTCACAACACCTTAATATCACTTAATACAATGTGAATAACTCCCTAGCATGATTATACAACTGTATACATGTTAATAACATACCGTAGTTCTTAGCAATATGCAACAGTGCACATCAGTTTCATATAAGTTTAATACAATATAATACCATGAACATCAGGTAACAACGAGACAATACATCAGCTTTCTGATTATTTTTGCCAGGAATGTGCTTCAACCGGTGATTATACTCTTGAAAAAGATTTTCCATCTAGTTAACGCTATTTCTTGTTTTGTATCTTGCATACATGTAGGAAGGCGAGGGGAAACTGGCCAGATGATGCATACAGCTCAACGTGCTGTAGGGCCAAAATCTAGGCAAGGGTCTCCATTTCCTCAGTAGAATACCTATTCTGGTATTTATTCAGTTTATTCGAGCAGAAACTCAGGGAGTGATAAATCCTTTCCTTATCTTCCTGTACAAGTACCCCATCAACACCAATATGACACGCAGTAATCGCCACCTTTCTTTTTAAGTTACTCAAAGGACGTACAATGCCATTAAGGTTCAGACGGAACTTCTTCAATAACCTGTCATACCTAAGAACCTCATTAGCTCTTTCTTAGCGGCAGGGAAAATCGCTCTTGGTCAAGTTTACCATCATTTTGGCGGTTCAAGCTGTTGAAAGAATGCATGGTAACCAAGTGCTCCTCACACGTGTCACTGTATATTACAGCATATTCAATATAAATCACACAACCTTGTAAGCCATGTACAATGTGATGTATCAACATTTGATAGATAGTTGGGACATTTTTCGTTCCAAAGAGTTTGACTTTCAATTATGCAATCCATTAGGTGTGACAAAATCTAGCAAAAAAAACTTTGACCAAATCAAACTTGGTCACATACTGGGCTTGGACGATCTTGTCGATGCAATCGTCTATTCTCAGTATTGCGTGCGAGTCAATCTTGTTAATCACATTTATCTTGCGAAAATCAGAACAGAGCGTTAGGCTACATCAGGCTTTGCTACTAAGATAACTAGTGAACTTTAAAATCTAACATGTATAAAGTTAAAGTGTCAATATGCAGATATCTGATGGAATTCTCTCGAAATGCTTTTGTTGTAGAATATTTCACAACGTTCAGCATATAAAACCTGTCACGCTGAGGTAAGGGACTATTTAAAGGGTCTTGTCGTTATAGTCTGTCACTAAAGAAGTCTGGTGTGGAGACACAATCCACATTTGTGATGACCAGACTACTTCCTAGAAAACTGTATGACCAGAGATGACTGTACTTCACTCCCTGAAAACATACGTTCTGCAAATCACCGTTCATGATTGGTTATCGTCTTGAGAACCATCTTTGAAGCTTGAGAGAGCCGTCTGGTGCTTTGATGGAGGGACCGTTGGGTAAACCGTCATTGGAGCGCTTTTGCATTACCACATTCAAGGACTGAACTGATTTCACAATTCTACCCTTTAGTAACAAGCGATTGACATTGGGTCACGATAAGCTATTATAACAGAAGTCTTCCTTGTTGTTATAGCTAACATCTCAATGGCTGTAAACACTTAACATGTGTTAGTATAATATGTGTATGATGCATCATCTGTTATTAATATTGTGAAACTTGTACATATTGGTGTTAGGTAGTCTCTGTCAGTAATGCATATAATCTTGGTTATATTCGTTCTCAATAACTAATAGCTTATTAAACCGTGAGCCTTTCGCTCTTCTGTTTAGGAACTCGCTATTGAAAAGAATCTGGAAGGTTTTACATTATGACCGTAACAAAAGTGTAATATTCGACAATTATATGTTCAACATAAGTGAGGGCATTTGGCACATTTTTGATTTTCGCCGATGTTTGAGAACTTGTATTTTGAAATCGGCTGGATATATAGTCAATCTGTACGAACTTTCAGCTTCGAGGGTAAATGTTTATTGTATATAAGGCACTTTTGGCAGTATATTGAGGTCATTCTATGCATTTTCGAATTTGAACAATTCCAAAATGGCTCGTCGTGGAGCACAAAATAGTGATATTTGGGACTTCGGTCAGTATCAAGACATACATGGTGTGCGTTTGAGTTTGTAGTGTTGAAAGTTATTTTTGGGCTCATTCAATGCACTTCTTTTCTCAAAATTGCCTATAACTTGATAAGAGTTGGCCACAGAGTGACACAAGTTAAAAAGGGTGGTACTTTCAGATACTAGGAACACATAGTATATGGGATACATTTACTTTGGTCTTTTTCTAACCACAGTCATTTTGGTCATTTGACCACAGTTATTACAAAGGCTAAAGTTAGGATTAGTCGCCTCAGCCACATAACTAGTAACTATGTGGCTGTTATGCACAAGCCCCACTTATTCATATCTTCATATCTTCACAAGTGGCAAAGCAGAGTGTTAAGGTCCCGGAGCTTTCTGTCGTATTGTTTTATGCATATTCCCCTTTTACCTTTTCATAGTATGGTATGTATAGTGAGGAAAACTTTACAAAAACCTGTCAGAATTAGGTTTTGAGTTAGGTTTTCAGGTCCCTTGACACTACCTTTTATGCTAAAATTGGCTGAAAGGCTGTAACGCAAGATCAGTTGTATTGCTTTTATGTCATATCTTCATATATTCTGTGATAAATTCCGGAAAACTTTAAATTAAAACTGGAATAAAAAAGCCCACACACAAGTATGAGCTACAAAGTTTCCACTAGACAGAGTCGGACTTTACTAACAATTTGTGGCTTTAGTTGAAATGCACTTCATATACGTAATGCATCGTGTAATCAATTACATTTTCCTGTTTACTTTCAATTTCTCACCAGCAAGCAACTCAGACGACATATGGAATGACAATGTCAGGGTAAATATGGCTTTTGTGTATTAAATATAGCATATTTTACTTGTTTAATGTTCATTAAAAAATACTATAGTTATAGCATATTTAACGATAGATTCACATTCATTAAATGTAGGACAACATATCTTGTGATGTTTTATGAACATTGCTTTAGACAGGCTTTACATAACGAAAACGACGTCTTTTGATAAAATACACATTTTACAATTTCAAAAATGACTTAAACAAAGATAAAGAAAAGAAAAATCAGGTCTTTTGACCTTGGTGGTCTGCTAGTACCATGTAAAGAGCTACCGTGTACCTATGTCAGAAAAATTTGCATTTCAAAAACTCATATTCAAAAACTCATTTCAAAAACTCGTGCATATTTTTCACAGGGAATGTATCAGTAATTTCCGTACAAAATAAGTTGTATTAAAGGTATACGTTTGGTACGCATCCAGTTTCATCTTGACACTGTACTTCTGTAGTCGTAGTCAACTGAATTTAACTGAACTGGTTTAAAAACTAAAACAACACAAATAATCAGTTCAGAGACTCATAACTGTGAAATATTAGGGTTATGAAGTAGTGTTGTAACCCTTTTTGAGTACACTTGTGGTGTTTGAACCGCGCGCTGTTTTCGTGGTGAGGCCCTCACTGTAATATTCAAACAGTAGAAAGTCCATCTCAAGTGATTTCAATCCAGCACTATAGGGATTGCAATGATCGACACAAGGGTCGCGGAGTTATGGGAGATTTAGTGTCTGTAAATAAGGCAACCCCTGTGTGGCAATGTGTGTTGGGTAAAGCATTGATCTTTGTTACAGTAGCCATTACCATTCTACGTCGGCTTGTGGCAAACGCTTTTCTATGTTTTTGAATCGCCTCTGCTCTGAAAGCAATAAACGTAAAAGCCATTCAGAGCCTTTAGCGTTAATATTTTAGTTGTGTAATTATTTAGGTGGAAGATCTTAGCCTCCGCCACATTATTAGGGTCGTACGTTGTATGTACATTTAATTTCTTTGTGCGTTTCAGCCACGCCCAACCAGATTAGTCCTGTAACAATTTGTCATAATGCTGACATATCACGTTGCTAATCTTAGGCAATGGTGCGGGCATGAAGCAGTCTCATGTATTTCGTAGTAAATATTGAGAGCTTTATTGGTAACCCATACAGAATCACAGACCTGATTAGTAGGTTTTCATATCTAAGGTTTACTGTGTTGTATCATCTCAGAGCCATTGTCTGCCATTATGTCTTCGTTGCCTGTGATCACTGCGGTGAGCATGCCTGTAGGTGTCTATTCTCCAGAACAGGGCAGCATCCTCCTCCGTCATTTCAACATACCCATCAAAGTGTGGTTGGTATGGGAACGCGGGGGTAAAGCACCTAGCCGCCTCACTCTCGGTCGTGACTGCTTTCTGGAGCGGCCTACACTCAGGGCATGTTTCTCTTTTGGAGGGTCTCGATGTACAGCGTGACAGTCCGTCCACATGGTTATGATGCTTGCCTGGCCGATGTACAATGGCAAAATCGAAGGGCTGCAGGCGTGAGATCCACCGGGCTACCATCCCCTCTGATTCTCTGAAGTTGCGCAGCCACGTCAGGCTAGCGTGGTCAGTCACCACTGTAACATGTCGCCCTGTCAGGTAGTATTTGAACAGCTCTACGGCCAACACAACAGCTAGTAATTCCTTGTTGGTCGTGCAGTAACGGCGCTGAGAATCACTCAGGGTCTTTGAGACATAAGCTATTATTTTCTTGGCAACTCGTCTGCCTTCTTCCTGCTCTTGCGCCAATACGGCTCCTATTCCCACATCGCTGGCATCAGTGCTGAGTACAAAGTGCCCTTCTCTGGTGGTGTAAGCCAGTATTGGCGCAGACACCAGAGCAGCCTTCAGGGTCCTGGAAGCTCCTTCACAAGCGTGGTCCCACACCAAGTCGACTCCCTGGCGCGTCAGGTTGGTCAAAGGTGCTGCTACGGTTGAGAATCCAGAAATATACCTGCGATAGTAGGAAGCTAGGCCCAGGAAAGCACGGACGTCCTTCACGCTAGTTGCGGTTGGCCATTGTTCAATGGTCTCCGACTTGGCAGGGTCCACTCCCACACCCTGGCGACTGACGATGTGCCCTTGGAACGGGACCTGGGCTCGCATTAGGCAGCACTTTGTAGGCTTCAAATTCGCCTCCTGGATCCTTCTCCAAACCGCCTTCAGACGATCCAGCGCTGGGTAAAATCCTGTCCCATATACAATGATGTCGTCCAAATGAGGCAGATCTTCCAGTTGACATCTTTCAGGATCAGTTCCATCAACCGTTCAAAGGTGGCAGGGGCATTACAGAGCCCGAACGGCATGACGGTGTATCTGAACAGCCCCTGGCGAGTTACAAAGGCCGTCTTGTCAATGTCTCTCTGGTCCATTTTCAACCTGCCAGTAGCCGGAATAAAGGTCGAGAGTGCTAAAGTACGTGGAGCTGCATAGTGCGTCCAGGGTGTCGTCGATCCTGGGTACAGGATAGGCGTCCTTCTTCGACAGGTCATTCAATTTACAGTAGTCGACACAGAAGCGCGTGGTGCCATCCTTCTTCGTTACTAGGACGACGGGGCTGGCCCAGCTACTCTGGCACGGCTCTATCACTCCTCGGTCGAGCATCTTCTGGACTTCCTCCTGCTCTATCTCCTGTTTGGCTATGGGCAGGCGTCGTGGTGGTAATCTCACAGGTCTCTGGTCTCCGGTGTCAATAGTGTGCTTGATGAGACCTGTTCTTCCCATGTCTGTGGGGCCACTGCTGAATACGTCCCTATACTCACAAATCGCAGCTGCCAACTCCTCTCTCTGGCGCAGTGTCAAATCTTCAGATATTCCCTCCATTAACGGCTGCAGGTACTCTCGCAGATCAGCAGCATCCATGTGTATGTCCACCCGAGTCGGGCGAAAAAGCAGCTCGTCCCTGGAGCGTGACGTCAGGTCGATATTTGACACGCCCATCTCTCGCAGCCAGCCTTCGTCTTCAGAGTCTTCGCTGTCATCATCATAACGGGACACTGCAGGCAATCGGCCCTCCACTCTGTCACATTTGGTAATAGCATGAGCCTCCCCAATATGGGTGCCTCTGTATAGAGTGCACGGCTCATCTGTGAGATTCATCACTGGGATTACTGTCTCGGTTTGATCAGGTGACTTCAGCGCAGATCCTATCACCAGGCCGTCCTCTGTGTAACGCCATTAATTGGAACAGGGCTGGGCTACAGCAGTACTCTGATGTAGCCAACTGGAGGCACGGGTTGGTTTACACGGCACTATCACCTCGGTTCTGGCAGGCAATTCCACTCTGCGTGCTGTCTTCAGGCCGGCTGTCGATACTCGGCCAGGCTCTGGCGCACAACAGACTGCACGATCTCCCACCTGGAACTGCTGTCTGCGCATTGACAATTCGCAGTCGTGTTTCAGAAGAAGTCAGAACCTAAGATGCAGTTATGATTCTCTCGGTTGGCACTGATGACAATCTCGTGCTCGTATGAGCCTCCAGCTATCCCGATCTGGACAGTTGCTGTGCCTAGCATAGGGGCTGCACCTCCTCCAATCCCCTCGAGACGTAAGTTCTCGTCCTGTCGTACTTTCAGTGGACGAGCAGCCTGTAAGGTTTCATATAGAGGCCGCCCTATCATGGTGCAGGTCGCACCAGTATCTAGGAGCACCATCGTAGCTACTTGATTGATGGTCACAGGGATCAGCCATCCCCTGTGGTGGCCCTTTACCATGGGTATTGAAGTCGTCTGTGGGTCGCACAGTACTTCGGATGCTCGGATCTCAGCCTCCTCTGTTTGAGTGCTGGCCTGGGGACGAGTCTGGTCGGTCTCTGCTGTTTTTGTAGTCAACTCAGGGCTCTTGGTCGTCCTATTTACATTTTCCTTATTTACAGTTTCTTTATGTACATCTTCCTCTTTCTCTGTAGGGCCCCACCCGGGCGATGAATGGCTCAGTGGGGGGTCGTGTCTAGGGCCTTCGACACGACCTTGGCTCAGTTTAAAAGTTGGTCTGCAATGGGGCCGTCCTTAGGTTTCTGTCTTTCCTGGGACATGTCGCGTTTTTTTCACTGGCAATCCATTGGGCCCCACCGTATAAAAATCGTTGCTGGGGCAGTTACGCACGTAGTGACCAAACCCCTTACACTTGTAGCACTGGGGTGGCCCATCTCTACTGCGTGATCTGTTTCCCTCAGTGGAGGGTGAACGGCCTTGTTTCATTTCTTTAACCTTTTTGCGCTTTGCTTCAGTCGAGCCATCTCTGCGCGCCGGGGTTGTCACAGCGCATTCTTTAATGCGTACCCTGTGTGGCCCAGGCGTGTGTGTGTGTGTGTGTGGGGGGGGGGGTCGGCGCTTAGGATCTCTGCTCTGTCGCAGCGCTCTGGTCCTATCTTAGCCAGGATTTGATCAGCTATGTGTGTAGCTTCTGACTCATAGCCTTCACTCTCTTCCGTGAACCGCGCCTGCGTAGGACTTCTCCTCTCGCGACCTCGCCCTGTTTCTTCGCCTTCTACTGCTTCCAATGAGCGCGCTATTCTCATGAGGTCTTCTATGCGTCGTACATCAGAAGTGGCCACTTGCACACGTAGTTTGTGGTTATCCAGGCCGTTTAAGAATTGATCCGCAACCATCTCTTCCCTGGCCAGTGGATCAAGGAATGGCCACGCCATTTCGGCTAGTTTCTGGAGCACATCGACATATGTGTGTATGTCTTCATTTCTTGTCTTCTCCACGCTCTAAACCGTGCCTTGTATGCGGATGTCAGGTCACGAGGCTGAAACCGTCGTGTCAGCAAATCTTTCAATTCTTGCCACGCCCATGGAGGCGGGGTGCGCGGCGTATATATGCCAGCGCCACTCCCCTCAGATGGGTTCTGGCCTGTCGACAGGTCTCCACTTGGTCCCACGCATGGAATGTTGCAAATTCTTCCACTTGATAGACAAAATCATCGAGCCTTTCCCCGTTCTCGCCCTTGTAGGTGTCCAGTTTGGCCAGAAGGTGCTTAGCAGGGGCACACTCTCTGTATAGTCTTGACTCATCACTGGCGCGCTGGCTAGATGGATCCATTATTCTCCCGTCACAGCACTCAACGTCCTCCACCAGAACGATACGTGGTGGAACCAATCGTCTGCTTCCTCCTACGGCTCCTCCCACTGTCCTTTCCCAGCCTGTCTTCAGGGGATCAGGTCGATCCCCCTGTGAGAAAGGGTCTTCAGGCTCCATTCCAGACTCATCGTCCGTGAGCAGACAGGGGAGTCCTGGCCGTAATGTGGACCCCATTTGTGTAGACCTGGTGTTAGTTCCCGTCTGCAATGTCTGTGTTACACTAACTGCACTGGCTGTGGGATCAATAAAGCCAGCTCGCTCTCCACCTCTCCCTGTAGATCCAGCTTCTGACATGGTCGCTACGTTGACGTTATGGCGCGCTGGCGCAGCAGTGCTGGATGTTGACGTGACAGGGCCGTCACTCCCTGTCTGTCCTCTCGTCGCTACCATCATAAGTTTTTTGTCTAATTCGGGTTTCACAAGTTATTCTCTCTTCTCGATAAAACGGCACAAGGTGCGCGTTACAGGACCAACACAGGTTGTGCTAGTACCTCGTCTGATCACGTATCTCTGCTACTGTCTTCTCGATCAAAACGGAGTGCGCACGCCCACTAGGAACACCACAGGTCATGTTGAATCCTCGTTTGATCAGTCACCTCAGTTAATTTCACAGTCTCTATTCTGCGTGCAAGGTATGCGCGCGCTAACACAAGTCGTACTGGCTTACCTCGTTGTCTCTGGAATGTTCTGCTTCCCAGGTATCACCTCTGGTACTGTCTCTCCTGGTCTTGTATCCAAGAATCCCGGACGAGCCCTCAGAAACGCTTCATCGCGTGGTGTTCGTCTCGCTTGTGGTTTGTTCGTCGCGCGCTCGCCTCGGTTGTCTAGGGGGTTTGGTTGTGGCTCTCCTGTGTGCGCACTCTCCGGTTCATTTCCTCGGACACACTCTCAGCGGGAGACATGGTTCTTCTACGCCCAGCAGGTTCACTTACTGCGAGAGTCCTAATGGACGGTGATTTGGCTCCCCAGCAGGTCAGTACTCTTCTCTTCTCGTCACCTGGGACGCGTCTCCTACCTCTCTCTGTCCGGCACGTCTCAGCTGAGCCCCACGCCCTAGCTGCGACTTGCCCCCTTGGCTACCCACCGTTGTTTCCCCATCCAGACGAAAGGCATGTCTATTTCGTTGACTCGTTTATTCGGTGTTCATGGCCAGATAATGTTCACAACACTCCACACGCTCACACGAAATCACACGCTCTCCTTCTGTTCGGTCACACCCCTCGGTGGCTAATAACTGGCTGTCTCTGTCTGCCGGAGCTGCTATCTATCCTAACGGTTGAAGGCTGTGGCCTGACCTTCACCCTACTGCTCGTACACTTCCATCAGTTCAACTAGGTGGCCCTATATCGCTAGGTCTAGCGCGAAGCGAGTCAAGGTCGGACTGAGCTCCTAAACCTAAGGCTATCTCTGTGTAGCTGAATCTCTGTGTATCTGTGTGTATCTCAAGTAGTAGAAGCCCCTCGATCTCTGTGTTTTCTGCTATATATATCAAAGAGCTTACTCCGTCTGCCCGTTACCATGGATTCTAGTTGCGGCAGAACTCCGTCCAATGGACTACCAGATCGAACGGCACATGGCCTCGTGTCGTCCAATCAGAGAGCCCCAAGACGTGACGTCATTATGGCGCGCCCGAAGCCACCTGTTTTGACTTACTATGGGGCTTGCCCCTTCAAGTTTACAAACCCTCATAATTCCGTTAATACTAATTCAATTACAAGCGCACTGGGCTTAAACGACGGCAAAATATGTCCCCTCTATATTAGTACTAGTGCGCTCTTTCTACACAAAGAACGTACAAAGTCGCACTCTATACCTAATCTGAGCACAGGGTGCGCGCGCTACCACGCCGAATCTCACACTTCTGTACTGAAGCGTCTTGAAGGGCAGGATCTGTTAATACAGCGCGTACCTGTCTAAATCCTTCTCTGGCTTCGAAATACATCCCTAGCCGTACAATGGCGTGACATAAGCCCTATTCTCTCCAAATATAGAGTCTCACAAGGCTGCAACAGCCCTCTATAGGTCCTGTACAATAAGCCTATACGCGCACCCTATATCCTCTGCGGCCCCGGCTATGTATGTCGGTAAAGTCCCGTAGCGTATTTTGCCGTATCGAAAAAATGGGGGGTCAAAACCCCGGCACTGTACAGCGGTGGGACACCATAGCGTATTC
>JAAUYG010162319.1_pt1 | contig 22240 bp, 13 predicted proteins | sample 7278091 | NCBI WGS metagenome assembly JAAUYG01 (sample SAMN14350201, study PRJNA611818) | marine sediment metagenome | isolation source: surface marine sediment (0.6m) | place: French Polynesia: Moorea | collected 2018-08 | reverse complement strand
AGGAGACAAATGGTATTGCACTAGTGGCAGAGGTTGCAAATGTCATCAGAGGAAAAATGGTGCCACTTGAGCACATCCTCCTCTTACCTGCATGACATACATGTATATACATACAGTATATGCTCTATTTTGCCAATTTTATCCAAGACATTTATCCCATACATATAGTATTCTAGCTGTATACTTAAACTATTCATGTATAATATGTATAACCTAGCTAGTATAAGCCTTAATTTTTTTAACGGTAGTCTGTCCAAAAGTGCTGTTTGGCGTGCTATTCCAACTATTGTTTTTAAATCACAGAACTCATTCCGACTGTATACATGTAGCTTTAGACCCCACACAGATCTTTACATAAAAGGCGAAAGTATATCTCAGGGCATCTGCAAAATGTTGCCCTTATAGGCAGGTGGCCTTTAAATACAGGTGATCTTTAGGTGTGGCTGTAGTTCTGTTTTTGTGGCACACGACATTTGTGTAGCAATGATCAATGGACCTGAATAATTTCAGTGTTTTGTTTTTCAACAATACTAGTAGTTACTGAGTTTTCATAACCCTTGTCAGTGTTTAATTTTGCACTGGCACCAGCCTCAAAAACCCGGAGTGAACCTTTTAATTGTCAGGTAAAAGGTAGTGCTTAAACACTCTCTCCTCATTGTTAAATAACTTGATGGCATTTCATGGGAAAATCCTATCCAAGTATAGCTTTTCTTCATTTGAGGAATATTGAATCCGATAGAATTTTGACATTTCATAGAGTCAGGTAAGTTGTAATCATATATCATATTTCAGTCTTTCAGGCTTCATAGCCTATTGGCTGCTCTTGATGGCTCCCCCTTATGTTGTAAGTGTATGCAGTGTGGGTGTGGGGGAGGTTTTCTGTTCTGTGCTGCTTGTGTGGAGTTTATTAGGCGGCCCACATGAATCAGGGTACATCTATCTGCTTCCAAAGCGAGGAAAGCTAGATTTCCACAGACAGCTATCATTAAGATGTCTTAAAGACCTTCTAGATCTGTCTCAGTAGAGACTGATGATGTCTACCATGATGGAAATGCTAGCTGACTCGATGTCACAGCGTAGTCAGTGTCTAGACTTAACTTTATAAAGCTGCTTCCACAGCAGTTGAGATTAGCACTGAATTCCAAGAGACAGATGACCCTCCTAATAACAATCATATTATTCTTCAGGCCATTTAATGCCCCATCCCAGACAATCCAGAATGGCAGACAATGCATCTTTTTTGGATCTCGGAGATTAGCAACTCAGGAAATTAAAAACTTTTAAACAAAAGGCAACGAGCAACAAAAGTCCCTGCCGATCTTTGCTTGCAGCCTCCGAATGATGTTACTAAGCACAGTGCATGCGTCAAGTCATGATTTCTCATGGCGACATCTTCCAAGTCTTCCTCGGCTTTCGTTGAGTGTAATGCTTGCCTCGGCTTCTTGGCAGCATCGCCTGCCATTGCCATTGCTGTCTGTGACAGTGGCATTGGATTTGTGTCCCATTGTCCCAATGTAGTCCATTAGGAAGGTGACGTCCCGGGGCCGGGGTATAGTTGTAGCCCTTAGGTCTTTTTTTCCTATAAACTCATTTGGACTGGGCAAGGGTGGCAGTCCAAGACAGACAGGAATGATTCACCTATTAACACTTGCTGGCAGGTCGGGTGATTGATGACCTGCTGGAGGCCTGTTCCCACTCTGGAGTCAGCAATATTCGGTGGCAACTGATCTGATGCCAGAGTCATGCTATACACGTTACGGGTTAACTCCCAGGGGTAACCGGTCCTGGAGTTCAGCTCCTCCGAGGGGACATGGGAGAGTTGGTCGGTCGAAAGACACACGTGAGCCTCTGCTAAAGACAGAAAAGGATTATTCAAGAGTTTAGATTCGCTTGTTTGTCACTGCCCTGGATAATAACCATGTAGTGTCACCATCCCTCCCAATTCCCCTAACCACCTCCATTGATCCGTGTCTAGAAAAGCGTGGAACCTATTCCACAGGGCTCATGTCGTGCTTGTCCTAACAACAATAGAACAAAGACCCGTCACATTTGTATTAATACCAGTCACCAGCATTCACCCGGTTATGAATATTTTACTTGGAACATGGGCTGAGCTTTTGACCATGACAACTGAAGCAAAGCATGTATGACATGATATGATAGGTGTTGTCCACTACCACATTCAATAATGACAGCGTGATCGTCGCCCAATTAGCATGTAGCTTAATATCCAGGGATGATAAAACAGCTGCCGAAGTGATAAGCATTGTGTACATCTTTTTAATCACGTTAATGGCCACTTAGAAGAAAAATGTGTCGCACAAGCCATTCACCGGAGTTACCAGTACATGTCTTGTCAAAGCGATAGTACCATCAGTGATCATGCCAATAATTTCAAGTTATACATGTACCGGTAGTTGTTTTTTTTTTTTTTTTTTGGCAAGACTGGATTAGGCTAATTTTGAGATGCTCAAGAAAATTTGCATTAAGTGTTGAAAATAAATGTGTCATTGTTTCAGATCACTGCAATTACTGTTCTTCACATGAAAAGCTGTAAATCTCAAATAGATCGAGTAAAGTTAGCTTTTACTTTAAATCTGACTGTACACGTGCTATGCGGGAAGTAAAACAACTTTTCGCAATCTGGTTAGTGTTATAAGATTAAGGAATTAATTGTACTAAACTAACCTGTCTTACCAATCTGCTATAAGAGAACTTGTTACCCTGCATCTTTTTTTCAGCCAGCTGCCAAAAATTTCTGTATTTACATCATATTTTCCTATGAGTCTCTCAAGATAGGTTTCACTCTTGTACAGGACTAGTTTTGTAAAAATATTAACTCCAGAAATCAACTTATATTCAATACTCACTTTGGTAACCATTGACTTTTTGCATACTTAAGTTCAATCTTGAACTTTAATTAGAACCTGGCTCCAGACCTCACAAAGTTTAAGGACTTCTCAATGTGCTGTCATTTTTTTTCTTGAAATTTTCTTGTTCATCATCCTGTGTGACCTGTGAACTCATCAATGGGTTGCCATCTCAAGTTGTCGGTGGCCAGCTGTGTAACTTGTGAGGCTTTAATAACACAGAAATGTGTCTTGGGCTCTATACTCATGAAAACAAGTCTTACTTCTAAGGGCATCTTTATTCAGAAGTGGTCTTCAGTTCTGATGTGCCATTCAATTACTGGGCAGTCTTAATTCAAAAGTGGTCTTAATTCTGACATCGTCTGCAAGTTTGGGATGGTCTTGATTCCATGAGGGTTTTAATTCTGAGGTGATCTTATTTCTAAAAAGGTCTTAATTTTAAGGTGGTCTTCAATTCTCCAGTGGTCCTTAAATAAGTTTGAGGTAGTCAAAATTCTAAGACGTTCATTCTGAGGTGAGGTGGCCTTTATTTTAGTGAAGTGCCACCATAGTTAATCGGTTTATTACACCCTGCTCCTGAGCTTTGCTGGGCAGGGTTTCATTATTTTGCATATGTGTGTCAGTCTGTGTGCAATCTATCTCAAAATATATTGAGAATAACTTCATTTTTTTGTGAAGACTTCCCTCTCACCCAGAGAGGAAATCATTCGACTTTGAAAAAAGTCACCCAGGGGTAAGGGTGGGCGTGGGAGGTCTGAATTTTTTGGCCTGATGATAATAGGTAGGAGAAATTTTTTTTGAGTGCCTATAACAGCTGAATGGTGAAGGGAATGTGGTTACTATTAGACATTAACAGGAAGTCGTATAATGGGAGCCCAACTGCACCATTAGATCTCACCATGAGTGACCTTCAAATGTCAAAGTCAAGGTCACTCAAATTTCAAAGCTTTGTATCTCGAAACGGAGTCAAGTTATGCCATTATGTTACTATTAAACATTAATAGGAAACCATATATGGGCAGTCCATCACATTTGACCTTGAGTGACCTTGGAAGGTCAAATTCAAGGTCACTCAGCTCTCAAAGTCTTATATCTAATAAAGGGGTCGAGTTGGGCCATATGTTAACTATTAAACATTAATAGGATATCATATATGAGAGTCCAATGGTACCGTCTATTTTGACATTGAGTGACCTTGAAGGGCCAACATCAAGGTCACATGCATATTGAAGGCTTATATCTCATAAAGGAGCCGAGTTAGTCTGTACTGTATATTGCTATTAAGCACTAATAGTAAATCACATATAGAGAGCCTAACTATACCAATCATATTTAACCTTGAGTCAAAGCAAAGGTCAATCATATTTCGAAGGCTTATATTTCGTAAAGGAGCCAAGTTAGGCCATATGTTACTATTAAACACTAAAGAAAGTTATATATGGGAAGTCCAACTATACCATTAGATTTGACCTTGAAAGGACAAAATCAAGGTCATTTAGATTTCCAGTGGTGAAAGATCTGTACATAGTTGGTACTAGACTGGATGTCACAAAAGAGAACTTATGGGCAGATGGGGTTTTCTGCTGTACTCCAGCGGTCTTTCTTTTTTAGATAACTTTATATACATGATTTATCCTTTATACATGTTATAACTGTAAATGTGTGTATACAAATGTAAACATATATGTAAATGTAATACTATAAATATGTAGTAGATTCTGGGGAAACACATGGTCATTCACGCAGATTATGAAATTAGTGACCTTGATCTCTTAAATAATTGCAGACGGCACTGCATTGGGCAGCCAAGCATGGAAATGCTGATGTCATCAAATTGTGTGGTGGAACTCCTGGGGTGCAAGTCAATGCAAGATCGGTGAGTATTAAGATTATTTCTTTGTTTTAAATAGCTGTATTCTTGAACAATAATGGTAATGATACTATACAAGGTTATGACTATGGTGATTGTTGATGATGGTAAGTGTAATGTATGTTGTTACCATGTATTAACGCTACGGCATTAACCAAGCATTAGAGAAATGATGTCACCATCCCTATTGTCACCATCTTGATTGGAAAATATATCTGAACAATAGTTGTGGCAGTAGTAAGGGTGACATTGTGGGGAGCTGAGACAGGCTCATGACAGATTTACAAACTTGCTGTTTAGTAAGTTTACTTTAATTCCACCCAGCTTCCCTGCCAGTCTTTCCATTTCCAGAGTGCACCTACATGTTCGAGAGACAAGTTTACCCCAGCTGACATGTTCAATGGTTGCCACTAAGAGTTGGAATTGAAGTGATTTTATCCCTGTTTCCCATTGATTCCTACAGCAGGGCTGTGGTGGCCATCTCTCAACTGTGGTGTGTTTGGCGACTTTGTCGTGTGACAGACAGGAGTAACACTCCATGTCAGGCGTACCTTGGTACCTGGCACACGCCCACACCATGGATGGACTCCTTGCTTGTAAGGTTTACTGGTGCCCATGATTTTTATTCGGAACACTTGTCCTAAAGGAGATACAGTTGTAGCAGCCAACCAACTCCCAGGGTGGATTTCCCCACAAAGTTGGAGGGGTAAATGTTGCACATCATCTACTTGGCCCGGGATTCATCATAACAGGGAAGCCAAGAGGTTACCCAAACCTGGACCCTTACTCCATTAGACCCATGTTCTATTGCTTGTAAACAGTACCTGCTCTTCAGAGCCTGCCTGTTTATTGTTTAGGAGCCAAAGTTTTCATTCCCGGGCCACTCTCCTAAGCTCAAAATCTCTGGTGGGCATAGACAGTAGTGGCTACATTGTGATTAGTCAGTGTCTGTGCTGCAAAAGTCAATTGGAGAGCAATAAACAGTTTATTTGTCATCACTTGGTTTGGAGCACTTGGGGATTTCCTCTTGGGGGGAAAAGCTTAGTCTGGGGGTTATACGTAATGTTGTGACTTTTTGTAAGTGACCCTTGAATTGCGGCCAATTTGCAAACCTTTTTTACCATGTATATTCTGGATTGGATCAGGCGTTTCTTTTCTCTCTCCATCCTTTCTCTCTGTTCCTCCTCAGTATCACTTGAAGCCATACATGAGAAGTGGTGTCCCACGCCTAGCCTGTTATCAACAACCGAAGGCACTGTGCCATGAGCAGTAATCACTGCAAGCAGCCCCAGAAATCTGCAGTGAGAGCGACATAGATCATTAAACCCAGAGCTTGATCGAACCTGGGCTGGATGACTTGCCAAATCCCAGCTTCGGACAGCCCTTCCTCCATGATCAATACTTTCCATTACCGATCCTTCTGGCGAGCTTCGTCTTGGTTATGATTACCCCTAAAAGGTTATAATTGAAGCTCATGGTGCCGTAAAATTTGTGCATGGCCTAAATCCCGTCTAGGAGCCCAGAACTGCAGCACCTGCTTTCTGCTTGGTCTTCCTGTCCCGTCCTCCCCACGGGCTTCCTTCTCCAGAGAAAACGGGGCGCTGAGGAATTAAGAATTAGGCACTGGCCCAGAATACAGAAACTTATTGAGCGGTTATAAAGTTGTGCAATCTTGCTGAAGAACTAACTGATATGATTGAGCATGGGTCTTTTGCATACGATTTGACTGACATTCTCCCAAGAGTCCTCCGAGTGTCAGGCGGTTCTGCAATCTGCAGCCAGAGAGTGCAAAACTGAGTCTGCATGGGCAGGGCAGATAGCTGTTCACAGTCTCAGTAGCCACTACTGAGGGTCTAATTACAGACAAGATGGCAACCGGCAGGCACGGCAGTCGTTGGCTTATTAAATTCACGCTGGACTGAGTCAGATCTCCAATCGGGCGCAAACCGTGTACAGTGATCGAGCCACAGCCATAGTGTTCCTGAACACGATTTGGGGATGGTTTAAGACCTCCAGATTTTTACACACCAGAAAGATAACGTTGAATTGTGATGGAGGCAGACAAGCATTGAGAGGCTGGAGAACTCTGGCTGCTTAATGAACCGCACAAACTCTGCGATGCCAAAGATTGACTCCCGCCTGCTTCTTAGCCATGTTCACTAGGCCATCAATGCAGAGTGAACGCTTTTATGAACATAATTCTCGGCATGTTAGCCTTGTTTCTGGCAGAGGGAGAGCTCTTCCTGACCTTCATTTTACCTCATAGCCGGATGTCCTTATTTCCATAAGCTGATAGGTTGCCACGGCCAAGCCATGGTCTCTGAGCATACCACTGAAGCATGCATTATTGTGCCAGGACAATGTATCCAACTGATGCTCAGGCCGTCAAACCTTTCGATCTCGTAAGCTGCCCACCCCCCGCCCCTCAAGTCAGAAGGCAGGACATTTGACACAGTGTTCCTCTGTAAAGATCACCAGATTCATTTGATTTGACAGAGGTGAATCCAGTCTCAATATGCCGGCGAACTGGCTTACTGTTTATCTCTGTGACAGAGAGAGAGAGAGATTTTAAAAATCATTTTAGAGCTTTCATACGGATGAAATCTTATCAGATCGGACCAAAATTCTAGCGAAAATGTGTTTTGACTCCAAGCAGTGCAGTTGTTATAATCTTTGACCGTAGCAGTCCCTCCCAAAAGAGCCCTTGGTTTTATCAGCTCTACTGAACCACACAGTCTGTTTTGTGTTGTTCTGAATCGCTAGGCTCTACCTGCCATTGTCCATAACAGTGGATCTGCCCATATGTGGGTTGTGATTGATGATCTATTGCTGCCTCACACTTTTTCATGTTTTATAGTTGATTTGACAAGATCCAGCCAGTTCATTACCATGTCCGCCTGGAATGACACACAGTCATGCCATCTTGGACTGGAGTTCCGAGCCCTTCGGAGGCTGCCGGCTTTGTGATCATCCAGGCACTATCGGCACTGGCAGCAGCTTAAGTCTGTGTCGTGAATGAGACATCTCCCTCTAAAGCCTATATTACCCACAGCGCTAATATCTTTATAATGCTTCAACTAATGCAACCAAAGCATTAGCTACTTCCTCCCTTTTCCACGATCTCCTGTTAGGGACTTACCACGTAATATCTGTAGAACATTAATAAAATCTTGTTCTTCTAGAGACTGGTACAAAACACAGGTTCCTGTCATGAAAAGGCCAGCGGATCAGACACCACAGAAGCTTTGCTAATGGCCCAATGCTTTTTGAACAGGTACAAGATGCACGCACACAAAAAGACCCCACAGGGCAGGCCTTGTAGTAGCAGAAATTGTGTTTCTGATGGGCAGACCAGTGCTACTGGGGCTTCGCTGACAAAAGATTTTAAATGACTTCTGACCGGTTCACATGTGGCCTTACCGAGGGGAGCTGAAAATGGCGACCACAGCAATCGGGTCTGACAGGGGGAAACACAAAAGAAATGGCCAGGTTCCTTCCGTCACTTAAGATTCGCGTGCATTGTGCCCGTGGTGGTTTGGACAGCATGTGAAGCGTCACATCTCTCGGCACGGTAATCATGACATTAAGTCCTTTGTTACAGCCAGTCGAGGATCTTGGCCGCCGCAGTAGCACCGCTGAGGGAGGAAATGCTATGCAATTTGCTTCTTGCCAAGTGTCGACCAAATAGCCCATCTTGACGTCGAGCCCGAGTGCCCCGAGTAATCCACTCGGCTGTTATCGCTGAGAAATACACCGCTCCGACTTGCCACGGAGGCGTAATGATTCCAACGCCAATTCAGCGGTAATCTCACCCTTTTAACCACAGTCATGCGAGATGTCAAACAGCGGCTTTACGGTGTCACAGAGCGCAGAAATCGCCGAACGTATGCCTCCCTAATGCCCAGGCTGCCAGGGCGCTGCCACCCTGCCAATGCCCTGATAGTATTCAACGGGACTTAACTAACAAATACTTGTAACCTCTTACATGCTGCCCAATCAATGGCACAAAAGCAGCAGCAGGACTAAACTTGAAAGCACCCCTGGGGAAAGTAAAGCCTCTTTAGCCAGAAGACTGTACCAAACATGCTCGTTTCTTTTGCTCTCCGACTTGTAAAGCCATGCTTTGAACATGCTGGACTGAGTTTCCTTGCTGCTGACTGTGACAGAAAAAAAATCAGGAGCATTGTGCTTTCATAAGAACTGCAGCTTAAAGTGTCAACATTAGTAGTTTTACGAAAACTCTTCAGAAGCAAGTTTTAGTAGTGAATCAAAGACCTCACATTTGGGTTGTAGAGTAGATAAAAAGTTGTCAGTAGGCTGCACACAAGTGCAGAAGTCGGGCTGAAAGTATTTTGAAACAAATTAGATGCCTGTTATAGTTTAATTAAAATTAATAAAAGGAATTATTAATGAGAAATTATAATATTTTAACATATTGCTAAACAAAAATTGCGATGGTTATAACCATTCTTTTTGGGTTTGACCACACTATTACTTGGCAAAAGTACATTCTGCAAACATATTCTTTTATTATAAGTTCAATAAGAGAGATTGCTGGTTGAGATCATACCTACTTTACATTGGTATGTTAAATTTGTTAAAGTCAAAAGAGACTGATCTTGTAATATGTGCAGTTTTGCTTATATTGGTGAGTGACTGCACACATAAAGGTCGCATAGAAAATGTTATATAAATTTTATGTAAGATATGTCCCAGCATTGAACTCAGTCACTGTGCATTATTATATTTCACAAGCTGGGTGCCAAATCTGAAATAAATGTACTGTGATCTTTTTGTTTCAAAAATTGCTTGACCTAATGCCTTGGGGGCCAATTTCTATTAGCAGTCACATTACCTGTCAGCGATTGTTATTTAATGTTATCATTTAATAATGGTTAATCACAGACAGTGATCATTAACATCACATGTGACACCAGGTTGGGGACAGCATTTCTGCGACGGTGTCGCCAGTCAAAACGGCGTCAACATGATTCAGTGATGAAACCTGATACACCGTTATCCGGTCTCGTCTCCTGCTGCAAAACAGCAGGCTTTTTAGCAGGGATTCTGGAAGAAAATCTGTTCATTTGAGTCATTTAACCATGAGCTTTGTCTTCGTGATTAGCCACTGTGGCCTGGTGCCAATTCGGGCAGCCGATTTCCTCTTCCCTCCACATGGCGAGTCGCTCTCTTCCCTTATTCCCTTTACGCTCTCCTTGTGTTGCACTAAATGGCCATGCCGCACTCATCCCCAATTCTTAGCTCTGTCAATTGTGCCTCTTTGTTGTCTAAACACTGAAATGGAGACAAGCTGCTGGGCTCAACTTTCAAGGGTGGACCCACCAATTCAATTACGCCACCAGAATTGCTCGCCACTCCCGGGAGAAAAACGGCGGCTTCTGCAATACGGTTTCAGAGGCTAGCTGCAATATTTTGACTTCTTCTGTTTGAGTCGAAAATGCTGCCAGCTGAAACATTTAGCTGTTTTAGCAGGAGGCACCATCAATGATGGGTCAGTGCTGGGTTGACAGGATTCTTTGCTTTCTCCTTGGTTTTGATGTGGAAATGGAGACTCCCTGGCAGATGGACTTCGGCTGAATGTTAGGCTTCATTTTGGGATGGATGCTGAAAGGCTGTCAATTATTATTGATGAAATGTGGTTTCTGAAAATAAAAAAAAGTCCTGATTTCAAAATATTTTCAAATTTGATGAAACTCAGTGGTCATTCAAGTGGTTATTACATGTAATTGTGATAAAATATCATTACCAGTACCAGTGCTTTATTGAGCACTTCAGTCCTAGGCTCCTAGTGCCTTCAAATCCATCTTGTAGCTTATTATGATGTAGTCGGTATGAAATATTTAGGAGTCTACTTTGAGATGGTGGATGGTGAACACTGTTATTATAGTATAGTGCAAGACTTTGCCAGAGAACTACATGTATACTGCTTTGTTCCATATACTACTACATATATTATACATATGTTACATATGCTGTGTTATTACATAAACTGCTTTGTTTTAAGAAGCTAAATATCTAGTTGACTTAAACTGCTTCTTTATGCAAACTCTACATGTATCTTTTGTGAATCATACATGGCTCTTTATAAATTTGACATATCATATGAGATTGTTTACTTGAATATTTTTTATACAGTAGTCCCTGTTTTGAAGTATGGTGACTGCTCCAGAGAGGACACCCCTCTAGAAGGACACCATTTCTTGGCAGCAAGTGCCATGAATACATCTGATACTTCCCGTCACCTAACGACACCTCTCTAATAAGGACACAATTGTTTGGCAGAAGAAGTGTCCTACTGTACATGTATTGTATTTACAAGCTAAAAATGTGAAATGTGTTGAGTAACATTTATATATTTTGTTTCTTCTTCCATGTTTGGTGAATTTTCCGTGTGTGTTCAGCACGTGAGTACATGTACTACCGGTACTAATGCACTGGTGTCAGGTTAAATTTCCACTGCAGTCAGATGGTAATACACTATTTACCTGATTTGTTAGGAATTTGCCCAATTATGCCCTGTCTAATGTCTAAAATTTAATTCGACCAACTATGTGTCACTTCACAGTGTGTGGTGTGTTTAAATAATCTAAATCTATTGGTACAGTATTGAAATACTGTATATTGTAAATATGTTACAGAGATAATACATTTGTACATGTACTTAGAAAAGATAAGCTTTGCAGAAATCATGTTACTAGCACTATATGTATCTAGTAATTCATAGACAAAATACGTACTTGGCTACTGGTACTGATATACAGGGCAGTTTATGATGATACATGTATGAAAATGACTAAATCAATAGCCATACCATGAAAAATTTAAATGTATAAGGTATGAGATATAGGTAGTGTCAAACATAGTTCTGTGTAATTTTTCGAGACGAAAATGTATAGATAACTTTCTGGACTCAAATCTTTTGTGTGCAACATCTACAGGCCATCCATTGTAATTAAAACTGAACAATTAACCACAGTGCATACCTCATCAATTACCAGCCTAACATTCAATTTAATGTTGCTTTTTTTTCTTCTCTTCTATCCATGCCACTATGACTGGGACCCCTACTGCCTGTCAAACCTGGCTAAACACGTGTTGTTACACACGGATCGCTTCGGTGGAACATGGGCCCGCACAACAGGGGGTAGGTCTTTATTCAAACCATGCATGTCACGATTCAGCAGAATAATTCTGTTCCAGATCACCTGGCCCCCGCCACTGCTCTGACACCGATGTCCGCTTCCCATGTTCTGGCGAATACCGTTTCCCCCGTTAGGGTAATTTTTCGCCTGATGTGCAGCGCACAATCCCAGGCTATATTGTGTCGGTGTGGTCCATGGTGGATATTCATCATCGGACTTTCCCACCAGCCACCGAGGAGCTAAATGTTACCAATAAAGCGGATTGACTGATGCCCGGCGAACATAAAGGACACGTTAGCCATCTGGGGGAGCTAACTCCTTGCTGGGGCGATTCGGAGTCGAGATTTCCTGCAGCAGCAGCCAACAACACGGGGGGTTAAGCTTGGATGGTCATAGACTCGGATCATAAGTGGAAACAACCTTTGAATACAAAACTTGCAATAATGGTAACACTGGCAACCCAAACATTGTGTTGTCTACGCATGAAACACAAGTGTGACCTACGAGGCGATTATTTTTCCTTTTCACCGAGTACATGTATTGTCTATAATCCCACACCTGGTTCATTAACATGACCTTATTTGGGTGTAGGAGAGGCTGCCAATCTGAGGGGGAGAGAAGCAAAGCAATGCAAAGGGCCAGGGGTAAAAATCCATTAAACACAATTGAAAGATATTGTTTTGCAGGACTCAGCCTGTCGGCGGGCTTTTTTCCCAGAGGTGAGTTATGATTAGAGCGAGGAAGCCATGGAAATGGAATTCCGTTCCCTCCAACACCTCCATCTTCTGTTGGAAGAGAATAGACTTCCTGCCCTGCTGCTGTTAGTTATGGGACGATTTGCATCTCTCACGTGGAGCCTGAAAAATAGTGCTCGCCGGGGAGTCGCAAGTTGCCACGACCTCGGGGCCGGGGCCTCAGGGGGACGAGGGTATTGACTTCAGGAGCAATCATCTCCAAGCCTCCGCAATATTGCCAGGCCAGAGTGACTAAATTGGGTGCCAAACACTTTAGACCTCTCTAATAGGCAGAGTACTTAGGCATCAGTGATAAATTGTGAACTGATTGAATGAATAGATCCCATTTCACAGAGTTAGTTGGCTTAGCAGATTAGACCAGTTAAGTACTGGTACAAAGTAAGTAAGAACAGACTGACGTCTTTCACTGAGACAAATCTATTAGCTAATCAACATGGATGTAAATTGTGTATGTAACTGGGCTGTTTAGTATGTGTAGTTCCTTTATTTGTGCACTTCGTAGGTTGACCTTTCAATTCCTTCCAATTGTAATAACCTAAAAAAAATTATACTCCTAAGTAAAATATGTGGGTTTTTTTTTAATTACTGTTATTGTACATCGTAATCTTGAAGTGCAGTCTACTGAATGAAAGATTAGGTTCCAACACCAGCAAATTTATCAGTAACAAAATGTAAAAACACTTATTTTCACAGTCTTATCTTTTTTATCCACAAAAAGGCAATTCCAAGACCTGAAAAAAAGACTATGATAATCATATATTATGTTTATCTATACATGTAATGTAAATCCAAGAAGCACTAAAGAAGGACTGATCTTGCTACTGAAAATAGACTGACAGGCAGGATGGTTAAAGCAGGTACCGACTGTGTTCGCAACTTTGCATTGGTTAAAAAAGTTCCGCAGCACAGATATTGCTTCTGCAGAATGTTGTTACATTAGGTAGTTGACAGTGTTTGCAACCTCCTTAGTGGCTTCGGTCTAGGCTTGGTTGGCCTACGCATGCACATCAAACGCCTGCTTTGTCACCCAGCCCATCCCCCAGTTCGCTCATAATTTGTGAAAGTTCCCTGGAGCTACGAGCTAATAAGAAACCTTTCTGGTCGAATTCTTGCTGCCTGCTGCCACAACAAGTGTAAGAGACATCACCTGCAGCCTTGTCCTCATGTGGCAGTAATGCTCGAGATTACCCCAATCACCTAGCTCGTAATTGGCCCCGAAAAAAAATCGGGACTCCTTTCCCCTCGGGTTGAATAACTCATTTTACTGGCTGTCTTATCCCTCCGGCCAGTCACACCTTTTAGTCCATCAACAACTTGTGACAGGGCATCAGTATGAGCTCATGTTGGTGTAGCTCAATGGACGAAGGTTACTGCTTCTTGCTGTGCAGACATGTTAGACTATGGCAATGAGGTCTCTGCTGCAGGGTCAGCCGAGCTTAATTTAGCACTTCATGGGTGTCAAAAGTTAGGCTCATTTATATCTTCTGTTTTGCAGAGCTGGGGGAGTTGAGTGGGAGGGTTGAACAGTATGTATCGTAATCTTGGATTCATTTTGTGTGATTATGACAATTATATAAAGTTTATAGAGGCCACTTGGCTGTTAAATTAATTAAAATGTGGAATATACATGTACATGCATATATTATTACACTTGAAGGCCACTGTTCTCATCTTTTTCTTGAAATGTGGGTATTGTGTCGGAGTTAGCGATACCTTTTTCTCTTATGGTACAAACTCTGGATCACTAGTTTCTATGCTTTCTTTGAACACTATACATTGTAGTGAGAATTTTGCATTTTTGCCCCAAACCCTGATATCCTAACATCTCCCAGTAGTGGGGCTGGTTACATTTTGTGTACAGTGAAACTTGTATATAAAGACCACCCTAGGGACCAACAAAATGTGGTCCTTATATGCAGGTGGTCTTTATATGCATAACCTGAAAATTATATCCCTTGGGATGTGTAAAATGCGGTCTTTATAAGCATGCAGTCTTTATATACTGGTGGTCTTTAGAGAAGGCTGGACTGTAATACATTTTGTGTACATGTAGTGCATTTTGTGTATTGCCAACAGCATCTTTCCTTTCCTGTTGGCTATATACGAAATGTAATCTTTCAGAGTCCGCTGCCTCTCGGTTTTTCAACTTCTCCTGACCCATAACACCACCTCCACCCACCCAGATCTTCCCCCTTCTCCCTGGATCGAGAACACTCTTGTCACCTAATAAAACAGCGAGGGACATTTCTCCGACAAACGGTTTCACAGCTGCAGCAAAATGAGCTTTTCACCCTGACACACGATTCCAAAATAGGCTATTTGCCCTGGGTCTCCCATCCCGTTTCTTAGCGCTATTTGCCACCCCACATGTCCCTCGGACTGAAAGGTGGGAGTTTTCATTAGTTGGTGTGGGAGCCCCGGGCCGGAAACACTGACAGAGGGCATTGTCCCTCGCTGCCAACTTTCGGCGCAGCTCGATGGTGCAGCAAAATGTTACGTGACGACAACTGATTGGATGCCAATGACTTCTGTACTTTTTCGTGTTCTATCTGGGCAAACAAATCCCCAAACTAATATTCAGGGCTTAAACAGGTAATTAAACGAAGATAACTTCTGGAAGGGTGCCAGGCAGAGTCTGTAAAGAGAAGGCGAGTCCTTGGCGTCTAGAAATAATCAACACATATGCTGCCACTGATGTATCTGGATTTAGACATGTATCCAGTACATGTTTTTGATGAGAAAATTTTGCAACTTATCACTCAGCAATGAAAGTCAGATATACTTGCATACTTTTAAAAAGAAAATTCCAATGTAATATTAGAAACAGGTTTCTTTTACCAGGTTTAACAATCGGTAGTAATCTGCTCTACATTGTGACACAGCACTTCATATTCACACATCAAGATATCAGAGACCATAGGGCAGTCTAGAACCAGCATACTGGACACCAGGGAGGGTGATAGTTTCAAAGGTCATGCTCATGGATCAGATTTTCAGTCTTCTTCTTTCCCACATACTACGGAAAGGACCAGTGACACCTTTAAAAGAAAAAAATTAAAGCATATCTCATGTTCAGGGTTGAGTTGCATGATTTCGGTCCAGCCTAAGTGCCACCATTTGCGATTATTCAGCAGCCGAGTTGAAAATATCTTGAAGCATAGACTGGCAAACTGTGACTGGAGTACGTAATAGTCTGGAGAACCAAATTAATGTCAACAGTTTCTTTGTGTCCCATGGCAAGCCAAAAAAGGAGTTTTGTTAATGCGCAGTCCAGCCCACTGTTGTTTAATTTGCAGTGAAAAGGAAGCCCTCTTTGCGCCATTAAGCAAGTTTCAGGGATCGATGAAATGTAAAACAGAATGGTGACCGAAATTCTAAAGGGCGAGATTTGTTTCCTGTTGTTACAGTATGTAGATCGGGGTAATGGGAGCGATCGGCACGTCATGCTTGACTGGGTACCATTAGACAGCGGTTACACTCACGCATTACAGATTGAACTTATTGATTGAATCGAGCATTAGGGGCTAAAGGCAAAGCATTTTGAGGAGAGTGCGGTCTCAGGATTGCCATACTCCGCAGCATGGCATCAATTATAATGCAAGTCAAGGAGCATAGGTAATTTAGGCAATTTAGAAGGACCATATTTTTGCACGAGAGGGAATTCGCTATCGAAAGCATACAAAACATCCAGATTTTCCAAGAGACACTGTGAGAACACTGCATTGACTGCAAATCTCCCCAAATATTCTCTTCTCTTCTGAATTACCTTTCACATATAAAATCCCTCTTTAGGCAACCATTTTCCCAGTATCCGGGCTCCCCCCATTATGGCTCATAGTTCCTCAGAAGTGTGAAATGTGTTAATTACCACAAACTCAACTCATAGTGCTTTTCCATTACATAAAAACACTATCTCCTTTCCTTGCAACAGGGTAGACGATTTATGAGCCAGTAGATAACCCAGTCTCTCATCTTGTGCCACGATTTGCTAAAAAGATTAGTCTATCTGTATCATTTTGGTTCCACGTGGTCCCTTTCTCTTTTGGCGTCCCATTCTTTCGAAGGGTTGTTCTGCCTCTCCATGCTGCCTCTGATTAGCCTGACCATGCTTCACCACAAAGATAATTAGCCCATTGCGCGGCTGCTGTCCATATCTTGGAAACCCTCCAATAAATTCAGAGACCAGATAGTCTTTGAGTCATTTTGTATGGGGGCAAAACACCATAATCAGGCACCAGGGTGAGCCAGAAGAGAAGAAATGATCCTCTTTGCTCAGCAGTCTGTAATGACATGAACTCTGCACTCTGATTTTCATGCCCATTACAAATCAGAGCTTTTATGTCTTTTATCCCACGTGGAGTCCCATTTAGTTCTTCAGAATTTCCTTATGCTGGTCGAAAGGCCTTGTATGGTATTGTTCATGACAAGGCACCAGTTCTGCAAGTGAGGATGGCAGGTCATTTGTCATGTGTCATTCATTTGAATACATCTAGTGTCAAGAGACTAATCCAGTAGGCTCACACTGCAAAATCTGGAATAGCCAGGGTAAGCCAAAAGTGCCCCATTTCACAGAGTACCCTGCTAGTAGTGGATGCTGGTGGTATTGCAGCAGCAGCAGCCCTCCGGACACTCAATCCACTGTGCTAACAACTGCACTAACATGTTCACAATTACATTGATCCAGTGTAGAGTTTAATCTGGATCACTAATCCACCTCTTCCAACTAATTAACTAATCCAGAGCGGCTCCAGATATTCCACCAGATTGGCACGTTCACATCAAAATTTGATCCCGAGTTTCAGAAAATGCTCAGAACCCAGCCAGCGTTACTCCCAGAGAAATCTGAAAGTATAACTGATGTGCTGCATGATGGTCCCTACATTCACACAGAACAACCCAGATTGTCTTCTGGTAAAGGCGTCCCTCTGCAGTAATTTAAGTCCCCTTCAAACAAGGACACCTCTAATGCCAAATTAAATGCCACATTAGAGAATGTGTCCTTTTAAATTGGTGACAGGGAGCGTCATTCACAGTATTAGCTGCAAAGATTTGTGTCCTCTGGAGAGGATATCACTGGTGTCCTCTAAGAGGAAACTACATGACATCTACTAGATGTTACTACTCAGAGGACACTAGTGACATTCTACATGTAACTGCTACATGTATCAGTTAATAGACTACTAACTGATAGCAGTTACATGTAGCTGTGTGTAGGAATTACATGTAGCTATAAGCTTTGGAGAAATTGCAGGTAAGTCCACTCTTTGGTGAGTGCTTTGTTCCCCTTGTATGCTTGAAAAGCCTGGCTCCTGAGTCCCCATGAACCTTTCCAAAAGTGCCACATTGAAGGAATGACCTTCCAATTGTGCAACACTTTGTTTTTTGGTCTCAAGTGACAGATTAGACTTCAAATTAAAAATTTCCAAATTAAAAATTAAAAAAAAATCATCCTGTCAGAAATTGCAAGGCTCAGTCTTGTGTTCCCATGGCAATGGCATTGTTGAGCACTGTGTCAGAGAAGCAAGAACTGGCATTGCTTGGGAGTTGATTCACAGGACATTTCAAATCTTCTCACCCACAACAGAAAACATAATTGGGACACTTTTTCCTGGCACTGCAATTAATAATTCATCATTTCCTCCCCCTTCCTATGCTCAGATTAAAAACTTTGCTTCCGTGATATCCAAGCAATAGTATTCTTCTGCTATAAGATCTAACATGGAAACTAATTAAACCAGCTCTTCCATTGTGAGGGGAAATTAGGATTAACATCAGTCACACCCCATCTGTTGTTATTGCCACCCACTGCCACTCACGTTGCCAGGGTTACCAAACTCCCAATCTTTGTTATGTCTATGTTCGGGTTCACCCGAAAACCACAAGTTCCTGTAAGATCTTACATGTTTGCAGGTTGCAGGTTGCACTCATATAAGTGACATTTTAATTGGAATGGGTGGACAGATAAATTATGGCAATGTGCCAAAATGATTGAAATGTTTATATTGGGGGAAAATGTACTGTTTACCAGAGTACATGTTCTAATGTTTCTGATATTGTTAGAGGGAATGTTAGAAGAAGTGTAAGGTTTTACACAATGTAGATATCTGGCAACAATGCATGCATAAGACTGGATTGGGAACATTACATTGATTGTTACACTTAACCGTTTTGCTCCTGTTACCATCCAGCTGCAAGTTACCTGGCTACCATTCCTAGTAATGGTCATTTGTACTTTTTCCTCATTGTGCAGTATTGATTAGGTTTATAGTAGAAACAGGACTCGGATGGGCAGAAAGTGACAGAAGAAGTGGTATTACTTACCGGTAGCTTTAATTAATGCATGGCATATGATTGAACATTTTTACTCCAATCAAGAATTACATGTATAGTGAATTAAAAAAAAAACTTGCATGCTATGTCCTAAAAATGATTATACTGTGTTACAAAGAAGTCTTATAGTGGTAAAAAAAAATGTTACAACTTCCAAACTGATAGCACGAGCCATACTTATTAATAGGAAGGCAAGATAGAAAATTGTAACCAACATTTTTTGCCTTCACATCCCCTTCTCCAGATAACAGATTTCTTGTGGACTATCTTGCTGGCCGGTTGTGAAACATAACTCAGTCAATTGTTCCGATGACGACCCCTGAGCCCCCATGGGATAAGATTCACCAGATCCATGGTTGCAGGTTCCATTCTGGGACTGGCACAGCGCCATTCTGGATATCTCAATTCTGGATTGAGACATTCTCCAGAGATGGAACACAGCAGCAGCTTGTATTTTGGTGATAAGCCAACTTTGTTGTTCATGTTTCTGTTACTTTGGGCTGTGTGCCACAGATAAACTGTTTTCCCCCCAGTGGTACAAGGTACCGACAGTTAAAGCCGTAAAGCTTCTCCCAAAGAAGTGGTTCACCGGTGTGGTTTAACAAGCTGACAATGAACTGACAGCATGCATTAATAGTGTTATTGTAGCAGCCGAAGAAATCCTGCCAACAGTGGTGCCATCTACTGGCTGGGTGAGGCGACATCTCTGCCGGGTCTGGCATAGCATGTGATTGTATACATGGTGCCAAGCAGAGTAATACATGTGATTGTTGCCTTGTATGATGGCTAAACTCAGCCGACTCCCAGGGTGAACATACATGGCATTGATAGAGGAGTGCCAGATCTTAAAACTGACCTTGCTTCAGTGCAGAGACATTTGTAATCTTTTGTGCCCATGTCCTGGAAACCTTTTCTCAGTCGGATACTCCCACCCACCCACCACACCTAGTTAATTACAATTCTAAGACTCTTCCTCCAACCATTTTTGGGGTTTCTCGTTCAGTTGTATGTTTGTAATTGAACAGGACACACACGCGGTGATTGGAACACTGCTTTCCACTTTGGGGAATCCCTGTCTTGGGACATCCTGCAGCCAGATACCCAGCACCGCCACCTCGTCCCTTGCCAAACCCTGGCTTTTGTTTCCAAATCTTACAGCAGCGAAAATTACCCCACAGGAAGCAGCCAAGCATCTGCCCCAATCTCCGACTGTCAGGGGTTCAATTTGGGGAGCATTTGTTACAAGCAAAGGCTATTACTGGAATCTCTGTGTTAACCGACGCAGCTGAGACAACGGTCCAACGTTTCGATTCCCCCAAGTTCCCCCAGACTCGCCACCAAACTTCTGACACTGTGGTGTCACAGTCTTTAGCCCATTTCAAGATAATGCCGCAAGGGTGGCCGGTAATGTACGGATCTCGGCTTCCCCTGCCAGAAAAGTGCCCACGGAGAATTGGGGGGGCAGAGGTTCATTTCCTTTTAAAAAATTTACATCGTTCTTTCCATTTCCACTTGGAGCTTGTTTGGTGACTCCTGAATTAACCTCTCGTCGAACAGTCCCCACCCTACCCCCCCACCCCCACCCCCACCCTGATTGTCACTGAATTTGAGTCTCCGTGTTGTCAGCATACATGTATGGGCAAGGTGATAATGTCCCACTGGAAATGCAGGATGATAAAGCCAAACGGCAGCTGATTGTCTATATACACCGCTAGGGTGGGTTAATTTCATAAGCAAGCTCTTGTCAGGTAAAAATAAGATAAATGCAATGTTATTTTGAGAAAAAAATTCGTACATATACATGTACATGTACAAATATAAGTAATAGGTATGGTACACATTACCCGGCCACCAATTTTCTACTTTTGTCTTCTGTTTCTCTTTATGCATTTCCCATCTCATCCTGTTGCTGAGATGCTACATTGTATTTTTATCATATGTTTAATAATTCCAATTCATGCACAAAGCCTATGAAAAGGGGAGGAAAACAAATCAAAGAATTTTCAGACCTTTCGAAAACACATGGTCTTGTTCCTGCTTACAAAGGCATACTGGCGTAAATTGTACTGGTATTGTTCATAATAATACCTCTGCACTGGCAGTTGTAAAGTTAAAAAAACCTTTTATTATGCAGATTTGTTTGCTCAACCTTTCCACTCCATTGATAAATGGTCTTAATTTTAGATGTTCGTAGACTTGACTGACCAGAGCCGTCCAACCCATTTCCATGTAAAGGATTGCCTTGCCCAGCCTAAAACCACTCCTTAACAGGAAGTCCACAGTCACCGGCCATGATTTGTCGCTTTTACGTTGCCCCTGGTGAAGCACTGATGGGTCAGAGGTCAAGCATTATCTAGGTTAAAGGTCATGCTTTCCGCATTTGGCATTTACCTGTGTCAAGCATAATGCATTGATCCCTTGACCTTGAAATACAGTTCTTCAACCACATATTGGGGAAATGTGCCTTTTCCTTGGCAGATGCTAAAGCGGTGGAAAATGACATGGGAAAACTGCAGGAAAAAGTTCTGCTACCTCTTATGCTAATTTGGTGACAATTTTTCCTGCCATGTGTTGTTTGTTGGGACACAATGTCATCTGCCTTTGGGCTGACCTTTGAGTTACCCCTTTCGGGGGTAGAATTGACAACCAGATGTCAACCATGGTTGCCATTAACTTTGATATGACACTTTCTCCAATGTTATGCACTGAATTCCTAAACAGCTTTAAAAAATATTTGCATAATATGCAGCATCAGTGTCAAGCATAGCAGATATATTTCTGTTGAATCTTTTGTTGGTAGGATGGAATACATGTGTTATATTTAGTTTTAAGATACTGGAAGTATGACGTGAATGAGGAAAAACAGGAGAAAATGTGGCATGATGTTAAAAATGTCAAGATAATAGGCATTTTTATGTTGAATATACATGGTAATGACTAGATGATATGTATGTATGGCCATATATGCATGCTGCCAATCTTTGCTTCCCAGTATTTTGTATAACATACCGGTATATAGAGATTATTTGTTATGCTCAAACAATTTAGTAATGATGTTAAATATTATGTTCAATCAATTAATAGTGATGTTTCTTGGGTTATGTTAAAAAAATTAATTGTGATGCCTATTATGTTCAAACAATTAAACATTGATGTTTTTTTTTTCAGGGATACACTCCTCTTCATTTGGCAGCCATGCATGGTCATGAAAGCATCATCGAATTACTAATACAGACTTACGGTGAGTGTAGT
>JAAUYG010006916.1_pt1 | contig 22242 bp, 18 predicted proteins | sample 7278091 | NCBI WGS metagenome assembly JAAUYG01 (sample SAMN14350201, study PRJNA611818) | marine sediment metagenome | isolation source: surface marine sediment (0.6m) | place: French Polynesia: Moorea | collected 2018-08 | reverse complement strand
TTAAAAAACTAACTGCGCAAAGTCACATCAAACTTTTTTACTAAAGTATCGCGGACTTTTTGATGGACAGGATCTACATCTTTGTCGGTCAAAGTGCGATCGCTTGCTTGATAGACTAAATTAAAGGCTAAACTACGTTGTCCTTCAGGCACATTCTTGCCTTTGTATTCATCAAATAGTTCTACCCGTTGGAGTAATTTACCCCCTGCTTTGCTCATTACCTTTTCAATTGCAGTAACAGATAAATCTAGTGGAGCAAAGAAAGCCAAATCTCTAGCTGAACCAGGGTAGGTAGAATAAGTTTTAAATTTAGGCGTGGTAATAGCATCTCGATCTAAAGCCGTCAGGAGAAGACTAAAATCTAATTCAAAGAGATATACCTCGTTAGCTAAATCGCGCTGTTGTGCCAGTTGAGGATGAATTTGACCAAAGACTCCTAAACGTTTACCTTGTAGCCATAGAGCAGCAGTACGCCCTGGATGTAGTCTAGCTTCTTCGCTTTCTGGGCGATATTCAACACTGATACCTAAATTACTAAAGGCATTTTCTAACACTCCCTTCGCCTCATACCAAGTCATCGGCGTACCTTTTCCGCCATTAACCCATATTCCTTTAGAGGTGATGTTACCGCCCATAATTCCTGCTATGGAATCTCTTTCTTTTAATTGATCGTCTTCCTGCCAAAATATTCGTCCAATTTCAAAGGCATTTAATGCGCCATTACCCTTAGACTGGTTATAGGCAAAAGAATCCAGTAAGCCAGAGAATAAATCGGTACGCAATGCTGAATATTCAGCAAATAAAGGGTTAGACAAAGTAACCTCTTTCCCTGTGGGTTTAACTAGGGAATACTGCACTACTTCTGTTAAGCCAACTCCTCGCAAGACAGCACGGAGTTTATTTCTAATGGCATATTCGGCAGAAAGATAACCAGGTTCAGTCTTGTCGGGGAGAGTATCACAAAAGCGATCGTAACCATAGAGACGAGCAACTTCTTCAATTAGGTCAATTTCTCGTTCTAAGTCGCGATAACGGTAGGGAGGCACTTTAACTGACCAATTATTCTCTTTTCCTGCTACTGGTTCTAAATTACAGCTTAATGCACCCAAAATCGATTCTACATCCGAAGCTTCAATGTAACCAACACCGTCTTCTTTATTTACCGTACCTAATAGTTGATTAATTCTACTCAAACGTAACTCGATCGCCTCAAGACTAGAAAAATCGACACGATGATCTGACATAGCTTGAGCTACGGGAGTACCAGCAGCAACATCTTGTAATAAAGCGATCGCTCTTTTACAGGCAGACTCTAATTCTACTTGATTTACCCCTCTTTCATAACGAGTAGAGGCTTCGCTACGCATACTTTGAGCGCGGGATGAACGACGAATTGCCACAGGATCGAACAGTGCAGCTTCTAGGACAATATTTTTTGTTTCCTCATCAACTTCTGTCTCTTCTCCTCCCATAACTCCACCTAAAGCTACAGGCTTGTCATTAGCGGTAATTAATAAATTCTGAGTAGACAGATCTCGTTCTTGTTCATCGAGAGTCTTTAATTTTTCCCCTTCTTGGGCAAAACGCACTCCGATAGTAAGTTCTTTACTTCCTGTAACTCGCTGTAGTTTTTCGCGATCAAAAGCATGAAGAGGTTGTCCCCATTCTAATAAGACATAATTAGTAATATCTACCACATTGTTAATCGGGCGGGTTCCTGCTGCTTCGAGTCGCCATTTCAACCAGTCAGGAGAAGGCGCAATTTTTACTCCTTCAATTACCGTACCGATATATGCCATACAAGCTGAGGGTTCTTGAATATCAATAGCTAAAGAACTATGTGTAGCAATATCCTGTTTCTTAACCCCTGGTAATCTCACCTCTGCACCAGTTAAGGCGGAAACTTCCCGCGCAATACCTACCATACTTAAAGCATCAGCGCGGTTAGCAGTAGTCGCCAAGTCGAGAATGACATCATTTAAACCCAATAAAGGCCGTACATCATCCCCAGGCTTAAGATTCTCTTCCTCAAAGATATGTATCCCGTCAGACTCTTTCTCTAAACCCAACTCTGTCAAAGAACAAATCATCCCCGCCGAAGGTTCACCCCGCAGCTTAGTTGGTTTGAGTTTCAAATTAATTGCAGGTAAAAAAGTCCCCACCGTCGCCACGGGAACAAAAATATTCGCCCGCACATTAGACGCACCACAGACAATATTTAATGGTTCATCTGCACCAATGTCTACCTTACAAACACTCAATTTATCAGCATTGGGGTGTGGCGATCGCTCTAATACCTTACCTATAACTACCCCGTCAGCATTTGCCCCCAGGTCAATTAATTCTTCTAATTCAAATCCTGCTATAGTTAAAATTCTCCCCAACTCCTCAGGAGACATATCAATATCGACTAATTCTTTTAACCAGTTTAGAGAGACGCGCATCGAGCTTTAGATGATTTATTTGTATTCCGCAAAGAGTATTTTAACGTTAAATTAGTCGATTTATTTCTCACACCTTTTTTCGTTTACCCGTAGTCGCAGCATGAAGAATGAAAATAATGGAGCGATCGCTCCATTGCGAGAAGGTGTAAAGTGCATCATTCAACTGTGGCTAAAATTCGCCAAGAACTCACTGGCTAAATAGCCAGTGATAATCCTAAAACTTACAAAAATAAATATAAAACATATCTCAGATGAACACTAAAAATATTGGTCAGAACAATTCGAGCCTCAAGAACAATCGTACTATTAGTACAAAAGGTCGCATCGCTTGATTAACAGTTTTGAAGTGGGGCAGATAGTAATTATTTCTCCATATAGCGATCGCTCTTTCTAAAGTTAACTTATCTGAATCAACACTCCAGCCAATTATTTGGTCAAAAAATTAAAACATAAGTGACACCAGTCTAGACTTTGTCTAAGGCTGGTGTCACCTTATTATATTGGGTTTTCGCTATATTTAAGGTCTTTATATTTGCTGACCTCATTTAAATGTATGTTTATGTTCTCAGGTATTTTAGAGATCTTTTTGTTTCGTAATATTTTCTTAATATTTAGCCAAATCAAGAATTGTTACTTTTGGTTACATTGTTCTGATTCTCGCTCAGAGATACTCCAAGTAGCTTTGAAAGCCAAATTTCAAAATCTCGAATTGGATGAGAACGAACTGCAATCAAAGGATCAATCATTGGTTCAACCAAAATTGTAAACATTCCCAAACGATTACCAGCTAAGACATCAGTAAAAAGGCGATCGCCTACCATAGCTACCTGTTCTACAGATAAATTCATTGCTGCTGCTGCTTGCCTTAGTTTGCGGCGAGAAGGCTTTTGAGCAGCAAAAATAAAGGGCAAATCAATCGATTCAGCAATGTTACCAATGCGAGTATAGCTAATATTGTTGCTCACCAGCCAAATAGGAGTAGTTTTTCTAATTTCTGCGATCCACTGTTGTAGCTCTAGAGAAGTTTCTTTTTGCTTAAAAGGAACTAGTGTTTCGTCTACATCCAGAATTAGCCCACTAATGTCATGTTCCCTGAGCGTTTGGGGTGTCAAATCAAAAATAGTTGCCCCAAGCACTAAATTTGGTTGTAGTAAGCTCATCATAGACATAAGTATTAAAAATAAAAAGAAATTAATTACCGCTTAACGGAAATTATATTACCGATTCCAGACAGAATTTGGCTTAATTCTTGCAGGGTATACTATTCGATCTCATACTATTAGATATATATATGGTGAGGTTCCCCGCTGTAAAACGAGAGGGCTTACCTGAACAACGGTCAGTTAAGTTCTGTGTACTGTGAACAGCCAAACCTAAAGAAAAGATATATTGTTAAAATTAGTAAAGAAACTGAAAATTTAAATAAAGATATTAGAACTATGGGTCGTATTGGAGTTTTACTACTCAACTTAGGCGGACCCGACAAAATCGAAGATGTCCGTCCTTTTCTGTACAATTTATTTTCTGATCCAGAAATCATTCGCCTTCCTGTTAAAGCGTTGCAAAAGCCTTTAGCATGGTTAATTTCAACCTGGAGAGCCAAAACATCTCAGGAGAATTATTTAGAAATTGGCGGTGGTTCTCCTTTGCGGGAAATAACTGAAGCACAGGCAGAAGCTTTAGAGACAAAGCTTAAGGAAATGGGGCAAGATGCCAAGATTTACATTGGAATGCGCTATTGGCATCCCTTTACGGAAGAAGCGATCGCTGAAATTAAAAATGATGGAATTAAAGAAGTAGTGATCCTACCGCTTTATCCTCAATTCTCCATTAGTACCAGCGGCTCTAGTTTTCGTATTTTAGAAGAACTTTGGTCAACAGACAAAGCTTTACAAGAAGTAAAATATACTCTAATTCCTTCTTGGTATGATAACCATGGCTATCTACAATCGATGGCAGATTTAATTAGACAGGAACTAGATAAATTCCCTAATCCTGAAAAAGCTCATGTCTTTTTTAGCGCCCATGGTGTGCCTGTTAGTTACGTAGAAGAGGCGGGAGATCCTTACCAAAAAGAGATTGAGCAGTGTACTCGTCTTATTATGCAGACTTTAGGACGACCTAATCAATACACTCTAGCCTATCAAAGTAAAGTAGGTCCGGTGGAATGGCTACAACCTTATACCGATGATGCTTTAGAAAAGTTGGGAGAACAGGGAGTTGAAGACTTAGCTGTAGTACCAATTAGCTTTGTTTCCGAACATATTGAGACATTACAAGAAATTGATATTGAATACCGTGAAGTAGCCAAGGAAGCTGGAATCAAAAATTTCCATCGCGTTCCTGCACTTAATGTTCATCCAGGCTTTATTGATTCTTTAGCTCATTTAGTTGTTGATTCTTTGGATTCAGATCCTTGTACCTTTGAAGAAGTAACTCATCCCAAAGAGAATATGAAAATGTATCCCCAAGAGAAGTGGCAATGGGGTTTAACTACTGCTGCCGAAGTTTGGAATGGTCGTTTAGCTATGTTGGGCTTTATTGGTTTATTAATAGAATTAATTAGTGGTAGTGGCCCTTTACACTTGGTTGGCATACTTTAACACAGCCAGAAGTTCATCCTTTGGGGATTTCGATGGATATAGCTGTCTAAAACCAAGTTCTGGAAATACAAAATAAAAAAGATTCATCCTTATATAATGAATCTTTTTTTAATCAAGTTATTCAGGAAAATCTAACAAACGTGAGGCAAGGAATTCGGAGTACTCGCTGCCCTAAAGGACTCGCTTCGCATCGCGCGAGACGCTACGCTACGGAGTTCAAAGTTACAATTTTTCCCACGAAATAATAGGGAATGCAAGCATCTCTCAAGTGATGAATTACAAAATTTCTCGTTTCATTGAACTGACGTTAACAAAGTAGATTAACTAAATTTTAAGCAGTAGCCAACTCAGGCTGAGAACGTTTGCTATTACGAATACCCTCAATAGCTTCAGCATAGTCAGGTGCTTTAAATACCGCAGAACCAGCAACAATAGCATTAGCACCAGCTTCTAGAACCTGCCAAGTATTATTGGGTTTTAGTCCACCGTCCACTTCAATCCAAGGATCTAGACCTTTTTCATCACACATTTGGCGTAGTTTAGCTACTTTCTCTACCATCTCAGGAATAAAGCTTTGACCACCAAAACCAGGGTTAACGCTCATGATCAAGATTAAATCACAAAGAGGAAGAACGTGTTCAATCAAGGATAGAGGAGTGCCAGGATTTAGGACCACACCAGCTTGTTTGCCTAACTCACGTATTTGTCCTAAAGTACGATGTAAATGAGGAGAAGCATTGTGTTCTGCATGAACAGAGATGATATCTGCTCCAGCTTTAGCAAAATCTTCGACGTACTTTTCAGGTTCAACAATCATTAGATGAACATCTAAAGGCTTTTTGGTATGAGGACGAACTGCTTTAACAATCATTGGTCCAATAGTGATGTTAGGCACAAATCTACCGTCCATTACATCAATATGAATCCAGTCTGCACCAGCTTTATCTACAGCTTCGATTTCTTCACCTAAGCGGCTGAAATCTGCTGACAAAATTGAAGGGGAAATAACAGTTTTCTTAGTAGTCATAAATTTTATTTCTCTAATGTTCTCTAATGTTTTGTATCGAGGTTAACAAAATTTTATCTATTTAACTAATACGATATCACGTTTTTTCATTCTCAGGACTATAAGCAAAGCTAAGATATTTTGTTTATCTAGATTTATGAGTCTAATTCTATTGACAACATGGTGATAAGTAGAGAAAAAAATATCTATTTAGAATTCAACTTGTGCTAGACGTTTTTGTAACATCCCTGGGAAAGCACGATAATATTTTTGATTTAAAGGAGAAGGATGGGGCAAAGGTAATAAAGTTATTGTCTTATTGTGAGTTACGCTCAAATCGTCTGTAGCACTAAGATTTACGGTTAATTGAGCCGAAAAGCGATCGCTACTACGATAAAAACTATCTACTTCCCCCTTTGCGCCATAAGGAGCAAACCATTTAAATGCTTCTGTACCCAAAGTAATAATTTGATTTCCTTGCCAATGAAACACAAACAACTGTTCTAAGAAAGGACGAAATCTTTTTTTTACTTTCATTAAATAGGCTTTATTTCCTGGTGGCTTGTAAGGGACGGTATTAGTTAATAAAACTCTTTCAATAACTGTGGTGTCTAAATCTTTTCTAGAAGGAGCTTTTTGTTGATGAATTGCATAATAAAATCCCTCTCTGACCATTGTTCCTGAAGCACCAATTAGAGGTTGGCGGGCATGAACTTCATCTTTCCCTAAATCGCGACCAAAAAAACAGAGAGGACTCAGTAGATTTCCTGCATAAAGAATTGGTTTTGTCGGTTCAATATGAGCAGATTTATATACGGGGATATCTATCGGAAATTCTTCCCGTTGTGCTTCTTGTTGCACCTGGGCAATTAAGGTGGCAATATCGGACATGAATCAGTTTTGTTAGTGGTTAGTTAAAGGATGATGGATAAGGGATGAGGGATGAGAAACTACTTAAAGGGTTTAAATAAATTGTAATTATCTCATTTTTTAGCTAAGAAAAAATATGTGCCATAAACGATATACTCATTCCAATATAGAACCCCTAGTAAAGAGTACAAGTTAGTACTATTAGAGAAGAGAGAGTGACTTCTGCTTTATCCAAACGATAAATATTATAAATATTAATGTCTACCTATTTATATCAATATCCCCCTCTGATTTTAGGCAAACTAATTAAACGCTACAAAAGGTTTCTTGCTGATATTGAGTTGGACACAGGAGAGGTAATTACGGCTCATTGTCCTAATACTGGCCCGATGACAGGGGTATGTACTCCAGACAGCTTGGTACAAGTATCTAAAAGTAATAATCCTAAACGGAAACTGGCTTACACTTGGGAAATGATCCAAATTAACTCTACATGGGTAGGAACTAATACAGCAATACCGAATAGAGTAATTAAATTAGCTTTAGAGCAAAAAATATTTCCTGAATTAGCAACTAGATATAATAATATTCGCTCTGAAGTTCCCTATGGCAAAGATAAAAAAAGCCGAGTCGATTTTTTGCTGACAGGAGATGATACCCAACCACCAATTTATGTAGAAGTTAAAAGCGTTACCCTCAGTGCAGGTAATGTGGCTTTATTTCCTGATACGGTAACAACTCGCGGACAAAAACATCTTAGGGAATTAACTACCTTAGTGACTAAGGCAAAATCAGTGATGTTATATTTTATTAATCGTGATGATTGTGATATTTTTGCCCCAAGCGATCGCTGCGATCCTCAATATGGTGAGTTACTACGGCAAGCTGTGGCTAAGGGGGTTGAAGTTTTGCCTTATCGTTTTGAAATTACTCCCCAAGGAATTAACTATTTAGGATTAGCCAAATTTTTACTTAATGAACCAATTAAAAATTAGCTATTTACATTAGCTATTTATTTTCTACTAAACGGAATAAAAGCAACTGGCTAATTTGTTCGTCGTTGAAATTATCATCGCTAATCAAGAGAAAACTCTGGCTACCATCTGGTAAACGAGGCCCTAAGGTCATGCCTTCAAGATTATCAAGCTCAATTCCTAATTCTTGTAAATCAAACAAGAGTTCTTTCTTCAAAGGTCTTACCTGGGTTAAATTACCTTTGAGACTAGCAATATTACTGGTATCTGTGGCATCACCAATTACTACTTGAAATATTTTAGCTCCTGCTCCAGTAAAGCCAAAACTCCTTTCTAAACTTAGAAAATAACCTTCGGTTCGTAATGCTATCAACTCTGATAATCCATTAGAAATAACTTCTATCGGTGCAGGTTCAAGTAAATATAAATGCTCCGCAACTAAAACTGGATTGCCAATAGGATTAATTACATAGTGTAACCAACGAATTCTTGCCTGTTCTTCTCCTTCAAAAGATTCATCTTGAATTAATGCTGATTCGGTAGCGGAAAATAAACGAAAGGGATCTTCAGGTAAGCCAGTTCGATTAATAGTTAAAGATTCAAATGCTAGATTTTCCTGTACTCCTTGAGGTTGATCTGGCTGCTCATTACTGAAATAACGTTGTGGTAGACGGATATCTAGCAGTTTTTTACCTGTGTCTAGTTCAAATTCGGCAATAAAAGGTTTGACGTTTTGAGTAGGATCGCCTTCGCTAGAAATAAAAATTGTATTTCTGGGAGAAAGAGCAAGTCCCTCTGGATCAATACTACCTACCTCATAATTTTTGCCCTGCTCATCTTGGAGAAAAGTAACTGTTTTTGGCTCGAAACTATCTATTTTGATGTGCAGATCATCAGTTTGTTTGACCCCCAACTTAAAGGTGTAAAAACGAGCAGGAGAAATTGCACTACGATCATCAGACAATACATAAAATCGATCTTGTTGACGATTATAAGCGATCGCCGATAGACCTCCGACTTGAGTATTCTCAAAAGTTGTTTGGGGAATTTCGTATTGATCTAAGAATTCTAGAGAAAAATTACGAAATATTCTCTCCCCAGCATTTAACCTTTGAGGCGGAGTGCAGGATGTTAAAGACAAGAGAACACAAACCAAAAATAAATTAACTAAAAATCTTAGGGTAAATCCTAAATGGCGATCGCTCACAGTTTTTCTTTTGGCACTAAAATATATATTTTCAATCTATCAGGTTAATTGAGAACAAAGGCGAAGCAAATTCAGTAGTGAATGGTTTAGCTCTTAGCTTCGTAGTAAGTCTGTTGCCGTCAATATTTGAGTAATCTCTTGGCGATAAAAAATTGCCAAGGTATTAATTAACAAGCAAGTTGTTCCTAAACCAAACAAAATAAAGGTAACGGGGGTAATCACACCAATGATAAACCAGGTGGAAACATGAAGAAATAGGGTAGTGGCAAAGACTGAAGCGATTCCCATTGACCAACGTATTTTAAGCATTGACTGACCCATTGCTACCAAAACTACCGTGGTGAGGGTTGTAATTAGGTTAGCTGGTACAAGAAACGAACAAATTGCTACACAATTATGACGAGAAAATTCAAAAAGCGGTTCCAAATCGAACATAAATTATAAAAATCTACCTTGATAGTTGATTATTGCTCATTTTATGAGTTTTAAATATCACAATTGTACATTTATCCAGAAATTGTCAATAACTGTAACTCAGTACAAATAAAATTAATTGGTTAGTTAGTTGTCAGTGGTTGATTATCTGGTTCTGATTCTAAAATTTCTCGTGCAGTAACCCCATCACCCTGAAATCCAAAATACCAGAGAGAAGCCGCAGCTTCAGCGCGAGTTACAGATTTCTTTGATTGAAAAAGAGTAGTATAGCCAAAGATACGTCTTATATTAGAAAGATCGCCGTTTTGAAAATCTGCATACAACGCTCTAATCGCCTTAGAATTAATATTCGCTGCATCCTGAAATCCCCAACTCTCCTTTATGGCTTGAATTGATGCGTCTGGCAAAGCTTGACGCATATCTAAAGGTACTTTCCAGGTAATCAAATCTTCTCTTGTTAGAGGTGCTTCTGGTCTAAATAGTAAATTTGTACTATCTTCAGTAAGCCGAGAGGGTATTAGTCCTGCCTCTGCTAAACCTTGAATTGCCCCAAAATCTGGGTTATTCACCCTAATATCTTGAAAAGCTGGCTGTTCAGTATTACTAGCTATATAAATTTTTTTACCTGGATTATCGTCATAATACCGATTATTAGCGGCGATTAACCAGCGAGCGTATTCTTCTCTGGTGATGATTTGGTTAGGAGCAAATTTACTCAATTCAACGTTGCCATTACCTGTATAGGGAGTTAAAATCCCCAAAGCTGCAACTTCTGCTAAGGGTTGACGCAATTGTTCGGGGACCTCATCAAGATCTACAAAATCGGCGTTTAATGTATCAAGATAATCATCAGCAGGCATTTTGGGCTTTAATCGAGGCTCATTTTGTTCTTGCTGTTGGTTGAGATTGGATGGTAGCTGTTGATTTGACTGTGATTGTGATTCAGCTTGCTGGGGTTTTCTAGTAGAATCTGTAGCAGAAGAAATTGCTGACTCTTCTTCTACTACATCCTGATTTAAAGGCTCATAAACAACAGTAAACTTGGTGCTATTTGAATCTTTTTCTTGGTTAGTAAGAGATGGAAACAGTGTTAGATCGACTTTAAGTTGATTTTTTTTGGCGATCGCTCTGGCAGTTTCCTGTTTGGTCTCAAGGTCAAATGGTTTAATGATTTCCCAGTCGTTAGCTACTAATTCGGCTTGATAATAATCGGCGATCGCTTCTCTATTATCTGGAGTCTCCCAGATTAACATTCCTGATGCTGCGTTTTCTCCTGATTTTACCTCCTGTAATTGAGCCTCAGGATATAAAGGAAAAGACGCAGGAAAGTTTTCAGGCAAATCGATAGACTGTATTGGTGTATCTGCTTCTAAAACATCATTAACATCATTGTTGTTTTGAGTCTCTTCTGGTGATGAAATTATATCTTGATCTAATTCTGATGCTTTCTGCGCTTCGTCTGGTTTGATGGCTGAAGATTTTTTCTCAACCGTACCTGCTTTCAATTTGGGATCGGCACTAACTAAACTCTCAATGCCTGAACTATTGCTACAGCTGGCTAATAAAGTTAATAAACCAGTAAATAATAAAATGCCCATAAGAGCTTTTTGGCTGTTTTGTTTCAGTAACATAGCTACTTGCCCAAACTAATAATTATTTCTAATAATTATCTAATTTTAGTACCTAGATCAAATTAGGAAAATTTAGTAGCTGTGGCTTAAAATTGTTCCTTTTTGAGTGTAGATTGTTACGGTCGCGCTATGGTAGAAGAGGGCTTGAAAAATAACAATCAAACTAAAGAGTGCAACTAGGTATATTATACGGCGTTAGCGTGGGGACAGGCGACCCAGAATTAATTACAGTTAAAGGATTGCGTATCTTACAAAACAGCTCTGTGGTTGCTTTTCCTGCTGGTATTAATAATCGTTCAGGAGTAGCTCAAAATATTATCTCCTCTTGGCTACAACCACAACAGCAAATTTTACCCTTAAAATTTCCTTATGTTCAAGATACAACAACTTTAAAAGAAGCTTGGCAGAGAGCCTCAGAGCAAGTGTGGCAATATTTAGAGCAGGGAATAAACGTCGCTTTTGCCTGTCTAGGAGATGTGAGTTTTTATAGTACTTTTACCTATTTAGCTCAAACTTTACAACAGTTGCATCCAAAGGCAAAAGTTGAAACTATACCTGGAGTTTGTTCGCCAATGGCGATCGCTTCTATCTTGAAAATTCCTTTAACAGTAAATCATCAACGTTTAGCTATACTTCCAGCCATATATACGGTTCAAGAATTAGAAGCAACATTAGATTGGGCCGAAGTAGTAATTTTGCTCAAGATTAGTTCGGTTTATCGACAAGTTTGGCAAATTCTAAAACAGCGCAGTTTATTACATTCTAGTTGGATCGTAGAAAAAGCTACTTTCCCTGAGCAAAAAATACATAACGACTTAAGTAATTATCCTGAACTAAAATTATCTTATTTTTCTATTATGCTGATTAGTCAATAAACTTCAATAAGACAACCAGAAAGTTTAAATTTTTTAACGTGAAATATTGCAAAATATTTCTTGTTGCTTAAAACCTATACAAAATAGTCATCCCTCATGTTAGGTTTGACTGTAAATCAAATTTTTTCTACGTAAAAATAACAGGAGTTCCCAGGTTTGAATATTCAACCTAATAGTAAAGAACAAGGACTATTTCGTGAAGAAATAAGCGAATATGTGGCCCAGCTACAGCTACACATGGCACTCCAAGCTCGTCATTTAGTTCCTACTCTTACTGACACGACTGTAGCTAATAGCAGACAACAAATGTTGCAAGAGACTCAGGCAGTCATTGAAAAATTTGCTTCTCGCCAATCCCTATAAAGCCAATCCCTATAAGTTTATCGGCGGATAAATTAATATATTTTCCAGAGGTCGTCTTACAAGTCAATTTTATTACTAAAAAGATGAATTAAACACGTAGATGATCGAGTTATAACAACGATAATTTCGTTGCGCTCAATCGCTTTAATAATAAATCTTTGAGACTTTTCAGGCATCCTCTAAGCTCGACTTTATCCATTTTGTGAGAAAACCAATCAAAAGCAAAGGGAAGGATAGACTGAAAAGTTGTATCGTGATGGCTTAGGCTAAAAAAGTGAGTTGGAATCTACCTGTTGAAATTATCAGCATTATCTTACCTTTTGCAGAACTAAGGGATAAATAAACTAAAATTAAAATCTTTCAAATATGTATTGTATTAACTAATAACACTTATGTTTATTGGTAATAATACTTACGTTTATTTTCAACTCACATCTTGCACACCTGACAAAAAAACTAAATAAAGTGCGTCACCTGCAGACGCACACCACCCCTTGTCTTAGCAACGCTCTGGGTGGAAACGCTTTGTGAATATCACTTTTGAGACGCAAAGCGTAATCGCTTTACCATTGAGCGAGTGCGATCGCTCTAATTTTTTTAATTAATAACAAGCTCTAGAAAATATACATAAATATAGAGCCATCATAGTCAAAGAAAGAAATAATTTGGCATTCGGCATTCCTTGCGCCCAGAAAAATAGATGATATAACTGATGTATAGCTAGAGCATAATCATCAAATCTGACTCATGATATTACTTAATATTCAAAATACTCGTAGATTAATTATTAACATTATATCTAAAATTTGCTGATAAAAATTCTCAACGATTTTAAGCTAAAATACAGTTTTTTATTAAAAATTGACCAACGGTCACAGCAGCGGACAGATACCGCTTCCCATCTACATGGGATAATATCAAGCGGAATGCCTACGGCTAGGCTACGCCAATCGAGATAATCTGTGACTCATTATATATAGTTATTTAATTAGTATTAATTACTATTTAACAGCTTAGTTGCGTTGATAATCAAGACTAAAAAAGTTGTAAGTTAGTTTGATGCGTTGAATCCTGAAAGACTTTTGTTTCCAATTCTGTCTAGATATTCGATCTTCTCTTATCAATCTCAGTTGTTGATTCAAATTAAGGCAACAAGTCATTACCCAGTAGTGGTAGATGAACAAAAAGCATAACGATGAGCTACAAGAAAGCATACTAATAGTAGACGATTTGCCAGAAAATATTAGACTTTTGTCATCTTTGTTAATTAATCAAGGATATGAAGTCAAGTCTGCTACAGATGGAGCAATGGCTCTATCTATTATTAAGGCAAATTGTCCCGACTTAATATTGCTTGATATCATGTTGCCAATGATGGACGGGTATCAAGTTTGCCGTGTCCTAAAATCTCAAGAAGAAACTCAGCATATACCCGTTATCTTTTTGAGTGGTCTAGACTCCGAATTTGATAAGGTGGAAGCTTTTAAAGTAGGGGGAGTAGATTATATTACCAAACCCTTTTTTATTGAAGAAGTAGTTTTTCGGGTAAAAGCGCAATTAGCTGCCACAAAACAGCAGCAAAAATTTAGACAAGTAATTAATGAGCAAGTTACCGAAAGAAAAATCGCTGAACAAGAACTGAATAGATCTCGTGCTTTGCTAACAGGAGTTTTAAATAGCTCTTTGGATGGAGTAGCTGCTTTTGAAGCAATTCGCGATCGCCGAGGTCAAATCATGGATTTTCGTTGGTTGATTGCTAATCCTGTAGCAGCAATGACTGTAGGTGGAACAACTGAAAGTCTCAAGGGAAAACGATTATTTGTCCAGGAATCTCCTGGTCATTTGTTTGACGGATTATTTGATTTATTTGTCCAAGTAGTAGAAACCTGTACTGTATTAGAACAAGAGTATTACTATAAATCTTCTTCCTTAACAGCCTGGTTTCATATCGTTGCCGTAAAACTAGGTGATGGTTTTGCCATGACCTTTCGAGATATAAGCGATCGCAAACAAATAGAAATAACTCTTAAAAAAGCGAATTTACGGTTAACTTATCAAGCAAATATTGATAGCCTGACTCAAATAGCTAATCGCCGCCGCTTTGACGAATATATTACTCAGGAATGGTCACGATGCGCTCGTGAGCAAGAGCATTTATCTCTAATTTTATGTGATGTAGATTATTTCAAGGCGTATAACGACACCTATGGACACCAAGCAGGGGATAATTGCCTTTATGAAGTTGCTCAGGGAATAGAAAGAGCTGTAAAACGCCCTGCGGATATAGCATTTCGCTATGGTGGGGAAGAATTTGCTGTGGTTTTACCTCACACCGAAGAAAAAGGCGCAATTAAAGTGGCTGAAGAAATTCACAAACAAATTCAAGACTTACAAATACTTCATCACTCATCTCAAGTAGATAAGATCGTCAGTTTAAGTTTAGGAGTTTCTAGTATTATTCCCGATCGGCGATCTTCTCCCCATACTCTAATATCCGCTGCCGATCGTGCTTTATATGATGCCAAACTCCAAGGACGTAATCGTATTGTTTATAAATCACTCAAATCTCACTGATACAAGAATTGCTAGAGAATTACTAGAGCTAATATTATCCACCGCAAGCAAAGACCATATTTACTAACTGATGAGTGATGGGCAAAGTATCAATAATCATGCCAACACACAACATCATCATGTAAAAGATGGAATATTTAAATAGTGAACGTGCTAATGGATTATTAGTCGGATCTTGTTTTAATTCCCAGGCTTTATAGAGAAATTTGTAACCAAGATAACAAGCGATCGCGCCATAAACTATGCCTAAATTACCTAGAGGATACATTAATAACAAGCTACAGGGAACTACCAGCCAAGTATAAACCCAAATTTGCTCAACAGTAGCCTCTTCACCTTTGATTACAGGTAACATTGGTACTCCAACCTCGGCATAATCTTCTTTGATCATTAGTGCCAAAGCCCAAAAATGGGGAGGAGTCCACAGAAAGATAATGGCAAATAATATCCAGGGAACAACACTCAAATTTCCTGTCACCGCAGCCCAACCCACTAAAGGAGGAATTGATCCTGCTGCACCGCCAATGACAATATTTTGGGTGGAGTGGCGTTTTAACCAATGGGTGTAGATCAGCATATAAAAAACAATGCCAGACATAGCTAGCAATGCTGCCAACAAATTAGCAAATACGGTCAATAAAGAGACTGAAAGAACACCTAAAACAGACGCAAAAACAAGAGCATGGCGAGGCTGCACTTTTCCCGCAGGAATCGGGCGTTTCCGTGTCCGCGTCATACTATAGTCGATATCTTGGTCGTAGATGCAATTTAATACTTGTGCTGAAGCTGCAGCTAATGTCCCCCCCAGTAAAGTAACGATCAATAAAAATGGATCTACTTTACCTTCAGAGGCAATCCACATTGATGCAGCGGTGGTAATCAACAACAACGGGATGATCCGGGGTTTAGTTAGCTGATAATAGCTTTTGATTACTTCGGAAAAGTTTTGATTCTGGCGGGCTATACTTGTCCCTGTCATTATGATTCTTCCTAAAACTTATAGTGATTTTTGGTCGTGTAGAGTGGTTTTGAGAATTAATTAGTTACTAGATCGTTGATTGTTGACTGCTGTTATCTCTAATTGCTAACACGGTAAAAGCAACTAATACTCCTAATAAACTTGCTCCTACTGCTTGATGGGTAACGGTTAAAGGTTCTACCTGTAGGTGCAATTTAAAAGTAGCGATGCCGAGTAAAATTTGCAGACTAACTAATGCTGCTGCTGTGTTAGCTAATACTCGCAGATTTTTGTGCAAGCCAGGGGTTTTCCAAGCAAACCAGACGACGGCGATGGTTGCCAAGGTTGGAGGTACAACTCCTAAAATATGAGCATTCATCACACTACATAGCTGTGAACCTGCAAAACACTGATGTAATGCCCAGCGAGAGCCTACTAACCCGCCAATGATACTTTGTAAATAAACTAAAACTGTTGCACTCAAACCCAACCAACGGAGTTTTCCTGCGGCTTTTGTTCCTTGATAGGGGAGTAAAGCTGTTCCAATGACAATTAAGGTAGTAAAAAATAATAGTGCTGTGCCTAAATGTGCTGTAACAATGTCAAAACGAAGCAGTTGGGTTACCGTTAATCCGCCTAAAACCCCCTGAAAGACGATCAGGAACAAAGCAAAAGTTGCAGCCCAGGGTAGCCAACGAGGTAATACTCGACGATACCACCAAGATAGACCTGATAAAGCGATCGCGCTAATGCCAATTAAAGCAGCATCCAAACGATGAAACCATTCAAGAAATACCTGGAGGTTCATTTGTCGGGTGGGTACAAGTTGACCATAACATAGAGGCCAATCAGGACAAGCTAAGCCCGCATTCATAACCCTAGTAGCACTGCCCACCGCCATTAAAAGTAAAGTGGCGATCGCAATTTTCCAGACTAAACGACGAATCCATACTTGGGGCTGAGATGTTTCCTTAATACTATTGATTGACGATTGAAAGACTGATTCGGTCATAGTAAACTCGATTGATATGAAATTTTGTGTGAGTAAGAGCGATCGCTCTTAACTTACCAATTATCCTTATTTTTTTGGTTTTTGATTTTTCTCGACTTTCTTCTCTCACTCTAACGACCTTTTTCTCATAGCTTGATCTTTTTAGATATTCTTCAGATTGAGTCACCAAAAATTCTTATAAAATTTAAACTCTATAAAGAAAAAATTAAATTTACCAACCAAACTCTGAGTTATGGACTAAAACCTCTGTTTATAAGGCTCAGAGATCCCAAAAAAAAACTAAAGAATCACCCCCAATTACCATAATTTTAGTTTCGATACCTTTTTATCTCTTGCTAATTTGTTTTAACCTAAGTAATGTAGGCAAAATATTATTTTGTAATATCTTGTAGCTGAAATTTTAGTATTAATCTCATCAACCAGTTCTTGTTAGTAAGTAATAGATTGTAAATAGTCAGATACTAATAAAAAATTATTAACTAGTACTGATTCAGAAAACACTAACCCAGATCTATAACGTGAATATTCCCAGTAACGTAATTACCCTCATCGCTGGTGTAGCGATGACCCTGATTAGTTTATGGTACGGTCAAAACCACGGACTCCTTCCCATGGCCGCATCTAATGATGCGGGAGAAGTAGACGAACTGTTTAACTTTATGATGACCATTGCTACTGGTCTATTTCTCTTGGTAGAAGGAGTACTGATTTACTGCCTCATTAAATTTCGCCGTCGTAAAGGCGATACTACCGATGGGCCTCCTGTAGAGGGTAACGTCCCTTTAGAAATTGTCTGGACTGCTATTCCAACGGTAATTGTCTTTATCTTAGCTATCTACAGTTTTGAAATTTACAACCGTATGGGAGGATTAGACCCAATGGTAGCAGGAGATCCTGGCCCCAACCTTGCCCATGCCCATCACCACCACTCGGAATTAGTTGCCCTAGACCCCAAACAGCAAAATATAGCTTTGGGATTGGGTGTGTCACCAGGATCGGAACAGGGAGTAGACCCCTTAGAAGTTAAGGTAAATGGCATTCAGTATGCTTGGATATTTACCTATCCCGAAAGTGGAGTAATTTCAGGAGAAATACACGTCCCTGTTAATCGCCCTGTGAAATTAGCCATGACTGGAGGAGACGTGATTCACGCTTTTTGGTTGCCTGAATTTCGGATCAAACAGGATGTAATTCCTGGTAGAGAAACTAATTTAGTTTTTACTCCCAATCAAGTTGGTGAATATCCCGTAATCTGTGCCGAATTATGTGGTGCATATCATGGCGGGATGAAAACTAGACTTTACGTCGAAACTGAAGAAGACTATCAACAATGGATTCAGGACAACACTTTTGCCATGAATGGTGATATTGACGAGTCTTCCGTCGCCCTTAATCCCCCGCCTATCTCCGATCGAGAATTTTTAGCACCCTATGCTAATGATCTTGGAGTGGGTTCAGATACCTTGGCGCAACTAAAATCTCAGTCCTAAATCGCAAAGCTCTTAGCTAGTTAAAACAAGTGTAATTTAAATTCCAAATTACCAAAAACACTGTTGAAACGATGGTTTATCAGCCTCTTAAAACAAGTGGAAAATAGAAAATCAGTTAAATTGCTGGAATTGAATTCAAAAAAACTTGACAGCTAAGAGCTACAAGCTAATTAATCATCAATTAGATTCCCAGATTATATGAGTACAACAATCGAAAGAGATGTCTCGACTACAACAGAAGGACATAAAGAACATCCTCAAAGGAAGTGGCAAGATTACTTTAGCTTTAGTACCGACCATAAAGTAATCGGTATTCAATATCTAACTACTGCTTTCCTGTTCTACTTTATCGGTGGCGCATTAGCCGAAGTGATGCGTACTGAACTTGCTACCCCCGATCCTGATTTTATTCAACCCGAATTTTATAATCAGACGATGACCATGCATGGAACAATTATGTTGTTTCTTTGGATTATTCCTGCGGGGGCGGCATTTGCTAACTTTCTTATTCCCCTGATGATTGGGACAGAAGACATGGCGTTTCCTCGCCTTAATGCGGTTGCCTTTTGGATGATACCTCCTGGAGGTATTCTACTGCTGAGTAGCTTCTTTAATGGTGCGCCTCAAGCTGGTTGGACTTCTTATCCTCCGTTAAGTTTGGTTAGTGGTAAATCGGGAGAAGAGATTTGGATTCTCAGCATTTTGATCTTGGGGACATCTTCTATTTTTGGCGCAATGAATTTTGCTACTACCATACTGCTGATGCGGATGCCCGATATGGACATTCATAGTATGCCCCTATTTTGTTGGTCAATGCTGGCAACTTCAGGTTTGGTTCTACTTGGTACTCCTGTATTAGCAGCGGCATTGATCTTACTTTCTCTCGATCTAATTGCAGGGACGGCATTTTTCAATCCTGCTGGAGGTGGAGATCCAGTACTTTACCAGCATATGTTCTGGTTCTATTCCCATCCCGCCGTATATATTATGGTTTTGCCCTTTTTTGGCATAATTTCCGAAGTTTTACCAGTTCATGCCCGTAAACCAATTTTTGGTTATAGAGCGATCGCCTATTCCAGTTTGGCAATTAGCTTCCTTGGTTTAATTGTCTGGGCGCACCATATGTTCTCTAGTGGTACTCCTGGCTGGTTACGGATGTTCTTTATGGCAACTACCATGGTTATTGCTGTACCAACAGGAATTAAAGTATTTAGCTGGTGTGCGACTCTTTGGGGCGGAAAACTTAGTCTTAATAGTGCCTTGCTTTTTGGCGTTGGTTTTCTCTCTTCTTTCCTCATTGGCGGTTTGAGTGGTGTCATGTTGGCTTCTGTGCCTTTTGACATTCACGTCCACGATACCTACTTTATTGTGGGTCATTTCCACTACGTCCTCTTTGGCGGTTCGGTATTCGGCTTATTTGCGGGAGTATATCATTGGTTTCCTAAAATGACTGGACGGATGCTGAATGAAACCTGGGGTCAAATTCACTTTGTGATGACCTTTATCGGCTTCAATATTACTTTTCTGCCGATGCACCAGTTGGGTTTACAAGGAATGAACCGTCGGATTGCTCTTTATGATCCTCAGTTTGAAACCTTAAACATGGTTTGTACTATTGGATCATATATCCTGGCATTATCTACCTTCCCCTTTATCATCAATGTTGTCTGGAGTTTGTTTAAAGGTAAAAAAGCTCCTCGTAATCCTTGGCATGCTTTAACCTTGGAATGGCAGACTGCTTCTCCCCCAATTATCGAAAACTTTGAAGAAGAACCTGTTATGTGGGCAGGGCCTTATGATTATGGTATTGATACAGAAAGTATCGATGGGGATGAAGATGTAGAGGATATGTTAGCAGCAGTAACCGCAGAAGGTAAATAGCTTGATATTGCTAAATTAGTAATTACAAGCCATTAGTTAATCAGTTTAGAAGAGTAGAGGTAGTAGAAGAGGTAAGGATAGTACTTAATCTCTTTGCTATCTCTGCTACTGAACACCTTAACCTAAACTAATTAACTTGATTAATATCAGTCTACTTAATCAATTACAAATAAATTATTTATGCAAAGTTCAACCGTAGATAGCAAATCACAAATAGCGATCGCCTCGGAACAAGAAGCAGCAGAACATCATGAACATCCAGATCTACGGATGATTGGGGTATATGTCTTTCTGCTTGCCGATAGCATGACTTTTCTCGGCTTTTTTTCCGCGTTGCTCATTTATCGCGCAATCATACCCGTTTGGCCGCCTGAAGGTACACCAGAATTAGAATTGTTAATTCCGATCCTCAACACATCAATCCTGGTAGCCAGTAGCTTTGTGATGCACCGAGGACAAACTGCTCTCAAAAATAACGATATCAAGGGGTTACAAACTTGGTTCGCCATCACTGCAGTAATGGGAGCTCTCTTCCTCAGTGGACAAGCCTATGAGTATTTCCACGCCGAGTTTGGTTTAACTACTAACCTTTTTGCCAGTTGCTTTTATGTTTTGACAGGATTTCACGGTTTGCACGTCATGACGGGAGTATTATTGATCCTTTCCGTTTTATGGCGATCGCGTGAGGAAGGTCATTATACTAGTGGCAGCCACTTTGGAGTCGAAGCAGCAGAGATTTACTGGCACTTTGTTGATGTAATTTGGTTAGTGTTATTCGTCTTGGTATATGTGATTAATTAACACTAATAACTATATTTTTATTTGATGGGGATGTTTGGCTAGAACGTCTCTATTTTTTTATTCTCATCTTGATGTTTTGGGACAAAAACACGTTAGTTTGTGCTTTGGGCGAGATGTTCGATGATCCACTCTTCAATAACTCAATCTACTTATTAAGACCAGCAATAAGATGAAAATTCATTTTTACTTCTTTCTTTTCTTCTAGATTACCCCAAACAGTTGACAATTGAGAACTTGCCGCTTCATAAAACTCTTTGCCTTGCTGTTGCATACATTGTCTGGTAGCCGACCAAGTATGGATGTAGGTTAATAATTCTGATAAGTTCCAGTAAACTGTTAAATCTATTGATGGTACTTGGATGAGTTCAAAAGGAAAATCAACGTCACTATAGCCTTTACATAATGAAACGATACGAGATGACCAATATGGCTCAATAATTTGATGAATACTCTCTTCAATTACTGCATCAATTTTAGGAGAAATAAAGAAAAAATTATAGCACCAAGCAGCGAAAAGACCATTTTGGCGCAGTACTCGTTTAACCTCAGACCAAAACTGCTGATGGTCAAACCAGTGGAGGGCTTGAGCAACAATTACCGCATCAAAATAAGCGTCGGGAAAATTAGTTTTTTCGGCTGGCTGAATTGAGTAATGAATATTATCAGCTTGAATTGCGTATTGTATCTGGCGATCGCTAATATCAGTAGCATAAACTTCAGCAAAATACTTTGACAAACCAATAGATGCTTGTCCGCTTCCTGCACCACAATCCCAAACTCGTTTGGGGGAATCAACCTGGGAAGCTAGAAAATGATATAGCTTTTCAGGATATTTTGGGCGTGCAGCAGCATATAAATCGGATTTTTCAGAAAACAGATCAATTACAGACATAAGGTATTGGGGTTTATATATTTTGGTTAACAACTATTCGACCATAATCTAGTTTAATCAGGCGATAAGCCTAACGGCATAGCTCCGCAACGCTTTTTTCAAAATAGCGATCGTCATGACTTACGGCAATTACTGTTTTTCCACGGCTTTTTAATTCTGGTAGCAGTTTTTTATAGAATATCTCTTTAAACACAGGATCTTGATCCGATGCCCATTCATCAAAGAC